>Ga0180433_10002932_pt1 | contig 25691 bp, 27 predicted proteins | sample SS_ome_8_FD_132980 | JGI IMG/M metagenome (GOLD analysis project Ga0180433, IMG submission 132980) | Hypersaline lake sediment archaeal communities from the Salton Sea, California, USA - SS_1_D_1 metaG | ecosystem: Environmental > Aquatic > Non-marine Saline and Alkaline > Hypersaline >... | reverse complement strand
CAAAATTTGAGTATAGCGGGAACGAAAATAGCATGCTTTGCGTGTACCTGTTTGCTCAAGATGGAGAGAGCGCTTATGTAAATTTCAGCAATCCAATTAACGGATTCAGGTCGATTAACCTGAATCCGGAAGATAGCAGTATAGATGCAGACAGGTGGCTTGGTGGGATAACTTATGAAAAATTCGAATTCTGATTTAAATAATAATGGCTCAGTATTAATTTTAATTGCAATACTGCTGCCTGTGTTTCTCTTGCTGGTCGGCTTTGTTGTTGATATAGGGAGAGCTTTCCTCTATAAAGAAGAATTAAATAAGGCCTGTATGATTGCAGCGGAAGAAGCTTCAAAGTGTATTGACATTGAAGCAGCCCAGGTGCTTGGAGTAAATAGGCTGGCAGATAATTATCAGGATATAATTTATGAATATTTTTATAAAAATTATAAAGATTCAGGCGGCTGTAAAATTAAGAACCTGAACTATAATGTTATAGAAAGCACGGACAACCCGAAATATATAGAAGTAAGCTGCGAAGCAGATGTAGCATGCTTCTTCTTAAAGATAATTTCTATCAACGATATAACAATTCATATGAAAGCGAATGGCAGACTGAGACGAATCAAATAGAATATATTTAAAATAAAATAAATTTTTATTTTAAATATATCATAAATGATATAAAATGAAATGGGAAATAAAGCTATATAAAAAAACAAATGGGGAATATCCTGTTTTAGATTACATACTGGCTCTTTCACCAAAACAAAGAGCTAAAATAGAGAAAGGGATAGATTTACTGGAGTTGCATGGGATAAGTTTACCCTATCCCTATAAGCGTAAAATTAGAGGAGTTAAATATAAAGATTTATGGGAGTTAAGAATAAAATCTGGTAGATCCCAGTTAAGAATTATATATTTTTTATGCAAACAAAACATATTTGTTCTTGTTAGTGCTTTTTGTAAAAAAAGAAATAAGACTCCTCGAAATGAGTTAGAAATTGCAAAAAATAGAATGGTTGAGTATATAAGTAGAATGAAGGATTAAAACGATTATGGAATGGAAAGAAGCTAAAAAAATAATAAATAAAGACCCAGAGGTGATGAAAGAATTAAAAAACCTTGAGCCTGAATACCAGGTCATCAGCCAGCTTATTTTTTTAAGAAGAGAAAATAAAATAACTCAAAAAGAGCTGGCTGAATTGATTGGTGACAGCCAGCCAAATATTTCCAGGCTTGAAAGTGGAAATTATAACCCTACTTTATCTAAATTAAAAAAAATAGCCGAATGTATTGGTAAAAGGCTGGATATTAGGTTTATCTGAAGTTAAGAGACCCTTATTTTTTAACTAAAATCTGCTATATATTTAATCTTGATATTTCTGCTCAGATTTATTAGTAAAATACCTTATTATATTAATAAACACTTTATTAATATTTCTTTGTCCGGATGCTTCTCATAGATAAAAAAATAAAACCATTTACTTCACAGAAAATTCTACGGTCTCCACCTGTTCATCATTTAAGAAAATTACTGCATTGTACCTTCCTTCAGGAAATCCGCTTTCTATGGTCAGACTGAAGCCAATATAACCCGAGCCGGCTGCATCCGTGGTAAAATCAGTTGAATCAATTAACTCCTTTGTTTCAAGGTAGTTCCACCTGGCAGTTATCTTGTCTTTAGTAGTCATGTTATTGATTTTGACTGATGCCCATACGATGCTGGTTTCCGGTGGGAACACCGTTGTGGGCTCAAGTGGCTTGTATTCACTATCAACATTTTTACATATAACTGCTTCTTCAATCTCTACAGGGCCGGGTGCGCAGCCCGCTGAAAGAAGTGCAAAGCTAAGTGCTATAATTAGTGGGATAACCGTTGCTTTAATTTTCATATGCTCCCTCTTCTATGCAATTGTTGCTTTATTTAATCTTAAATCAATAATAGGGAAATTATAAAATTTTGTAAATGAAGATGTATAAATATTGAAGTATGTAATATTATGGGTTATAAATAATTATTAAGTAATCCGGGAAGAATCAAAAAAAATGGAAGAATATGACAAGAGGGAAAAACTAAAGGATTTTTACTTAAAGATTAAGGATTGCACGAAGTGTGAGCTTTCAAAAACCAGGACAAAATTTGTCTTTGGGGGTGGAAGTGCCTATGCGAATATAATGCTTGTGGGTGAGGCCCCGGGCAAAAACGAAGACCTCCAGGGCCTGCCTTTTGTGGGCCAGGCAGGAAAGATACTTGACAGTCTCCTTGATTCAATCGGGACAAGCAGGGACCAGGTCTTTATTGCGAATGTTTTAAAGTGCAGGCCTCCAGGTAACAGGGACCCGGGGGTCGAGGAGATTGAAAGCTGCAAGGGTTATCTGATGGAACAGATAGAAATAATTGACCCTAAAATAATATGCACAATGGGCAAGTTTTCCACCCAGGTCCTGCTTGATACGGATAAGGGCATTACCGGCCTGAGGGGGAAGGTGTTCAGGGCCAATGGTCGACTGGTTATGCCCATAAACCACCCTGCAGCTGCCCTTTACACTCCTTCAAGAATGGAAATTCTAAGGCAGGATTTCAAGAAAATAAAAATGCTGATTGAATCCGGCGCGGATACGGAAGTCCTTCATGATGACTTATTAAATATTGAGAATGAAGGCGGGGAAAAAAGCGGTGAACAGTTAGGGCTTTTTTAATATGCAGATTAAGGTAATTTCAAATTCTCCTTTCTTTACTAAAGAACTGGGCAGGACCTTCTCCAGAATCGTCTCAGCGGGGGATATTATCCTTTTTACAGGTGAGCTTGGCGGAGGAAAGACAACCTTTATAACTGGTATCGCAGAGGGCCTGGGACTGGAAGAAAAGATATCCAGCCCCAGCTTTACCATACTTAACGAGTATAGAATTAGCGGCCGGAGGGAGTTTGTGCATGTAGACCTTTACCGGCTGGAAAATGTTTGTGAGATAGAGGAGATTGGCCTTGACGATTACTTTTATAGCGATACCTCGATTATCTGCGTGGAATGGGGAGACAGGATAAAGGAGTACCTGAAAAAGGAATTTCTTGAAGTGGACTTCGGCTATGTTATTGATAAAAAAAATGAAGGGGATAAAAGGAAAATTATTTTTAAAAGTCAGGGAATATACTGGGATAGGAAGCTTGAGGAATTTAAAAGAATAATGGATAAATAGGATATCATTGATATTATGACCGTTATTGCAGGTTGATATTAAAGGGTAACGTTATGAATATTTTAAGCATTGACAGCAGCACGAAATTTTTAAGCGTAGCGGTTAGCCGTGACGATAAATTGCTTTCGGAGGCAAATGATAAAAGCCAGTCGAGGCATATGGTAAATATAATCGCCATGGTTAAAAGGGCATTATCAGAAGCAAAGCTTACCTTAAAGGAGATAGATGTTTTCGGGGTAAATTCAGGGCCGGGGGATTTTACTGGAACAAGAATAGGGATTAGCGTAATAAAGATGCTGTCCTGGCTGGAATCGAAGCCGGCTTACGGCATAAATTCACTTGATTCGAATGCCGCAGCCATATGCTCCGGGAATTACAGTTATATCGCAAAAAGCATAGAGAGGAATATGCCCGTTATGATAATGCCGTGCCTTGATGTCAGGAAGAGTGAAGTTTATTTTTCTTTCTATGAAATTAGCCGTGGACCTTCCGGCAGCGACGGCAGGGATAATAATGGGGATATTGCCGGGGATTATACTGTGAAAATCACGAAAAAGGGGGAGCAATTGGTTTTGAGGAAACGGGACAGGAGCTTTTTAACCCGTTATGATAATCTTGAAAATGTTCTGGATGCACAGGCGAAAGATGGATCTGGCAGGAAGCTCAAAGGTGCCGCCTTAATAAGGGATTTAAAAATAATTATTGGCGGGAACTGTTGTCCGGCCTATGCGGAGGTGCTTTCAGGTATAGCAGGCGGCAGCTCTACATTTATTCTTGATAAAAAGGTATATAGCCAGAGGGCACAGTACTTGAATACATGCGCATATTACAATTCTGTAAGGAAGGTAGAAACTGTAAACCTTAGCCCTGTCTATGTCAGGGAATTTGTGCCTTTCGGAGGCAATAAGCAGGGGAAATCGTAAAATGTGGGAAGGTAAGGCGGAATAGCGCAGCTGCAGCAAGAGTAATTATTCAGGTGTGAGGCACTAAGAAAGATAAAATTAACTGTGTAAAATAACAGAAGGCGGCAGGGGATAGATATGGCCGAAAAAGAGGATATAAATATACTCGGTATTGAAACTTCGTGCGACGACACATGCGCAGCCGTTGTTAAAGGCGGCTCTATCATGCTTTCAAATGTAGTTTCTTCGCAGCAGGAGATCCACGGCAAATATGGCGGTATTGTCCCGGAGATTGCTTCAAGAAAGCACATAGAAATGATAGATATAGTCATAAGGGAGGCAATGGAGAACGCAGGAATAGACTTTGGCGCAATCGATGTAGTTAGCGTTACGAACAGGCCCGGCCTCATAGGATCGCTCCTCGTGGGCGTGGGAGCGGCAAAAGCCATAAGCTACTCAAAAAATATTCCTCTTGTTGCAGTTAACCATCTTGAAGCCCATATATATTCCAATAGGTTAGTAGAGCCGGATATTAGCGGCAACTTTATAGGGCTTATCGTTTCCGGTGGGCATTCCAGCCTGTATTACGTTGATGGCGACTGGAATATAAGGGAAATAGGCCGCACCGTGGATGATGCCGCAGGGGAGGCATATGATAAAATTGCCAGGTACCTCGGCCTTGGCTATCCCGGGGGGCCTGTTATAGATAAGCTGTCAAAGGAGGGCGATTCCGGCTTTATTGATTTACCAAGGCCAATGTTGGATAGCGGTGATTTTAATTTCAGTTTCAGCGGGCTTAAGACCGCACTGATTTACAGGACAAAAAAGTTTCCGGAAATTACCGCCGAAAAGAATATCCCGGGTCTTGCTGCCAGCTTCCAGCGTTCAGTGGTTGAGGTTTTGACTGAAAAAACGATTAATGCCGCAAAAAAGTTTGGCGTTGAGAAAATCCTTATAAGCGGCGGCGTTGCGGCTAACAGTGAGCTCAGAAAGGAATTTCTGGAGAAAGGCGGGAAAAATAACATAAAAGTATATATTCCGCCACACTACCTGTGTACGGATAATGCGGCAATGGTTGCCTGTGTCGGTTATTATAGGTTCCTGGAGAAGAGATTCGATGATATGGATGTTGATGTTTATTCCACAAGCGCTATATAGATAAGAATTTTAATGCAATTTTAGCGGAAATTCTGTTAATTTATCCTTGATTTTTTAATTTCATTATAATATTATTTTTAAAGATTAGCAGTCTATCCAAGAGAGTGCTAACCAAAATTAGCACATTTGTATAAATATACTAATATTAAAAAGGAGGAGAAAATGGGATACAGACCACTTGGTGACAGAATACTGGTGAAGCCAAGTCCAGGCGAGGAAAAAACCAAAAGCGGGATAGTTCTTCCAGATTCTGCAAAAGAGAAACCACAGCAGGGTAAAGTAATAGCTGTTGGTGGTGGAGTAAAAGACGAAAAGGGCAATAAAATTCCGATGGAGATAAAAGTCGGAGACGAAGTGCTTTACTCCAAATACTCGGGGACTGAAGTAAAAATTGATGGCGAGGAACATCTGATTATTAAAGAAAGTGATGTCCTGGCAATAGTAGAGTAAAATTTTTTATTTTAAAGGAGGGAAATAAATAATGGCTAAAGAACTTAAATATAACGAGGTTGCAAGAAGGGCCCTTGAGAAGGGAGTTAACACGATAGCGGATGCTATTAAGGTTACCCTGGGTCCCAAGGGAAGAAATGTGGTCCTGGATAAAAAGTATGGTTCTCCCACTATCACGAATGACGGTGTAACCATCGCCAGGGAAATTGAAGTAGAAGATGTTTTTGAAAACGCCGGAGTCCAGCTGTTAAAAGAGGTTGCTACCAAAACCAATGATGTCGCAGGTGACGGCACCACGACAGCTACAATTCTGGCACAGGCAATGGTTAAAGAGGGCCTGAGGAATGTTGCAGCAGGTGCAAACCCGATGCTGCTTAAGAAAGGTATAGAAGAAGCGGTTAATATAGTAGTTAACGAGATAGGCAAAATGAGCCATGATATTGCTACGGATAAAAAGAAAATTGCTGAAGTGGCTGCCATTTCGGCTGCGGATGAAGTTATAGGAAACACCATAGCCGATGCTATGGATAAAGTTGGAAAAGACGGAGTTATAACCGTAGAAGAATCAAATAAATTTGGAATCGAAATTGAGCTTGTTGAGGGACTCCAGTTTGACAAGGGTTATCTGTCACCTTATATGGTTACGGATGCCGAGAGGATGGAAGCAGTTTTAAATGAGCCATACATCCTTATAGTAAACCAGAAGATAGCGGCTGTTGGAGACCTGATACCCGTCCTGGAAAAAATTCAGCAGTCCGGGAAACCTCTCCTGATAATTGCCGAAGATGTCGAAGGTGAAGCGCTGGCAACTATAGTGGTTAACAAGCTGAGAGGCACGTTAACCGTCGTTGCTGTTAAGGCCCCGGGATTTGGTGATAGAAGGAAAGCCATGCTTGAGGACATCGCCATCGTAACAAGCGGCAGCGTGATAAGTGAAGAGATTGGTATAAAGATGGAAAATGTTACCCTTGATATGCTCGGTTCGGCAAGGCAGGTTAAAGTTGATAAGGAAAATACTACAATTGTAGAAGGCAAGGGCTCCTTAAATGCAATAAAAGGCAGGATTAAACAGATCAAAAATGAAATAGAGCAGAGTGATTCAGATTTTGATAAAGAGAAACTTCAGGAGAGACTGGCAAAACTAACCGGCGGAGTAGCAGTAATAAAGGTCGGGGCTGCAACTGAAGTAGAGCTGAAAGAGAAAAAGCACAGGATAGAGGATGCACTTTCAGCAACGAAAGCTGCAGTTGAGGAAGGAATCGTTTCCGGTGGCGGAGTCGTGCTTATAAGCATAATTCCGAAGATTGACCTTGGCAAATACGAAGGTGACGTTAGAACAGGTGCAGCAATTGTTGCAAGGGCTCTTGAAGAGCCGTTAAGGCAGATTTCTGAAAATGCAGGCCTTGAGGGTTCTGTTGTAGTAGAAAAAGTGAAGAAGCTACCGTCAGGCGAAGGCCTGGATGCTCTGAATGGGAAATATGTCAATATGATAGATGCAGGAATCATAGACCCTGCAAAAGTTACAAGAAGCGCCCTTCAGAATGCAGCTTCCATAGCAGCTTTGATGCTTACTACCGAGGTAGTTGTCGCAGAGAAGCCCGAGAAAGATAAAGGCGGTCCTGCAATGCCTCCGGGAGGAGGATACGGAGGAATGCCTCCAATGTAATCAAGAGCAGTTAGCAATCGGTAACGGTCTTAAATCGCAGGTTATAAGTTGAACGTTCCCGGACCCGGCAGGTTGCTAAATAGCGATTAAAGTATTCATAGAAATATTAAGGGCCAGTTTAAAAAACCGGCCCTTAATATTTGGCATTTAAAAATATTATTTTTCTTGACAGGTCATAATTAAGGCATATTATAAAGTTAGAAATAACTAACTTATTAAGGTATTTCTAACAATTATTAGGATTTATATTTAAGCAGGGCTAATAAAAAGGGTTTATCGATATGGCGGTAGTAAAACCGTAGGGTTATATTTCCTGTGGATAACTGTGAAAATTGTAGGCAGCTGAAAGTAAAGTAATCTGTATGCGCAGGCAGTTAGCGGATAAAAGCTTCGCAAAAAAGTTGAAAGCAGCTATTGCTCCCCTAATCATGCCTGCATTTATAAAAACCTGTTATTGTTTTTTGAAATATTTTCAAAACTGGCTGCAAACATCAATAAAAAGGGCAATCATACTGCTTAATAAATTGAATAAATCATTAACTTATAGTAATATTTCTTTTATTATTATTTTCACAGGTTTCGCTATAAGCTATTCTTGTTCTTTATATTTTCTATAGTTTTAGAGTTATAAAAATAGATATATTTTTCTTTTAAGTATGGGAATTGAATTATTTTATAAAATATTAATTGTAATTGCCTCATATCTGTTTGGTTCATTTCCTACTGCATATATAGTTCACCGGAGCAAGAAAGGTGACGATATAAGGAATTACGGGAGCGGGAACGTGGGGGGCACCAACGTAGTCCGGACCCTTGGGGCCGGTTACGGGGCAACGACCATAATTGCTGATGTAGTCAAGGGGTTCACACCCTTGCTTGTGCTCTATTTTATTTATCCTGCGGATTTAATACTTCTTTCCATCGTATCGGTCGCTGTTGTGATTGGCCATGACTTTCCTGTATATATAAGATTTAAAGGAGGGAAGGGGATGGCAGCTTCAATCGGAGTGGTTATGGGTATTTCATTTCTTCCTTTCATTGATATAGTGGACAGTGTAGTGTGGGTTAAGATACTTCCATTTTTTCTTATATTCGGAACCTGGGCTATTGTTTTCGTAATTTTTAGGGTTGTTTCCCTGGGTTCGCTTGCCGCTGCCGTAGTAAATCCGATTGCATTTTATTTAACCGGATTTGCATTGCCTGTAGTCATAGCATCATTGTGCTGGAGTATACTTGCAGTTATCGCTCACAGGCAAAATATAAAAAGGTTAATATATGGAGAAGAAAAAAAAATTTAAGGATAAGGGGTATAAATGGAAATTGAAATTGGTAAAGGAAAAACCGGCAGGAGATCTTATGGGTTCGACGAAGTATCGATAGTACCCAGCAGGAGGACGAGAGACCCTGAAGATGTCGATATTTCAGCGAATATCGGGGATTTTAAACTTGGGCTGCCTGTCCTTGCCTCGGCAATGGACGGGGTAGTGGATGTAAGGTTCGCAATAGAAATGGGAAAGCTGGGCGGGCTTGCGGTGCTTAATCTTGAGGGCTTGCAATGCAGGTATGATAATGCTGATGAGGTCCTGGACAGGATATCAAAATTTTCCAAAGAGGAAGCTACAAGGAAAATGCAGGAAATCTATGAGGAGCCGATAAAGGAAGAGCTTATAGCAAAAAGGGTGGAAGAGATAAAGGCAGGAAGCAATATTGCCTGTGCTTCACTGACTCCTAAAAATGTTGAAAGATATTACAGGATAGCGATAGATGCGGGTCTTGATATTCTTGTGATACAGGGAACCGTGGTGAGCGCAGAGCATGTAAGCAAAACAAAAACACCGCTTGACCTGAAGAAATTTATTCCGGACTGTCCCATCCCGGTTATAGTTGGAGGTTGCTCATCTTACTCTACTTCACTTCATCTTATGAGAACCGGTGCAGTTGGAGTCCTGGTGGGAGTCGGGCCCGGCGCTGCCTGTACTACGAGACAGGTACTTGGAATTGGTGCTCCACAGGCGACCGCTATCGCCGATGCTGCGGCAGCAAGAATGAGGCACCTTGAAGAAACCGGAAACTACTCGCTTGTTATAGCCGATGGAGGAATGCGTACGGGCGGTGATATCGCGAAGGCAGTTGCCTGCGGCGCAGATATGGTTATGATAGGTTCTCCGCTTTCCAGGGCTAAAGAAGCTCCGGGGAGGGGTTATCACTGGGGCATGGCTACATTCCACCCCGACCTTCCGAGGGGCACGAGGATCAAGACAGATGTAGTAGCCAGTTTGAAAGAAATACTTGTCGGCCCTGCTTTTGAGAATGATGGGACTTTAAACTTATTCGGTGCTTTAAGGACATCAATGGCTACGTGTGGATATGAAAATATCAAAGATTTCCAGAAGGCAGAGGTACTTGTCGCGCCGTCTATCAAGACCGAAGGAAAACTTCACCAGCAACAGCAGAAGGTAGGAATGGGATAATAAAATGAGTAACAGCGTACTGGTTATAGATTTTGGAGGGCAATACAGCCAGCTTATTGCCAGGAGGGTAAGAGAGTTAAGGGTTTATTCAGAGCTTATACCGTATGATACCGATATAGAAAAAATAAAGGCAAAAAAGCCGGACGGCCTGATACTTTCGGGCTCTCCGTACAGTATTCTGCCAGGCAGGGGCAAAGCCCCCGTCGTGGATAAAAGAATTTTTTCACTGGGAATACCCGTACTGGGGATTTGCTATGGCATGCAGATGATTTCGAAAGTGTTTGGCGGGGAAGTTTCTGCTGCGGGAAATGATGAATACGGAAAAACTAAAGTAAAATTAAATATAGGTTCGCCTCTTTTTAAGGATTTAAAGACCGCGGAAACATGCTGGATGAGCCATAAAGATAGCGTGGCAAAGATACCTCCCGGCTTTCAGATAATAGCTTCCACATATAAGTTACCTGTAGCGGGTATAGGAAACGATAAGAAAAAGATATATGGAATACAGTTCCACCCCGAGGTAATGCATACTCCTTCAGGAATTGAAATGCTTAAGAATTTTTTATTTGATATATGCGGGTGTTCGCCTACCTGGACAATGGTTTCAATAATTGAGAATCAGATAGGGAAGATAAAGGAAGAAGTCAAAGAAGGTAAAATTATATGCGGGTTAAGCGGAGGGGTGGATTCTTCCGTAGCGGCTGTACTGGTAAATAAGGCGGTTGGTGATAAGCTTACCTGTATATTCGTTAACCACGGGCTCCTGCGTAAAGGCGAAGCAGAGCAGGTCATAAAAACATTTAAGGAAAATTTTAAAATGAATCTCATCTACAGGGATGCAAGTGACAGGTTCCTGGATAAGCTGGTAGGGGTCGTGGACCCTGAAGAAAAAAGAAAAATAATAGGGAAAGAGTTTATAAGGGTTTTTGAAGAAGAGGCGTCCAGGATAAAGGATGTAAACTACCTGGTGCAGGGGACATTGTACTCCGACGTTATCGAAAGCGGCACCAGGGATGCTGCAAAGATAAAATCCCATCATAATGTCGGCGGTATTCCGGCAGATATCAAAATTAACCTGATCGAACCCCTGAGGTTATTATTTAAGGATGAAATAAGGAAGATTGGGATAGAGCTGGGCCTTCCGGATGATATAGTATGGAGACAGCCGTTTCCCGGTCCCGGCCTGGCAATAAGGATAATAGGGGAAGTTACAAGGGAAAAAATAAAGATACTCCAGGATGCTGATGCGATAGTAGTTGAGGAAATAAAAAGGGCAAATCTGTACAAAAAAATATGGCAGTCTTTTGCTATTCTCCCCAGTATAAGGAGCGTAGGAGTGATGGGTGACAAGAGGACCTATTATTACCCTATAGTAATCAGGGCGGTATCGAGCACCGATGCGATGACAGCCGACTGGGTGCGGCTCTCGCACAGGGTGCTGGAAAGAATTAGCAGCAGGATAGTAAATGAGGTTGAAGGAATAAACAGAGTAGTATATGATATAAGCTCTAAGCCGCCAAGTACGATAGAATGGGAATAAAAGGAATTTTAAAGAGTTCAAAGGAGAACGTTTATGGAAAATGATTTTAAGGAAAAGCTGGGAAAATATAGAGAAGAAATAAATAAAATCGATAAGGCAATCGTAGATCTTTTAAATGAGAGAGCGGTTGTAGTAATGAGGATAAAAAAATTAAAGGAAGTTAAAAATGTACCCCTGTATGATGCCAAAAGGGAGGAAGAACTGATTGATAACATTGTAAAATATAACAAGGGGCCTCTATATAACGACAATATTACACAGATTTTTGAAAGCATATTAAGAAATGTCCAGGTGCTGGAAAAAGATGAAAACCTATAAGTCAGTTTGATTTTTAAATAATAGAATGCTTGTATATTGGTTTATAAAAATTACTTATCCCAATAAGAAAAAGGAAATTAGCATAGAAGGAAATAGTAAATTAGCACAGAAGGAATTACATTTAAATGGAACAAAAAAATAAGATAAAGAATTCTTCAGGAAATAGTAATAATAGATTAATGAAAAAGGGCTATTTTACAGTTATTACTGGCCCCTGCGCGATTGAGAGCTACGAGCAGCTGGAAGCATGCGCGAAGATTATTAGCAATCTCGGCCTGTTATATATAAGGGGCGGTGCCTATAAGCCAAGGACTTCGCCTTACAGTTTCCAGGGGCTTAAAGAAAAAGGATTAAGGTATCTGAAGGAAATAGGTGAAAAATATGGACTTAAAACAGTAACTGAAGTTACAGATACCAAGAATGTTGATAAAATTGCCGATTATGCGGATGTGCTGCAGATTGGAACCAGGAATATGTCAAATTTCGCCCTGCTGGCAAAGGTCGGCAAAGTAGCCAGCAAAAAAAATAAAGTAGTTATATTGAAAAGAGGATGGGCATCTTCCATAAAAGAATGGCTTCTTGCTGTCGAATATATAACTACCGGGGGTGACGTGGAAGTGGTATTATGCGAGAGAGGAATAAGGACATTTGAAACAAGCACGAGGTTTACGCTTGATATATCGGCAGTTCCTGTCATAAAGAAGTTAAGCAAGCTCCCTATAATCATAGACCCTTCCCATGCTGTAGGGCAGAGCGACCTTGTTATTCCCGTAAGCAGGGCAGCCGTTGCAGTGGGTGCGGACGGCATACTGGTAGAGTCACATATCGAACCGAGCAAGGCCCTGTCGGACGGGCAGCAGCAGTTAAACGAGAAGGAATTAATAGAGCTTATGAAGCAGCTTAAAAAAGTGGCAGGTGCAATAGGAAAGAAAATAAGATAGTTGATGTGATTTGGAACTGGAAAAATATTTAAATCCCCAGCAAATTAAAGCTGTAAAAAGTACCGAAAAACCGCTCCTTGTAATTGCGGGTGCGGGCAGCGGAAAAACGAGGGTACTTACTTACAGGATAGCATACCTTATCAATAATAAAGGAGTGGACCCTTTCAACATACTCGCGATCACTTTTACCAACAAAGCGGCGAAGGAAATGAAAAGAAGGGTAATAGAACTCGTTGGCAGGGTTGGAGAGTATATGTGGGTAAGCACTTTCCACTCTTTCTGTGCAAGATTGCTCAGGTTTGAAATTGACCGTCTCGGAATGTCCAGGAATTATGTAATTTATGATTCTGACGACTCCTTGAAACTGATATCGAATGTGGAAAAAGAAATGGATCTGGATATAAGGAGGTTCCCGCCCAGGGCGCTGGCAGCAGTCATAAGCGATGCGAAAAACAGGTTGATCGATTATGAAACTTACTCCGGCGATGCTGCGGACTACTTTGAAAAAATAGCCGCAGAGGTTTACACGGGATATCAGGAAAGATTGATAAAGGCAAATGCCCTCGATTTTGATGACCTTCTTATGTACACGGTTAACATTCTGGATATGTATCCGGAGGTTAAGGCGAAATACCAGGATAAATTTAAGTATATCCTGGTGGACGAATTCCAGGACACTAACCTTGCCCAGAACGAAATAGTACTTCTCCTGTCGGAGAAAAATAGGAAGCTGTGCGTAGTCGGTGATGATGACCAGAATATTTACAGCTGGCGCGGGGCAGAGATAAAAAACATAATCGATTTCGATAAACGTTTTAATGATACCGTTGTGATAAAGCTGGAGCAGAATTACCGCTCTACCCGGAGCATACTGAACGCTGCAAACTGTATAATAAATAACAACGAAAAAAGGAAAAATAAAAAGCTGTGGACCGAAAATCCCGAAGGCGAAATAGTCTCAAAATATACTGCTTTTGATGAAAAAGACGAGGTGCGTTTTGCAGTTAGAAAGGTAAGGGAATATATGGGCAGGAAAAATATGAAATACAGGGATTTTGCCATATTTTACAGGACCAACGCACAGTCAAGAGCGGTAGAAGAACACCTGATAAGGGAAAATATTCCATATAAGATTTACGGGGGGCTGAGGTTTTATGATAGAAAAGAAATAAAGGACATGCTTGCATACATGAAACTCACAGTAAACCCGAAGGATGTAGTGAGTCTTACAAGAATTGTAAACGTCCCGGCGAGGAAGATAGGCAAAACGACAATTTCTGTCATAGAGAACTATTCCAGGAAAAATAACATGACCTTTTGCGAGGCCTTTTACAGAGCTGACGAAATAAATTTGTTGAGCGATAGCACGAAGAAGAGAATAGCCGGCTTTGTTACCCTTATGTCAGGATTAAGGGACTTTTCAATGGAGAACGGTGCAGGAACGGTGCTTGAAGAAGTCTGGAAAAAAACCGGCTATATGAAAGAACTGGAGAATGAAAATACGATAGAGGCCCTGAACAGGATAGATAACCTGAAAGAGCTTTTGACTGTTACAAGGGAATACGAAGACAAATCATTAACCGGCAATATTGCCGATATCCCTCTTATGGGAGATTTGCCGGGAGGCAGCGGAAGAGAAAAAGAAACTGCGCTCAGAGATGAAAAAAGCAATACTGAAGGTTTCTATAACCTGGACAGGTTTCTTGAAGAAGTTTCGCTTCTTACGGATATTGATAATTATGATGAGAATACTGATGGGATGGTACTTATGACGCTTCATAATGCCAAAGGGCTGGAATTTCCTGTTGTATTTATAATAGGTATGGAAGAGGGAATTTTTCCCCATTCCAGATGCATGAACAGTATGGAGGAGCTGGAGGAAGAAAGGCGGCTCTGTTATGTCGGCATAACAAGGGCAAAAGAAAAAGTTTTTCTCTCGTCTGCAAGCTCCCACACTATTTATGGCGATACGGGTTTCAGGGCTGTTTCCCGCTTTATTAATGAAATAAGCAAAGACCTGCTTAAAGACGAGAATCTTGCCGGATCCAGGAACAAAAAGGAAAAGGCTGCAATAACTAAAAAGGAGTATGGGGGAAAGTGCATTTATAAGGAGAATGATATTATAGATCATAAACACTGGGGGCAGGGCAGGGTAATGAAAATAAAAAAACTTCCCGATGACTATGAAATAGATGTACTGTTTGGCAAAGCTGGATTAAAACACCTCCTACTGAGTTTTGCCCCTATGGAGAAGGTAAAGTAGGTTTCTTATTTTTACACGGCAGCTGCCGGGATTCTATTTTAAATTTTCAGGGTTAAGGCATTCAAGCTCCGGCAATACGAACATTCCATCTTTTCTTACGAGCAGGTCATCAAAATATATCTTACCGCCGCCATATTCCGTTGTCTGTATGCATACCATATCCCAGTGTATCGCGGAATTATTACCGTTGGGAGCTTCCTTATAGCATCTTCCAGGCGTAAAGTGGAAGCTGCCCATTATTTTTTCGTCAAAAAGTATATCTTTCATGGGCTTTGTTATATAAGGGTTGACCCCGAGTGCGAATTCGCCTATATACCTGGAGCCGCTATCCGTATCAAGAACCCTGTTAATCCTTTCGGTATCGCTGGCTTTAACTCTGACGATTTTTCCTTTTTCAAAGGAAAGGCATATGTTTTCATAGGTGATGCCCTGGTAAACGGTGGGGCAGTTAAAAGTTACCATGCCGTTTACGGATGTCTTTACCGGAGCTGTAAAAACCTCTCCATCGGGTATGTTGTATTCCCCCGCACATTTTATGGCAGGGATATTCTTGATTGAAAATGCCAGGTCCGTGCCCTTTCCTGTTATATGAACCCTGTCGGTTTTATTCATGAGCGCTACGAGACTATCCATAGCTTTTGACATTTTAGAGTAATCAAGGTTGCATACTTTGTAATAAAAATCTTCAAATGCTTCCGTGCTGGTATTTGCAAGCTGGGCCATTGAATTATTCGGGTACCTTAACACAACCCACTTCGTATTATCGACTCTTTCTTCATTTACCGCTTCAACAAAGTACTTCATGTAAGCACCTATTTTTTCTGGCGCTACATCGCTAAGTTCGCTTATATTATCGCTTGCCCTTATACCAACAAAAGCATCCATTTCCTTCATGCGGACCAGCTCGAATTTAGCCATGGACTTTAATTGCTTGACGGTGCATTTTTTAAGGAATTCTCTTGTCACGCTTGAATCATTAATTTCAATAAAGGGGCTGGCTTCTTTTTCGTATATTTCTTTTACCAGGGCCTTTACCAGCGGTGTTGCTGAAGTGCCCACACATTCCACGAGGACATTCTCGCCTTTTTTTACCCTGCAGGAATAGTTTACGAGGTTCTCTGCCAGTTCTTTTATTCTCAGGTCCATTTTACTTATCTCTCCTTACTCCTTGTGTTGCTGCATTCTTATGCAAAGAATTATTTTAATATTTTATTTTAAAGAAAATGCATTAAAAACCATAATAAAATATAACAATTATACCGTAAAACTATTTTTAAGCTAATTGTTATTCTATTAAAATCCAGTCTTGTAATCCACAGGTTTATTTTTTAATATTCTGATTTTGGAATTGGCTGGCAATAATTCAGGATATAACTTATTTAAAGAAAAGAATTTATTCATATTGCAATTGACCTGTTCCAGGATAAGGATTATTATGTATATGGAGCTATATACATAATATAATTGTTGCTAAACGATAATTTGCTAGAGAGAGGAACCGGTAATGTCTTTGAAGAAAACAACGCTGCTATTTGAGGAAGAAGTCTATGAGAAATTAAAGGAGAAGGCAAGAAGAGAAAATGTATCTATTGGAGGTCTTGTAAGGGAAGCTGTTGCCACTTACTACGGAATAAAGGATAAGGCGGATAAAATAAAGGCCCTGGACAGGTTGAAATCTTTAAATCTTCCCGTAGCAAGTTACGAATCAATGGAAAAAGAAATAATAGAAGGGGTTCTGGGTGATAAGGAAGATTAAGGTTTTTATAGACTCAAATATTCCGATGTATGCTGCCGGTAACGAGCATCCGAATAAAGTTACATCTATTAAGATATTAGAGTCAGTTTCAGAAAATAAAATAGCCGGCGTTACTTCAACCGAGGTTATGCAGGAAATTCTATATCGTTATCAGTCAATAAGCCTTCTGGAAAAAGGACTGGAGGTTTTTGATAGCTTTTCCCAGATTGTGGATGATATATTGCCCGTAAATTTTGATATAATCAGTGGAGCCAGAAAAATACTCGGGAAAAATAGCTATCAAGATATATCTACAAGAGATGCGATCCATGTTGCAACTATGGATTATTTTGGAATTAATTTTATAGCTACGTATGATAAACATTTTAAGGCATTTAAACAGGTAAAATATTTCCCATTATAATATGGTCTGGTGAAGTCCTGCTAAAGGTTAGCTTAAAAAATGGTCATATCCATGCTTTGTAAGTGCTTCCTCTTTACCTTCTTTAACTATCCTGATGCCTTTCCCCCCTGTAATTTCCCCGACTTTAAAACCCTTTACCTTACCGGAGTTTTTAGGGGAGACAGTATAGACAAGCTCAAAATCTTCACCTCCGTAAAAGGCATAATCCAGTGCATCTTTCCCGCAGGCATCTGCCGCTTTTTTTGTTTCCGGGTTTATAGGGACCGAATCCCCATATATAAGGGCACCGGTGCCGCTCTGTTCACATATTCTTTTTACTTCGGAGCCGAGGCCGTCAGAAACATCGATCATCGCGTTAATATATTTTAAGAACGGCTCGACTTTATAGAATTTCGCCCGGGGCTCGAGGTGTCTTTTTTTTACCCTGCTGAATCCTTTTATATTATTCAAGAAAAGGTTAAGGCCCGCGGCACTTGAGCCAAGGTCCCCGCTTACCATTATAATGTCGCCCGGCTTTGCTGAAGAACGGAATTTCAGGTTTGCTTTTTTTGCTTCGCCTATCATGCATATATCTATTATAAGCTGTTTACCGTGTGTTATATTGCCGCCTATAATTTCAATCAGGTATTTTTTGCCGGCCTGCCTCATTCCTTTATAAATATTTTCAATGATTTCAGCATCAATTTTTTCCGGCAGCACGAGAGAGACAAGAAAATATTTTGGTTTTGCTCCCATGGCTCCTATATCCGAAACATTGGCTTCAACCGCTTTTTTGCCAATCTGGGCCGGAGTAAAGTAATTCAGCGAAAAATGGTCCCCATCCACCATTGTGTCGGTAGTAAAGACAAGGTAGCTTCCGCCGGTTTTTATAACGGCAGCATCATCACCTATCCCCCTGATTATATTTTTACTAACGGGTTTCCTGGTAAGTCTTTCTATTAGTGCAAATTCTCCGCCAATTTTTGGAATATCCATTTTTTTTATCCACTTTATATAATTTTTTATATTATATCGTCGCTATCGCTATGCAGGTATTTCTTTATCAGTGCAATTGCGCAATACTTTCCGCACATGGTACATTTTTCATCGCTAATGCCGCTCTCATCCCTGTATCTTTTTGCCTTTGCCGGGTTGATGGACAAACTTATCTGTTTTTTCCAGTCAAGTTTTTTTCTTGCACTTGCCATCTCGTTATCCATATCCATGGCATGCTTTTTGCCTTTTGCTATATCTGCCGCATGGGCAGCAATTTTGGAAGCGATAACTCCTTCCCTCACATCATCGATAGTGGGCAGGCGAAGGTGCTCGGAAGGCGTAAGATAACATAAAAAGTCAACCCCGTAGTAGCCAGCGAGGGCTCCGCCGATGGCACCGGCTATATGGTCATAGCCGGAAGCTATATCGGTAACAAGGGGGCCGAGAACATAAAAAGGAGCATTATTGCAAATCTTTTTTTCCATAAGGACATTTGCTTCTATCTGTTCGAGGGACATATGCCCCGGTCCCTCGATTATTACCTGTACCCCTTCTTCCCTGGCTTTTTTCGCTAATTCGCCAAGTATGAGCATTTCCTGTACCTGGGACCTGTCTGTTGCATCGGCAAGGCAGCCGGGCCTTAAACCGTCTCCCAGACTCAGGGTTACGTCATATTTTTTCGCTATTTTAAGCAACCTGTCGAAATTTTCGTAAAGCGGGTTTTCCTTCTTGTTGTGTAGCATCCATGTAGCCAGAAAAGTCCCGCCCCTGCTTACGATATCAAGAAGCCGCCCCTGGCGCTTCAGTCTTTTAAGCGACTCGATGGTTACCCCGCAGTGTACTGTAATGAAGTCAACACCGTCTTCTGCCTGCCTTTCAATTACCTCGAAAAGATGGTCTCCGGTCATGTTTATGATGCCTTTGTTCTTTGCAGTTTCGATTGCTGCCTGGTATATGGGAACCGTCCCTACGGGTACGGGTGAATTTTTTATAATAGTTTTCCTTATTTTATCGATATCGCCACCGGTGCTTAAATCCATTACGGTATCGGCTTTTACTTCAAGGGTCGCCTTTAATTTTTTTAGTTCCTCATTGAGGTTGCAGTGTTCCGAAGAAGTACCTATATTGGCATTGACTTTGATGAATGCGCCTTCCCCGATAGCGCAGACGGGCTCTAAAGAAACATGGTTTTTATTATAAGGGATTACCATGCTCCCTTTTTCTATTTTCTCCCTTACATATTCGGGAGTTAGTCCTTCCCTTTCTGCTGCTTCCTTCATCTGTTTCGTTATTTTTCCTTTTAATGCTTCTGTTAGTTGTGTCATTTATATATTAATCCTCCTCTTATTTCTTTCGAATTATTTAATTTTTAATGCTTTCCAGGATTATTTTTCTAAATTCCCTGCATTCTTTCTCTACATCGGGGCTTGCGACTATGGCTGATATTATAGCCACTGATTTTGCGCCTGCTTCAAGCACATTTTTTATATTGCTTCTGTTTATACCGCCAATAGCTACCGAGGGTATTTTTATTCTGTCTTTTACCTCTCTTACGAATTTTATGCCGGAAGGCATTCCTGCGTCCGGTTTTGTCAACGTTTCGAACACAGGACTTATTCCTATATAATCGGCGCCTTTGCTTTCGGCTTCCAGTGCTTCTTTTATATTATGGACTGTAAGGCCGATAATTTTATCCCGGCCAAGTATTTTTCTTGCGGTTTCGTAGTCCATATCTTCATTTCCAAGGTGGATACCGTCTGCATCTGCTGAAAGTGCAACATCGACCCGGTCATTTATTATTATAAGGGCACCACTTCTTTTGCAGAGTTTTTTTATTTCTTCCGCCTCTATTATCATATCATGCGTATTTTTTTCTTTTTCCCTGTACTGTATTATTTTTACCCCTGCTTTTAAGGCCGACCCCACATCTCCAAGGACTGTTTTTTTTGTCAGTCTGGAATCGGTTATAAAGTAAAGGTCTATATTTTTAATTTTTTCTCTAATTTTCATTTAATCTTTTCTATTTTTTCCATTATTTTTATGGTGTTTTCATCAATATTGTAAATCTCATCTATAAGCATTTCCTTGTACGAAGCAGGCCCAATTGCGTTTTTTGCGGCTACTTCTCCTGCTATTCCCAGAAGTGAAAGAGCTTCGAGTGCAGCGATGGCATAGTCTTTTTCAACTGCGGCGAATGTTCCTATTGCAGAGGAAGCCATACAGCCGGACCCCACGAAACAGCCCATCATCAGATGGCCGTTCCTGCATATATAACTATCCCTGCCATTTGATATGATGTCTTCTTCACCGGTTATGACAACAGTGAGCTTTTCTCTTACCGCTAATTTTTCTGCTATTTCCAGCGGGTCTCCTTTAAGAGAAATGGCTTCCACTCCTCTGGTTTCTGCTTCTGCGCCTGCCATAGTACCGATTTCTGATGAGTTGCCCTTGAGTATCGCAACTCTGACATTGTCCAGTATCTCTCTTGACTTGTTTGTCCTGAAATCGGTGGCGCCTGCACCAACGGCATCAAGTATTACAGGTATATTCTTTTCATTCGCTTTAATGCCTGCTGCAATCATTGATTTTACAAGGTCCGTGGTCAGTGTCCCTATATTCAAAACAAGGGCGCTGGCAATTGAGGTCATTTGCCCGACTTCTTCAGGCGCATGTGCCATTACGGGAAGCCCCCCGATTGTCCTTACTATGTTCGCGCAGTCGTATATTGTCACCCAGTTCGTTATGTGGTGTATTAAAGGTTTTTGTTTTCTTATTTTTTTAAGGTTTTTTATCGTATTCACTTTTGCCCTTTCTAATTAATTTTTTTTCCGTGTTATGGTATGAATATTAAAATAAAAAAAACTACCAACCTGACCCTGATTAGTAGTTTTTTAAAATCTACTTTTCCTCCGCTAGCATTACCTAGATCAGGTTTAAGGGTCGACAGCTAAAATGCCATCCTCTCAGCTTCAAAAGCTCCCCCAAGTATTTGCAATATTTAATTTTCAAGAATTTTTCTTTATAATATAAAAGAAAAAATACCGGCTTTTTGAACGTAAGTGATATTAGCACAAAATGATTTTATTAACAATATTCTTAAAATATGGTTAAATGGTTGGAGTTTTAGCCGGGGGATTTAAAATGAAATTTACTGATAGAAAAGTAGTAATTTTAAAAGATATTATCGATAAATTTGTTGAAAGGGCCGACCCTGTTTCTTCAAAAATGATAGCACAGGATTCGGATTTCGACCTGAGCTCTTCGACCATAAGGAAAGAAATGGCAGAGCTTGAGGAGATGGGCTATCTTACCCATCCGCATACATCGGCAGGAAGGATGCCTACCGATAAGGGCTACAGGTTTTATGTGGATAATGTCATAAGGGAAGAAATAAATCTGGATGAAGGCACTTACGGCAGAAATACAGGCGCTTTTGAAATAGCAGTCGATAAGGATATGGAAATTGATGCCATACTCCAGAAATCCACTGAAATGCTTGCAAATTTTACGAATTATCTATCAATGATCGTGGCTCCTACGATCCAGCAGAGCAGGTATAAACATATAGAGCTTTTAAGGTTTGACAGCGGCAATGTCCTTATGGTCCTTATTACCGATACGGGGAGAGTATATAAGAGAAGCGCTCTGGTGGATGCTAAATACACCGAGCTTGACCTGCAGGCGGCGGCAAACATAATGAACCTGCAGCTCAGGGACAAAAATATAATTGATATTAGCTCGGGAGATATCAGGATACAAAAAAGTGATCCATCCCTGATATTGCTTATAAATAAGGTTATCGAGATGATAAGAGAGTGTATTAAAGAGAATTTGCAGTATAACAAGATTTTTGTTTATGGGACATCAGTGATACTCCAGCATCCTGAATTTATCGAGCTGAAAAAAATCCATAATGTTCTAAGGGTTATAGAAAACGAATGCCTGCTTATGAAACTGCTGCTGGATTTTTCGGATGAAAGCGGCTTTGTCGTAAAGATTGGTTCTGAATTATTTGAGGAGGGAACCCAGGATTTAAGTCTTATAGCGTCGAGGTATAAGATTTACGGCAGCTCTTCAGGGGCAATAGGAGTTCTGGGGCCTAAGAGAATGGATTACTGTAAGGTAATAAAGAGTCTCAATCTTTTCAGGAAGGGGCTTACCGAGATATTCAGTTCCAGGGCGTAATGCCTGAAGTAAGGACTGATAGCAGGGGCATTATGTATAAACTGGAAAAAAGTGTTAGAATAAGTTATTATTTCTGCACTAATTTATTTAACAATCAAAGAAATAAATGCGTTATTTTTTATATTGAGGCGGGTTTTTAGAAGTGGCAAATAAAAGAGATTATTATGAAGTTCTGGGACTGTCCAGGGATTGCAGCACGGGAGATATAAAAAAGGCATACAGGAAGCTTGCGCGCCAGTACCATCCCGATGTAAATAACGGCAATCCGGAAGCAGAAGAAAAATTTAAGGTGATTTCGGAAGCTTATGCAGTTTTAAGCAATGAAGATAAGAGAAGACAGTATGACCAGTTTGGATTCAATAAGAACCTTTTTAAGGATTTTGATTTTGGCAGCGCATTCTCTGAATTTGGTTTCGGGGATATTTTTGATACGATATTCGGGACGGGCTTTGGCAGTGCTTTTTCCGGCAGGCAGAGAGGTACGCGCAGGGAGAGGGGCTCGGATATAAATGTTAACGTTAAAATAAGTTTTAAGGAAGCAGCATACGGGGTTGAGAAAGAAATTGAATATACGGTAGACGATATATGTGCGGTATGCCGCGGAAGCGGTGCTGCTACGGAGGACGGGGTAGTGACCTGTCCGCAATGCGGCGGTTCCGGGAGGGTAAGGACTGCGAGACAGACTTTTCTGGGGAGCATAATAACAACATCGGCCTGCAGCAGGTGCGGCGGTACCGGCAAGATAATAAAGGAACCCTGTACCAAATGCAAGGGGAAGGGCCATTATCCGGCAGGAAAGAAGGTAAAAGTTTCTATTCCGGGCGGTATAAATAATGGAGATAGTCTGAGATTATCCAGGAAAGGAAATTCACTGGGCAGGGATTCTATAAACGGAGACCTGTATGTGACCGTAAAGGTAATTCCCCACCCCGGTTTTAAAAGGGAAGGGGACAATATACTCTCAAGTATTGACATATCTTTTGCGCAGGCAGCCCTTGGCTGCAAGGTGGAGGTAGAAACCCTTGATGGCAAGGAGGAAGTAGCCATCAAGCCGGGTACCCAGCCCAATGAGAAGATTGTATTTAAGTCAAGGGGCCTGGTCCAGCTAAATGGTTACAGAAGGGGTGACCAGATAATAAATATAAACGTTAAGATCCCGACCCGGCTTAACAGGGGCGAGGCAGAACTTTTAAGGGAATATGCTGCTGGCAGGAAGGAAGATTTCCTGGGTGTGGGCAGAAGGAAATTACCCGGTAAAAAGAGGTAGCGCTTTAAGAGTGAATAATTTTTTTCAAAGTCACAGATATCTGTTTTTATATCATTTTAACTGTATTTATATGTTACTTACTAATTTAGGCTAATAAAATAAGTTCACAGGCAGAGAAACTGAAATGAGTTACCCGTATTTTTTTGTAGATCCCGGCTGTGTCAGGGAAAATTTAATAAGAATACAGGGGGAAGACCTGAACCATCTTAAGAATGTCCTGAGGACAAGGGTGGGGGATGTAGTGCATGTGTCGGATAATGAACATTTCAGGTACAGAACCGAAGTTCTAAGCATTGGTAGGAGCGAGATAGAGCTTTCTGTAAAGGAAAAGAAGCAAATGGTGCCGGATTCCCCGGCTATTGTTTTATTCCAGTGCATACTTAAGAAAAATTCGATGGAGTTCGTTATCCAGAAGTCAACAGAGATAGGAGCAGGTACAATAGTGCCCGTTACCAGCGAAAGGGTAGTTTCCGATGTAAAAGATGTTTCCGGAAGAGTTGAAAGATGGCAGAAAATTTCTGACGGTGCTTCCAAACAGTGCAAGAGGGATTTTAAATGTGAAATAGCGCTTCCCGTAAATATTGGCGATATAGATGTTTCGGAATACGACTATTTTTTTGTTCCTTATGAAAAGAGCCCCGGTTATGACAAAAGTATGGTTGAAAACAGGAGAGCAATGGCAGATTCTTCAAAAATAGCTTTTTTAATAGGGCCGGAAGGCGGCTTCAGTGATGATGAAGTAAATTCCCTGGCAAGGAGAGGCGCTATCGAGGTAAAGCTGGGAAAAAACATTTACCGCTCGGAGACTGCAGCAATTTATTTCTTATCCGTACTGGATTATCTGATTGGAAACAGGAAATGAGCGGTATTAAATTTTCTATAGATACGCTCGGCTGTAAAGTAAACCAGAGCGAATCCGATTTTATCGCATGGGAACTGCAAAAAAAAGGTTTTGAACTGGTTTCCCGTTATCGCAATCCCCATTTTTGTATTGTAAATACCTGTACCGTAACTTCACAGAGCGACAGGAAAGTAAGGCAGCTGGTAAGAAGGATTAAATCAGAGAACAAAGGAAGTAAATTAATCGTAACAGGATGTTTCGTTGTGTTAAATAAGGATTTTCTAAAAGAATGCGGGATCGATTTTGCGGTAAAAAATAAGGATAAGGATGTGATACCCAATCTGATTGAAACGGAAGTTCTAAAGTGGAAGGAGGACAGCGGTAAAATTAGATTTGCGGGTAGTGGCAGCGGTCCTTTATCTCCTGTCATGATGCACTCGAGGCCGGTTGTTAAGGTCCAGGATGGTTGCGAGCAGAATTGCACTTACTGCATAATTCCAAAGGTAAGGGGTGGTTACAGGAGTATTTCACATAAGGTAGTTCTGGAAATAATAAAGGAGCTCGAGGAAGCTGGCTTTGAAGAGGCGGTCCTTACGGGAATAAATATAGGGAAATATGATGTCGATACTGGCAGAAAGAGGTCCGGCAGCACAGTTAAAGTGCCGGGTTTTAAGGGCCTGATAGAGGAAATTATTAAAGATAGCGGCATAAGAAGGATAAGGATAAGCTCTATCGAGGTGGATGATATTGACGAAGGCCTGCTTGACGTATTAAAGAGGAATGAAACCCGTATTGCCCATCATCTGCATATCCCGCTGCAGAGCGGGAGTGATAGAATACTGGAGCTAATGGGAAGGCCGTATGATTCTAATTATTATCTTGAAAAGGTAAAAAAGATAAGAAAGCTTTTTCCTGATATTGCCTTAACAACGGATGTTATGGTGGGCTTTCCGGGTGAGGATAATTATGACTTTGACAGGTCCGTTGACCTGGTAAGGAAAGCCGCCTTCAGTAAAGTTCATGTTTTTAAGTTTTCGGGAAGGAAATATACTCCTGCATACGAAATGCCTCATCAGGTGGATGAAAAAGTAAAATCCGGAAGGAGCAGGGCTTTAAGGGAGATCGGAGACAGGATGCGGGATAACTATATTGAAAGGAACTCTGGCAGGGAGCTGGAGGTAGTCTGTGAGAAAATGGGAGACGACGGTATCATAAAGGGAACATCGGGTAACTATATAAGGGTTTATTTCGGGATGGATGAGAAAAAGTTCAATAAAGTTAAGGGTAAAATAGTAAAGATCAGGACAGATTCGGTCTTTAAAAACGGTCTTGGCGGGAAGTTGTCTTAATTCTGGATAAGGGCTT
>Ga0180433_10002931_pt1 | contig 25696 bp, 19 predicted proteins | sample SS_ome_8_FD_132980 | JGI IMG/M metagenome (GOLD analysis project Ga0180433, IMG submission 132980) | Hypersaline lake sediment archaeal communities from the Salton Sea, California, USA - SS_1_D_1 metaG | ecosystem: Environmental > Aquatic > Non-marine Saline and Alkaline > Hypersaline >... | reverse complement strand
GTCGCAGGTTCGAATCCTGTCTTCCCGACCAGGAATGTTTAACAAATATGGGGCCTTAGCTCAGCTGGGAGAGCGCCTGCTTTGCACGCAGGAGGTCAGCGGTTCGATCCCGCTAGGCTCCACCATTATTAATTCATATGGCGGCGTAGCTCAGCTGGCTAGAGCGTACGGTTCATACCCGTGAGGTCGTGGGTTCGATCCCCTCCGCCGCCACCAAAAATTAAATGGACCTTTAGCTCAGCTGGTTAGAGCAGACGGCTCATAACCGTCCGGTCGCAGGTTCGAGTCCTGCAGGGTCCACCATCTTTTAGATAAATATATGGAGGAGTACCCAAGTCTGGCTGAAGGGATCGGTCTTGAAAACCGACAGGGGTGTCACAGCCCGCGGGGGTTCGAATCCCTCCTCCTCCGCCATAAAATAAAATATCGTCGCGAGGTGGAGCACGAACGAATTTGCTTCGCCGAAAAACATCAGCGTACCGCTCGAACTACTACTTGAACTAACTTTCTGAGAGCGGGACGGCTAAAGTTAAACTAAGAGCATAGAAACAATTGAATTTAACTTTTATCGTCGCGGGGTGGAGCAGTCTGGTAGCTCGTCGGGCTCATAACCCGAAGGTCGCAGGTTCAAATCCTGCCCCCGCAACCAAGGTCCCGTGGTGTAGCGGTTAACATGCCTGCCTGTCACGCAGGAGATCGCGGGTTCGATTCCCGTCGGGACCGCCATTTATAATGGCTCGGTAGCTCAGTCGGTAGAGCAAAGGACTGAAAATCCTTGTGTCGGCGGTTCGATTCCGTCCCGAGCCACCACTTATGGCGACTGTGGCGAAGTGGTTAACGCACCAGATTGTGGCTCTGGCATTCGTGGGTTCGATTCCCATCAGTCGCCCCATAGAAGAATGCGGGTGTAGTTTAGTGGTAAAACCTCAGCCTTCCAAGCTGATGTCGTGGGTTCGATTCCCATCACCCGCTCCATTATATGGGCCTGTAGCTCAGCTGGTTAGAGCGCACGCCTGATAAGCGTGAGGTCGGTGGTTCAAGTCCACTCAGGCCCATTTTTTAAATTATTCCGCAGTAGCTCAGTGGTAGAGCATTCGGCTGTTAACCGAACGGTCGCAGGTTCGAATCCTGCCTGCGGAGCCATTTGGAGAAGTACTCAAGTGGCTGAAGAGGCGCCCCTGCTAAGGGTGTAGGTCGTTGTAAGACGGCGCGAGGGTTCAAATCCCTCCTTCTCCGCCAGTGAATCAGCTTCTTGAAAGTGAATATTGTGGCCCGTTGGTCAAGTGGTTAAGACACCGCCCTTTCACGGCGGTAACACGGGTTCGAATCCCGTACGGGTCATTCAAAGCACCGCAAATTTATTGCGGTGCTTTTTTTTTTCAATATAAGAATTTTTATCATCGCTATTAAGGAAAATCTATACATATGGTTAAAATATTGTATAGCTTTAAGCGCCATCGGCTTGGGTAGGTTGGGCCCTACTGTGGATGCTCCCGTCATCCACCTTCATTGATAGGCTGTCGCTTTGAGCTTTTCTTATGTTTCAGAAAGCTTAACTGTAGGAGCCATTGGCTACGGGGTGAAGCCAATTACGAGATTAATATCAATAATCGTACCAAAAAGTCACAATACACAATTGTTGTGGTTTATTGAGCAGTCAATACAAACAGAGTTAAATAAAGCTTTACATATTTGGGTGTCTAGAAATTGTGATCATCAAAGTACGAAATTTCAAAGACAATCTAAAAGGTCTATTTAACATCAATTATTTTTTGTTAAGGATATGATTATTTTATTTAACTGTTGTTATATTTAAGTGTATAAATCCAACATGTTTGAATACCTTTTAAAGTTTTTCTCGAATTAATATTAGAGATTAGGGAGTTCGGTGATAACTTTAAGTTTATTATTTGCAATAAATAAGTCCAAGGAGATGATGTTATTTTTGTGAAAATGTGTTATCCAAAGTAGTAAGGAATGACTGAAATAAAAACATATTTAAGAAATGAAGGTAGTTTCATTTGTGAGAACTATTTTAATAAAAAACAAGCTAATATTAAATAATAAAAAGGGAACTCGTAATCAGGGTTCCCTTCACAATAACATCTAATAGAATTTTAAATAAAACTAAATAATGATTAATTCCTTTTTTATCTACCTCTTAAGGTATCCAAATGCTTTAAATAAAAAAAGCTATTTGTTAAAAAATAAAATTTTTAATAAAAAAATTCGACAAATTCTTAAATATATTGTTTTTTTAATAAAACTTGCAAACTAAATATTTACTCTTAATCATTTAAATCCTTTTGAATTTTATTACCTGGATTGTCCAAGTCTACATCAGATAAAATTCCTATTGAAGGGCCTCGAAACATATCGAATGCTAATATCTTGCCATCTGGAGCATCGAAATATGGTTTTTTTTCATCAAACGTTATATTTTCTTTTTTCTTTTTCATTTAATAACCTCCCTTTTCTTTATCTTTTTTCAAATTTATTCGAGATATTCACAATAGATGGAATTATGTGAATATAACTTTATCTATAGGTTTTCATAAATATGTTGGATTGTGTCAAAAATAGCAAACGTTTTCAAAAGAGGAATTTAACATCTTTTGTGAAATACATAAATAAGAAAAATAAGAGGGCTAAGGAGTGAACTCCATGACTGTAGCAATCCCTACAGATTTTGAAATTCATCTTTTTCATGAAGGAAACTTATTTAAAAGCTATGAACTATTTGGTGCACATCCGAAAAAGGTGAATGGGACTTCAGGTATTCAGTTTTGTGTTTGGGCCCCACACGCTCAATCTGTAAGAGTTGTTGGTGATTTTAACGAGTGGGATGGTTCAAACCATGAGATGAAGAAAATTACAGAGGAAGGAATTTGGACTATTTTTACTACTGATGTTCAGCTAGGGGATCTTTACAAATATGAAATCGTTACCCGAAATGGTCAAAAGCTGTTAAAAGCTGATCCGTATGCTTTTTATTCTGAAGTACGTCCGAAGACGGCTTCTATTGTATACGATTTAAATGGATATAAGTGGAATGATCAAAAATGGATCCGTAAGAAAAAAAGAAGACAGGTTTATGATCGTCCAATGTTCATATATGAGTTACACCTTGGGACTTGGAAAAAGAAAGAGGATGGTAGTTTATATAATTATCGTGAATTAGCGGATGAACTTATTCCATATGTTCTTGAGCATGATTTTACACATATTGAATTGTTGCCTCTAGTTGAACATCCATATGACCGATCCTGGGGATACCAAGGAACAGGTTATTTTTCCGCTACGAGCAGATATGGAACTCCTCACGATTTAATGTACTTCATTGATCAATGTCATCAAAATGATATTGGAGTTATTCTTGATTGGGTACCAGGTCATTTTTGTAAGGATGCTCATGGACTTTATATGTTTGATGGTGAACCAACATATGAATATGCTAATCGAAAAGACCGTGAAAATGAGGTATGGGGAACTGCCAATTTTGATTTAGGTAAACCAGAAGTACAAAGCTTCCTGATTTCCAATGCTTTATTTTGGATAGAATACTTCCACATAGACGGTTTTCGTGTAGACGCAGTTGCAAACATGCTTTATTGGCCAAATTCACCAGAATTACATCCAAATGAATATGCGATTCAATTCTTAAAAAAATTAAATGAAGTAGTTTTTGCAGAGGATCCTACAATGTTAATGATTGCAGAAGACTCTACTGACTGGCCGATGGTAACAGGCCCAACTTCAGATGGTGGTTTAGGATTTAACTATAAATGGAATATGGGTTGGATGAATGACATATTAAAGTATATGGAAGCAGTCCCAATTGACCGTAAACATCTCCATAATAAAGTTACATTCTCCCTGCTATATGCTTTTTCAGAGAATTTTATTCTTCCATTTTCTCATGATGAAGTTGTTCATGGTAAAAAATCTCTATTAAATAAAATGCCTGGAGACTATTGGCAAAAGTTTGCCCAATTACGACTTTTATACGGCTATATGGTTACCCATCCAGGAAAAAAACTATTATTTATGGGAGGAGAATTTGGGCAATACGATGAATGGAAGGATTTAGAGCAGCTTGATTGGATGCTAGATGATTATGAAATGCATTATAAAACACGTGTATATTTTAAAGAATTATTGAAAATATATAAAAAGCAGAGACCATTATATGAAATTGACCATCATTATGATGGGTTTGAATGGATTGACGCTAATAATCATGAACAAAGTATATTTTCTTTTGTTAGAAAAGGAAAAAAGCCAAACGAAATGCTAGTAGTAGTATGTAACTTTACACCAGTTGTTTACCACGATTATAAAGTGGGAGTTCCACTTAAAACTCGTTATATCGAAATTTTGAATAGTGATAGTGAGGAATTTGGTGGGTCTGGTCAAATTAATAAGAAAAGTATTGAGGCAATTCCAGGAGAATATCATGGAAAGCCTTATCATATTGAAATGACTATTCCACCTTTTGGTATATCTATTTTAAGAGCAGTTAAAAAGAGAGGGGAGAAGCGTAAAAATGGTAAAAAAGAAGTGCGTAGCCATGCTACTCGCAGGGGGAAAAGGGTCAAGGCTTAGTTCTTTAACAAAAAATTTAGCAAAGCCAGCAGTTCCTTATGGAGGAAAATATAGAATAATAGATTTTACGTTAAGCAATTGTACAAACTCTGGCATTGATACTGTTGGAGTTTTAACTCAATATCAACCATTAGTTTTAAACTCCTATATTGGTATTGGAAGTGCATGGGACTTAGACCGTCGAAATGGAGGTGTAACAGTTTTACCTCCTTATTCAGAATCCTCTGAAGTGAAATGGTATAAAGGGACAGCTAGCGCTATCTATGAAAATTTAAACTATCTTAAACAGTATGATCCAGAATATGTCCTAATATTATCAGGTGACCATATTTATAAAATGGATTATTCAAAAATGCTTAAATACCATATAGAAAATGAAGCGGATGTTTCGATTTCTGTTATTGAAGTACCGTGGGAAGAAGCTAGTAGATTCGGAATTATGAATACAAACGAAGATATGGAAATTCTAGAATTTGAAGAAAAGCCTCAGTATCCAAAAAATAATTTAGCTTCCATGGGGATTTATATTTTTAAATTTTCAGTATTAAAAGAGTTTTTAGAAATGGATGCGCGTAATCCATATTCTAGTCATGATTTTGGAAAAGATGTAATACCTCTATTATTAGAGGAAAACAAAAAGCTAGTAGCGTATCCGTTCAAAGGATATTGGAAGGATGTTGGGACAGTTAAAAGTCTTTGGGAAGCAAATATGGATCTTTTAAAAGAAAATCCTCAACTAGATTTATATGACCAGGAATGGAGAATATACTCTGTAAACCCGAATCACCCACCGCAATATATTCATGAACAAGCAGAGGTTACAGAATCTCTTGTTACTGAGGGATGCTATGTATACGGAAATGTAGAGCATTCTGTTCTTTTCCAAGGTGTTACAATCGGTCAAAATTCTATAATTAAAAATTGTGTTATTATGCCTGATGCAGTAATTGGGAAAAACGTAGTGATAGAAAATGCCATAGTACCTAGTGGTCTTGAAATCCCAGATGGAATGATTATTCGCCCTGATAAAAATTTAGAAGAAGTTATTCTAGTAACGGAAGAATTAGTAGAAGAAACGACAGTAACTTTTGAAAATAAATAGATATTAAATGGTAGAAGGGCTTTTAAAAAAACTTGCCCTCTACCATTATGAGAAAAATTTTTAGAAAGGATGGAAGACTCTTGAACCAGAGCATGTTAGGAATTGTTGACGCAACTGCATATAAAGAAGAAATTAAGGATTTAACCCTATGTAGAACGATAGCGGCCATTCCTTTCGCAGGAAGATATAGACTAATTGACTTTGTTTTATCCAATATGGTGAATTCAGGGATTGAGAGTGTTGCAATATTTCCGAAATATCAATATCGTTCTTTAATGGACCATTTAGGTTCAGGAAAGCAATGGGATTTAAATAGAAAAAGAGATGGTTTATTCTTCTTTCCTTCTCCTCATTTACATCATGAATATGATGAGTTTGGATCTTTTAAACAGTACTCAGATCATATCGACTACTTTTTACGTAGCCGTCAAAAGTATGCCGTTATAACAAACAGTTATACAGTTTGTAACATTGATTTCCAAAAAGTATTAAAGCATCATATCGAAATGGGATGTGACATTACAGAGGTCTGCCAAAATGGAAAATCACTTCAAATGTATATTATGAGTACAGAATTATTAATGGACTTAATGAAAGAAGTTGCTTATTCGAACTATAAATCGTTGCATGATGTTGTGAGCTCACCAGATGAATTTACAATATGTCAATATGAACATAAAGGATATGTAGCGGTTATTGATTCGATTGAAAAATACTTCAAACATAGTCTGGAAATGCTAAAGCCAGAAATATGGCAATCAATATTTTTAAAAGATCGTCCAATTTATACAAAGGTAAAAGATGAACCACCTACTCGATATGGTAGGAATTCAAAGGTTCATAACTCGTTTGTTGCAAATGGCTGTATTATTGAAGGAAAAGTAGAAAACAGTATCATTTTCCGAGGAGTCCATATTAGAAAAGATACAGTCGTGAAAAACAGTATTGTTATGCAAAAAAGTCAAATTGGTGAAGGCTGTACACTAGATCATGCTATTTTAGATAAAGATGCTAAAATTGGTCATAATATAAAACTAATTGGAGATGAAAAATACCCATATGTTGTTCAAAAAGGAACAGTACAAGGAGCGTTGATGAATTCGTGAAGGTTTTATTTGCAGTATCAGAATGTGTACCGTTTGTTAAAACGGGGGGATTAGCAGATGTAGCTGGAGCGCTACCAAAAGAATTAAAAAGACTTGGTACAGATATACGTGTCATAATGCCGAAATATGGATTGATTCCTCAATCCATTCGAGAAAAAATGGAAAAAGTTACTGATTTTAAAGTGAAAATTGGTTGGAGAAACCAATATTGTGGGATTGAAAAACTCGTTCAAGATGATGTAATTTATTATTTTATTGATAATGAATACTATTTTAAACGGGATTCCTTATATGGACATTATGACGATGGGGAACGTTTTTCTTACTTCTGCCGTGCTGTCTTAGAGTCATTAAAAAAGCTCGACTTTCAACCAGATATTATACACTCTCATGATTGGCATACAGGAATGATCAATTATTTAGTCAAAGAAGAGTATTCGATGGATCCATTTTATTCCCATATCAAAACCGTTTTTACCATCCATAATTTACAGTTTCAAGGAATTTTCCCCAAGAGTGTGATGCATGATTTATTAAATTTAGGAGATGAACATTTCTCAATTGAACGTTTAGAGTTTTATGGAAATATAAGTTTTATGAAAGGTGGGATTGTTTCCTCTGACAAAATTACGACTGTAAGCCCAACTTATAAAGAGGAAATACAAACACCGTATTTTGGTGAAAGATTGGATGGTTTATTACGTTTTCGCTCATCATCTTTGATTGGCATTTTAAATGGAATTGATGATGTATTATATAATCCTGCTGATGATCCGTACATTAAAAAGACCTACAATGAAATGAATTGTCAGAATAAGAAAAAACATAATAAACTAGCTCTTCAAGAGATGTTTGGTTTACCACTAAAAGAGGAAGTACCTATTATTGCAATGGTGACAAGGTTAACTAAACAAAAGGGATTAGATTTAGTTAAGAGAGTCTTACACGAGATGCTTGAATGGGATATTCAGTTTATAGTTTTAGGTACAGGTGACAATGAATTTGAAAATTATTTCCGTCATATGGAATGGGCATATCCTAATAAATGTAAAGCATATATTGGTTTTAATGAAGCACTTGCACATCAGATTTATGCGGGAGCAGACTTGTTTTTAATGCCATCTAAATTTGAACCGTGTGGACTCGGGCAATTAATAGCTCTTCGTTATGGTGCAATTCCAATTGTAAGAGAAACTGGTGGATTAAATGATACCGTTCAATCGTATAGGGAAGATAATGGTGAAGGAAATGGATTTAGCTTTACTAACTTTAATGCTCATGACATGATGCATACAGTTCGAAGAGCCATTTATTATTATCATAAAAAAGATGTTTGGGCAACACTTGTAAAAAGAGCGATGAGCCAAGATTATAGTTGGGCTCAATCTGCCTTTAAATATAATCAAGTCTATGCTGACTTATTATCTAGGAGTGGAAAAAGTCATGTTCTCTAACAAAGAAGTTTTTAAGAAATCTTTTGTGAAAAGGTTAGAAACGTCATATGGAAAAAATCTAAATAATACCACTTTGAGGGAACAATACCAAACGTTAGGGAATATGGTTAGGGAATACATTTCCCAAAAGTGGATTAGTACAAATGAAATTTATCGTTGTCATAATCAAAAACAAGTATATTATTTATCAATAGAATTTTTACTCGGAAAGCTTTTAGGACAAAACTTACTTAATTTAGGGATTTTTGAAATTGTGTCCGAAGGGTTATCGGATTTGGGTATTAACCTTTCTGACTTAGAGGAAATTGAAGAGGATGCAGGCTTAGGGAATGGCGGCTTAGGTCGCCTTGCAGCCTGTTTCCTTGACTCTTTAGCCTCCCTTCATTTACCGGGGCATGGAATGGGGATTCGATATAAACATGGTTTGTTCGACCAAAAAATTGTAGAAGGCTATCAAGTTGAATTGCCAGAACAATGGTTAAAGCACGGAAATGTTTGGGAAGTGCGGAAATCAGATGAGTCAAAAGAGGTTTGCTATTGGGGAAAAGTTGAAGCATCTTATGAAAATAACCGTTTAGTTTTTCGACATATTGATGCCGAAAAAATAATAGCGATTCCTTATGATGTTCCAATTCCAGGATATCAATCTGATATGGTCAACACGTTAAGACTTTGGAGTGCTGAACCAATTTCGAACCCGCCACATCATGATGTTTTAACCTATAAACGAAATACAGAAGCTGTATCAGAATTTTTGTACCCCGATGATACACACGATGAAGGAAAAATTCTACGATTAAAGCAACAATATTTTCTCGTCTCAGCAAGTTTACAAAGCATTGTTTCCTCTTATAAGAAAATAAACAAAAGCTTAAAGCAAATGCACCATCATGTCGCCATCCATATTAATGACACACACCCTGTATTAGCAATTCCAGAATTAATGCGAATTTTAATGGATATTGAAGGTTTTGGTTGGGATGAAGCATGGGAAATTACGACTAACACTATTTCCTATACAAATCATACGACATTGGCTGAAGCACTTGAAAAATGGCCGATCCATATATTCAAACCATTATTACCAAGAATATATATGATTGTTGAAGAAATTAATGAACGCTTTTGTCGAGATTTATGGGAACGATTCCCGGGAGACTGGGGTCGGATTGAACAAATGGCTATTATTGCACACGGTGTTGTAAAAATGGCACACCTTGCTATTGTCGGAAGTCATAGTGTAAATGGTGTTGCCAAAATACATTCTGAGATACTAAAAAAACGTGAAATGAAGCAGTTTTATGAAGTTTTTCCAGACAAGTTTAACAATAAAACAAATGGTATAACACATAGACGTTGGCTACTAAAAGCAAACCCAGAGCTTTCACGTTTAATTCTGGATGCTATTGGATCTGATTGGGTTTACAATCCAGAACAGTTAATTGAACTAAAGCGACATGCCTATGATCCTGTATTAAAGAAAAAATTTGCGGAAGTTAAGCAGTTGAGAAAAGAAATATTAGCTAAAATTATTTATAAGCAAAATGGAATCAAGGTTGATGAACAATCTATATTTGACGTGCAAGTAAAAAGACTTCATGAGTATAAACGTCAACTATTAAATGTTCTTCATATTATGTATTTATATAACCGATTAAAAGAAGATTCGAGCTTTACGATTTATCCACGAACCTTTATTTTTGGAGCCAAAGCTTCACCTGGTTATTATTTTGCTAAAAAAATTATTAAGCTTATTAATTCACTTGCAGATAAAGTAAATAATGATCCATACGTTTCTAAAATGATTAAAGTTATTTTTATGGAAAATTATCGCGTGTCTTTAGCCGAAAAAATTTTCCCTGCAGCTGATGTCAGTGAACAAATTTCGACAGCAAGTAAAGAAGCATCTGGGACTGGAAATATGAAGTTTATGATGAATGGGGCCTTAACGATTGGAACATTAGATGGCGCTAATATTGAAATTATGGAAGAGGTTGGAGAAGAAAATATATTTATTTTCGGTTTAAAGGCAGAGGAAGTGTTAAACTATTATGAAAATGGTGGGTATCAATCCACAGAGTATTACCATCACGATCCTCGTTTACGTCAAGTGATTAATCAGCTTGTAAATGGATTTTTCCCGGATGTTGAAGATGAATTTGAAGCCATTTATGATTCTTTATTAGCTCATAATGATCAATATTTTGTATTAAGAGATTTTGCTTCCTATGCAGGAACTCAAGAAAAGGTACAACAAGCCTATCAAGATCAGTCAAGTTGGTTGGAGAAAGCTTTAATCAACATTGCTCATTCTGGTTATTTCTCAAGTGATCGAACGATTCAAGAATACGCAAAAAGTATATGGGGAATATCACCAAAAGTACCGTTATAAAAATAATGAGGCTGTCTCATAAAGGTTCTAACCCTTTAATTTGAGACAGCCTCTGTATTAATATGCTTCATCTTCTGTATAAGGATCTTTTTCATATGGTGGTAGGTCACCAAACATGGTCATTGTTTCATTCTCATCTAATAATCGTTCATATTTTTTATGAGCATTTGTTGGATAAACAGTAATATTTTTTCCTTCAATATCATTTCCTATGAAATTTTCATATTCCTCTACAAAACCAACAGGTTCATTTGGCTCCATATACACTTCACTATAGGAATCTGTTGGGTTTTCTAAATCTTGTGGAGTTTCAGATGTTCCATATTTAGCTACTTCCTGAAAAATGTCTTCCGCATCTGTTACAATTGCATCTTCATCGTCAAAATTAAATTTATTCCATGGTGGCATTAACACTTCTTCATCTACAGGCCGTTTATGCTTAAGCGGTTGTTCAATCGTATGTTCTTTGCATGTTTTTGCTGTCGGAATGGCCATGAGACGATTTTCGTCAATTTCTTTTCCACAAACGGTACAACATCCGTATGTTCCTTGTTCTATTCTTTGTAACGCTTCTTTTATTTCTTTATATTCTTTTTCCAAGTGCTCATTAAGAGCAATATCTTTTTCTCTTTCATATAATTCTGTTCCATCATCACCTGGATGGTTATCATAGCTCGAAAGATCTCCTGTTGATTCATGTACAAGGCCGCGTTCTAATCCAAAATGATCAAACTCTCTTAAACGTTTTTCAATATCCTCTTTCATGTCGTTTAATTGATCTTGGAAGGCGACAATTAAATTTTTTGATCTCATATTTACTCCCTCCGAAATAGTGATTAACCTTATCTTGCACATAGAGGGAAAAATCATAATAGCAAAATAAAGGAATTCTGCCTATTAAAAAGATGAACTTTCCGAAAAGAAAAGGTTGATTAGGAAATAATTTTCCAGATCAACCTAATTTGTTTTATTGATTTGATGTTAGACGTTTTTCATTAAGAGCTCTAAAATAGTATCAAATGATTGTTGTCCAGCTTTTTTGAATTAGGGTAAAAGAATTTGAATTAACAATCCAATTGAGAGTAAAAATCCAAACTGTGTGTTCGTTTCTGCGGTTGCTTTCATTGCAGGCATCATTTCAATTGGTTTTGTTTTGCCGATAAATTGTTTTACAGCTGATTTAGCTTTCGGGATACTTAATAAAACAAGCAGGCTCCACCATGAAGTTAGACCAATTGAAATCATAAAAAATACAAATAAATAAGAAAAGATAAACATTAATGCCAGTAATTTGATTGCTTTTTGTCTACCAATCAGTATAGCTAAAGTTTTACGGCCAAACTTTTTATCACCATCTAAATCACGGATGTTATTTGCAAGTAATATGGCACCGATTGTTACAGCAATTGGAATGGAATGTAGTATTGGTGATAAGGTAAGGGTGCCGGTCTGAATGTAAAACGCAATCACAATAATCATTACTCCCATAAAGAACCCCGACATTAATTCGCCGAATGGAGTATAAGCAATCGGAACAGGTCCTCCTGTATAAAAATAGCCTGCTGCCATACATATAAGACCTATAATAGCTACCCACCAACTGGATAAAAGACAGATATAAACACCTAATAAAATGGAGATACCAAAAAAAGTAAATCCTAGATATAAGACTGTTTTTGGTTTAACACCAAAGCGAACGATGGCACCACCAATTCCTACTGATTCAGTTGTATCTAAGCCACGTTTATAATCAAAATATTCATTAAATATATTTGTGGCTGCTTGAATTAAGATGGATGCAAGTAGCATGGCGATAAATAGACCGATTTGAAAAGCACCCTCCAACAGAGCTAACAAAGTTCCTATTGTAACAGGTACAAATGCTGCTGTTAAAGTATGTGGTCTTAAAAGCATCCACCAAACGTAAAAACCTTTTTTTGGCTTTTTTGTGTTTGAATCTTGAGTTGCTTGTGATTCAGGATGCATTTTTATTCTCTCCTTGAATAAGGGTATAGGATTCCAAAGATAAGTCTAGAGAATTGGCTATTAAGTGTCAATGTTTTTCACTTGGCAAAATAGTAAACCAAATTTTTTATAAGAATTTTAAGGTTGTAACTATAATAAAAAAAATTGATACCTACCTTGGTTTTGTGATTAATTTCATATAAACTTTCACCATTATTCATCTTTTTTCGTTAAAGGAACCATTTGGTTATAAAGGATAAGAATATTGAAAGGTTGTTTCTTCTTTCTTTTAAATAAAAGATATATAATAAGGATAGAAAAGGTGAAAAATGTAATCTTCATTCTATTGACAGACAAATAGTAGAGGTGTATCTTAATAAAAGCTATTTTACGGTTTTGGAGGGATCACAATTGATAGCGGTTCAAAAGGTTCAAACGTTAAAAGACGAAATTAAATCTGCTTTACAATGTGCTAAACAACAAAAGCACCCTTTCATATTTAGCTATGTGATGAAGTTGGACAAGCAGGATCCCCTCCAAGTATATTCCTTGTTTGACAAATCACATGCAGGAGAACGTTTCTTCTGGTCCACACCTGAACGTGATTTTATGCTTTGTGGAATAGGTATTGAGTTAACTTTAACAAACGATAAAGATTCTGTCCATCGGTTTTACACAATAGAAGCAATGTGGAATGAATGGAAGCAATATACGTATATAATCGGTTCAAAAAATAAAATCGGGACAGGCCCAATACTTTTTGGCGGCTTTTCTTTTGATCCTAAAAAAGCAAATGAAAATGCGAAATGGAAAGAATTCTCTACAGCACGATTTCATCTACCAATCATGATGGTAACTAAATGCAGTAAATCTTTTTATTTAACAATCAATAAAGTGTTACATGGAGATGAAGATCCAGATAAAGTTATTAAGGAAATACAGAATTATAATGAATTTATTCATAAAAACTCATTCCATAAAGAGGATAGATCATTATCGATACAACAAAAAATTATCTTTGATAAAGATGAATGGTTATATGCCGTTGAAAAAGCGAGAAAACAAATAAAACAAAATGATTTTGAAAAAGCGGTGTTAGCTCGTGAAGTTTTATTAACCTTTAATGATTCTATTTCCATTAGTTCGGTGTTAAAAAAACTTGAAAAAGATCAATCATCAAGTTATTTATTTTCTTTTGAGATTGGAGAAAAAAGTTTTGTCGGTGCTACACCTGAAAGGCTAGTGAAAAAAATCGAAAATCAAGTTTTATCTACTTGTTTGGCAGGGTCAATTAAGCGAGGTAAGACAGAAGAAGAAGATCTTACACTAGGAGAGCAATTATTAGTAGATAAGAAAAATCTTCATGAACATGAAATTGTTGTTAAAATGATTCATCATGCTTTTGAACATTGTTGTAGTGAAATTGAAACTCTTCCATTTCCAACATTATTAAAAACACAAAATATTCAACATCTATACACACCGATAAAAGGGACGATAAAAGAGGGATTTTCATTAATGGATATCGTTGCAGAACTTCACCCAACTCCTGCTCTTGGAGGATATCCAAAAGAAGAGGCCTTAACATTTATTCGAAGAGAAGAGCCAATGGAAAGAGGCTGGTATGCAGCTCCAATTGGTTGGTTTGATTTACATGATAACGGGGAATTTGTTGTTGCTATTCGATCTGGATTAATTGAAGGTCAACATGCATATCTTTTTGCGGGTTGTGGAATTGTCGAAGATTCAGTTCCAGATGAAGAATTTATGGAAACAGAAATTAAGCTCGGACCAATGTTGCATGCTTTAGGGGGAACATATGGTGAATAATCTTCATTTAACAGAGTATGTCGTAGCTATTGTCCAGCAACTAATTGATAGTGGGGTGAGTGAAGTAGTTATTAGCCCTGGTTCACGATCAACCCCACTTGCATTAGTGATGGCTGAGCATCCAAACATAAAAACATATATCAATATTGATGAACGCTCTGCAGGCTTTTTTGCTCTTGGGTTAGCTAAGAAGCAAAAAAAGCCTGTTGCTTTACTATGCACATCTGGTACAGCAAGTGCAAACTACTTTCCAGCTATCATTGAAGCATATTATGCAAGAGTCCCACTAATTATTTTAACAGCTGATAGACCTCATGAATTAAGAGATGTTGGGGCTCCACAAGCCATTGACCAAATACAAATATATGGAAAATACGTCAAATGGTCAGTTGATGCTTTAATCCCCGATAACGAGCCATTCGTACTTGATTATGTAAAAAATATCGTTACAAGGGGAGTATTTGAAGCAACAAAATCACCTTTTGGACCTATTCATATCAACTTACCATTTCGAGAGCCTCTTGTCCCTGATTTATCAGTTGTTCATCAATTAAAAACAGATCCAAAAGTAAGCATTAATTCAAGTAAAACTGTATTAGATGAAGGAATAATTCATCAAATTGCTAAGCAAGTACAAAAAGTAAAAAAGGGACTTATCATTTGTGGAGAAATTTATGATCAGCATTTTATTAACAATGTTGTAGCGTTAGCTAAAAAACTAAAATTTCCAATTTTGGCTGATCCTTTATCTCAGCTCCGTTTTGGTGAGCATAATAAGGAAATGATTATCGATACATATGACACCATTTTAAAGGATGATTCATTACACACGCTCTTAAAACCTGAGTATATCATTCGCTTTGGGGCAATGCCAGTATCAAAATCACTATTCTTATTTTTAAAAAAGTATCCTGATGTAAAACAAATTGTTATTGATAGTGGTACTGGTTTCCGAGACCCAACACTTTATGCGGATCATATTTATTGTGATGAAAACAGCTTCTGTCAAATGCTTTCTGAAAAGCTTGAAGTAAATATGGATGAAGAGTGGTATAAGCTTTGGAGTAAGGCAAATAACGTTGCCCAGACACATTTATTTGACATGCGAGAAATAAAGGACGATTTATTTGAAGGAAAGCTTTATATTGAATTACAAAAAATTCTCCCTAATGAATGTAACTTAATGGTAGGGAATAGTATGCCAATTCGAGATGTGGACACGTTTTTCCGTTGTTCAGAAAAAAAAGTTCATTTTTATTCAAATCGTGGTGCAAACGGTATTGATGGTGTCGTTTCAACTGCACTTGGGATTAGTGCAGCAAGTGATTTACCAACATATTTAGTCATAGGAGATCTATCTTTCTACCATGATCTAAATGGACTCTTAACTGGGAAATTACATGAATTAAACTTAACGATATTTTTAATTAATAATAATGGAGGAGGTATTTTTTCCTTTTTACCTCAAGCAAAAGAAAAAAAACACTTTGAAGACCTTTTTGGAACCCCAACAAATATTTGTTTTGAACATGCAGCCAAGATGTTTAATATTCAATATTCTAAAATAAAAACTTGGGACGAGCTTCGTCTTAAGATGAATGAAGTTAAATATCAGAAGGGAATTAACCTGATAGAAATTCCTACAAATCGACATAGTCGTGTCGATATTCATCGAAATATTATTCAGTCTGTTTCCCAGGAAATACGAAAAGAGTTGGGAATATGAACATATTAATTCGAAATGTGAATTATCATGTCAAAATTTGTGGGAATGGGGAGCCAATTCTTTTGCTACACGGTTTTACGGGAGATGGTACAACGTGGGAATTCATTTCTCATTATTTACAGAACTATCAATTGATATTTGTTGATATTTTAGGTCATGGAAAAACAGATTCTCCTACTGATCGAAGACGTTACCGTATGGAAGAAGTAGTAGAAGATATAAAAGAAATATTACAATATCTAAAAATTGATAGAACAAATATGATTGGATATTCAATGGGAGGAAGGCTGGCCCTTTCTTTTGCCATTACATATCCACAGTGTGTTCGTCGTTTAGTTTTAGAAAGTAGTTCCCCAGGTTTAAAAAAAGAATTAGAACGAAAAGAACGTCAGAGTTCAGATGAGGCACTTGCTGAGTTTATTTTACAAAATGGAATTGAATCGTTTGTTGACTATTGGGAGAACATCCCTCTTTTTAAAAGTCAAAATAATTTACCTGAAGCGGTTCAAAAGAAAATAAGAGCTCAACGTTTACAAAATACCCCTATAGGTCTAGCGAACAGCTTAAGGGGAATGGGTACAGGCTTTCAACCGTCTTGGTGGGAACAAATAAAAAATCTTTATATACCAGTTCTTCTTTTGTGCGGAGAGTGGGATGTTAAATTTTGTCGAATTGCAGAAGATATGGAACGAACAATGCCAAATGCTATAAAAAATACGATTAAAAGTGCTGGACATGCAATACATGTGGAACAACCTCGAATTTTTGGTAAAATAGTAAATGAGTTTTTCCATCGTTTTTCTGAAAGATGATTAACGAAGCGTATACAAAAGGAGGATAAACATGGCAATTGAATGGGTAAAAGAAAGAGAGTATGATGAAATTATTTATGAAACGTACAATGGCATTGCCAAAATTACAATGAATCGCCCAGAAGTACATAATGCGTTTACACCTAAAACAGTTGCTGAAATGATTGATGCTTTTGCTTATGCCCGTGACGATGACAAAATTGGTGTTATCATTTTAACAGGTGCAGGCGACAAAGCATTTTGCTCAGGTGGAGACCAAAAAGTACGTGGACATGGTGGATATGTTGGGGAGGATAAAATTCCTCGCTTAAACGTATTAGACTTACAGCGTTTAATTCGTGTTATTCCAAAGCCTGTTATAGCAATGGTTAATGGATATGCAATTGGTGGAGGTCATGTTTTACATGTTGTTTGTGACTTAACAATTGCTTCTGAAAATGCAATTTTCGGCCAAACAGGTCCAAAAGTTGGAAGCTTTGATGCTGGATATGGTGCAGGTTATTTAGCCCGTATAATCGGTCATAAACGTGCACGTGAAATTTGGTATTTATGCCGTCAATATTCTGCTCAAGAAGCATATGAAATGGGATTAGTTAACAAAGTTGTTCCTCTAGAGCAATTAGAAGAGGAAACGGTAAAATGGTGTGAAGAAATTCTTGAGAAAAGCCCAACTGCTATTCGTTTCTTAAAAGCTTCCTTTAATGCAGATACAGACGGGCTTGCTGGCCTACAGCAATTTGCAGGAGATGCTACATTGCTTTACTATACGACTGACGAAGCAAAAGAAGGTCGCGATGCTTTTAAAGAAAAACGTAAGCCAGACTTCAAACAATTCCCTCGTTTCCCTTAATTTTTAAGGATTTGAAACCTAATGTATGTTGTCTCGAAATCTAACGGGAAAGCGAGCGAATATAATCCAAGCTCAAACTTTTCTTAACAGCTTGATGTTTTTCATCGAGCTGTTTTCATTATGTTCACATTTTAGAGGTGTTATAAAGATGAACCAATCAACAGTTATGCCGAATTGGTTAAGGCAAAGAGCATTTTTAACACCAAATCGCGTTGCAATTTTTTTTGAAAATAAGAAAATAACTTTTCATGAATTAGATCAGCTTGCAACTAAAAGAGCAAAACAGCTAGGATCGTTAGGGATTGTGGAAAATGATGTAGTCGGTCTTATGATGCGGAATAGTTTGGAAATGGTTGTCACGATTCATGCTCTTCATTATATTGGGGCTACTATTGTGTTATTTAATACACGATTAACCTTTAAAGAATTAACATGGCAATTGAATGATGCGAAAGTGAAAGTAATGATTTGTGATGATGAGTTTGTTCAAATCGTCGACCATTCATTTCATACGATATGTACATCGGAATTTATTCGTTTAGAAGAAACCGAACTAAATTTTCGTACACAAATCCATTTAAATGATGTAGCAACAATCATGTATACTTCTGGGACGACAGGAAACCCAAAAGGAGTTCAACAAACATTTGGAAACCATTGGTCAAGTGCAATTGGTTCCATGTTAAATTTAGGCTTACATGAACAAGATCTATGGCTTTGTTCGGTTCCGATTTTTCATATTAGTGGATTTTCCATTTTAATGAGAAGTATCATCTATGGAATAGGGGTTCATTTACATTCGTCGTTTAACCCAAGTCGAATTAATGATGCCATTATAAATGAAGGTATTACCATCGTATCTGTTGTTAGCACTATGCTCCAACAAATACTACAAAATTTGGGCGAAAAGAATTATCCAAATACTTTTCGTTGTATGCTTTTAGGTGGTGGACCTGCACCAAAGTCTCTACTATTAGCTTGTAAAGAGAAAAACATTCCGGTTTTCCAAACGTACGGCATGACAGAAACAGCATCTCAAGTCGTCACCTTATCGCCTGAAGATTGCTTTTCTAAAATTGGTTCTGCCGGAAAGCCACTATTTCCTGTCCAAATTAAAATTATGTCTAACGGTAAAGAATGTGCTCCTTATCAAGAGGGTGAAATTACGATAAAAGGACCCAATGTTACAATCGGTTATTTAAATCGACCTGATGCAACAGATGAAGCGATTAAAGATGGATGGCTTTATACAGGAGATATAGGTTATTTAGATGAGGAAGGCTTTTTATATGTTCTAGATAGGCGGTCAGATTTAATTGTCTCGGGCGGTGAAAATATTTATCCAGCTGAAATTGAAGCTGTTCTTTTATCTCATGAGGCTATTGTTGAAGCAGGAGTTGTTGGAAAAAAAGATGAACGTTGGGGACAAGTTCCACATGCTTTTATCGTTTGTCAAAGAAAAGTTTCAGAAGCTGAGCTTTTTGATTTTTGTCAACAACGTCTTGCAAAGTATAAAGTACCTAAAGGATTTACTTTTGTATCTGAGCTACCTAAAAATGCATCAAATAAGCTATTAAGAAGAAAATTAAAAGAAAAGTTGGATGAATTATGTTAAAAATAAAAGAAATCTCTATTCATCATGTGAAAATGAAGTTAAAATCTCCCTTTCAATCAAGCATAGAAACGGTAAACGAACGAGAAAGTTTAATTATCGAAATGAAAGATGCGGATGGTGTAATCGGTTGGGGAGAGGTCGTTGCTTTTTCTTCTCCTTGGTATACGGAAGAAACAATTCAAACAGCCTTTCATATGTTAAAAGATTTTTTAATTCCCATTGTGTTCAAAACGAACATTAATCATCCGAAAGATATTCAACCATACTTTCAAAGGCTAAAACGCAATCATATGGCAAAAGCGGGCCTTGACTTAGCATTGTGGGATTTATATGCCAAGCGAAAAGAAAAATCACTTTCTAAGGTTCTTGGAGGAAAAAGACAGGAAATAGAAGCTGGCGTTGTCGTAAGTATTGAATCAATTCCTAAGATGATAGAGAAAATAGAAGCATATGCTATAGAGGGGTATAGGCGATTTAAAGTTAAAATTTCGCCTAAAATGGATCATCAAATTCTTCGTGAAATTCGTAAACATTTTCCAAACCTACCACTTATGGCAGATGCGAATTCTGCATATACATTACACGATATCAAGCACATCCAATCATTCGATCAATATCAATTAATGATGATTGAGCAACCACTCGGTGCGGATGATCTTGTTGATCATGCAAAGCTTCAAAACGTGATTCAAACACCTATATGTTTGGATGAAAGCATTCACTCCTTACATGATGTTCAAAGTGCTATTCAATTAAATAGTTGCAAAATTATAAATGTAAAAGCTGGCCGTGTCGGAGGGCTAACTGTTGCAAAGGACATTCATGATATTTGTGAAAAAAAACAAATTCCAATTTGGTGTGGTGGTATGATTGAAACAGGTATCTCTCGAGCACATAATATTGCGTTAGCATCCCTTCCAAACTTTTCAATTCCTGGTGATATTTCAGCATCTTCTAGATATTGGGAAGGAGATCTAATCGAACCGGAAGTAACAATTAACAACGGAATAATTAAAGTTCCGGATAAGCCTGGAATTGGTATTAAAGTATCAAGAAAAAATTTAGAAAAATATTGTCTTCATGAAGAAAAATTTATTAATAGTTAAAAATTTAATTTTTTAGCATTAAAAATTAAAAAATGTATATATAAAAATTTAATTTTAAACAGATTTCATTAGGTGAAAATAAAAAAATACGATTTTGCATTATCATGATAAATTTCATACGATAAAGTCGAAAGGCAGAATGGGACAATGAAGTAATCTTCCCTTCCAGTATGACCAGCCGTGTGCTGGTTTTTTTTATAACTAAGGAACTAATCTATACAAATGGTAATTTGATGTCTAGCTCCAAGCGCAATTGTCTTGGGTCGCTTCGGCCCACTCACTGCTGAGGTGGCTCACGTCCTCCTCGCAGGTCTTCCAGCGCCCTTCGCCGATAGACGGTCACTTTGCGTTTTTCTCAGTTAGAACTAATAATAAATATAATCTAATGACTGGATTTAGCCTATTTTTAATTAGAAAGTGATGGATTAGTTACCTATTTACTTGAAACACATAAGGTATAAAAAAATGTAATTTTAATTGTTGACAGAAAAGTTTGTTTGAGGTTATATTTGTTGTGCAAGGGAAACTTTTTGTCGTCCGTTTATATTTTGAAGTATTTATAGAAGGAGTTTTTTTTTTACCATTAAATTTTACCTAATGCAAAAAAGGTGGTTTAGGAAAAGGGAGGATTATGATGAAAAAGAGTTTTTTTGGATTTTTAGCAATGTTGATGGTATTGATTATGGCAGCATGTGGAAATTCAGATGCGCAAAGTAATGAAAGTGACGTCATTCAAGTAACGACAACGATTGCTCAAATTGAAGATATTGTAAAAAACGTTGGGAAAGACTATGTTCAAACAGAATCCTTAATGGGACCTGGAATTGATCCACATCTTTATAAAGCATCACAAGGTGATATTAAAAAATTGCAAGATGCAGATATTATCTTTTACAATGGTTTACATCTTGAAGGGAAAATGGGAGAAGTATTAGAAAAAATGTCTGAGGATCGTCCAACTGTAGCTGTAACGAAGGATATTCCTGAGAAAAAGCTTATTGCAGATCCAGAAAACCCAAATACACATGACCCACATGTATGGTTTGATATTGAGCTTTGGAAATATGCGGTTGATACAGTGGAAAATGAGTTATCAGCACTTGACCCAGAGCATAAAGAAGAATATAAACAAAATGCTGAAGAGTATAAAAATCAATTAGATCAGCTTTATGAAGAATCCATGAAAAAAATTGAAGAAATTGATGTGAATAGCCGAGTATTAGTGACTGCACACGATGCATTTGCCTATTTTGGTCGTTCATTTGGGTTTGAAGTAGAGGGATTACAAGGGTTAAGTACAGATTCTGAATATGGATTAAAGGATGTTCAAAACTTAATTGATTTATTAGTTGAACGTAATATTAAAGCAGTATTTATTGAAAGTAGTATTTCTGAAAAGTCAATTAATGCTGTAGTTGAAGGTTCAAAAGAAAGAGGACACGATGTGCAAATTGGTGGAGAATTGTTTTCTGATGCAATGGGTGAAGAAGGAACAGAGGAAGGAACATATATTGGTATGTTCAAGCACAACATTGAAACAATTGTTTCAGCTTTAAAATAGGAGGTAAAGAAAATGGCGCATCCACTGTCAGTTGAGAACATTACGGTCGCCTATCATAAAAAGCCAGTTCTTCAGGAAGTCAGCTTTTCAGTTCCAGAAGGAAAGCTTATTGGAATCATTGGTCCAAACGGTGCGGGAAAGTCCACTTTAATCAAAACAATATTAGGATTAATTCCAAAAGCATCTGGTTCAATCGAATTTTTTGGAGACACTTATAAAAAACAAATTAAACGTATTGGGTATGTTCCTCAGCGTGGAACAGTTGATTGGGATTTCCCTACAAATGCTTTAGATGTTGTAACAATGGGAAGATATGGGCATATCGGATGGATGAAAAGACCGAAAAAGGAAGATATCGAGATAGCAAAAGCTTGCTTGAAAAAAGTGGGAATGCTTGAATATGCAAATAGACAGATTAGCCAGCTATCAGGAGGTCAGCAGCAACGTGTCTTTTTAGCAAGAGCATTAGCTCAAGATGCAGATCTTTACTTTATGGATGAACCATTTGTTGGAGTGGATGCTGCTACAGAAAAAGCAATTGTTACCTTATTAAATGAATTAAAAGAACGAGGAAAGACGGTTTTAGTTGTTCATCATGACTTACAAACAGTTAAAGAATATTTTGATTGGGTTCTTCTTTTAAATATGAGAGTCATTGCTTATGGAAAAACAGAAGAAGTGTTTAATCTTGAAAACTTGCAAAAAACATATGGTGGAAAATTAGCCTTTCTCGAAGAACGTCCGACTCTCGTCAAAGAAAATAGGAGTGTTTAAAAATGAAAGAGTTTTTTCTGCAATTTCAAGATCCAAACACACAATGGGTACTATTTGGCACCCTACTACTTGGCTTATCAAGTGGTGTTTTAGGAAGCTTTGCTCTTCTTAGAAAACAAAGTTTAATAGGTGATGCAATGGCACATGCTGCCTTACCCGGGGTGTGCATCGCCTTTTTGCTTTATGGTAGTAAATCGTTATTTTGGTTTATTATAGGGGCAGCTATTTCTGGTTTCATTTCCACCTGGCTGATTCATATCATTGTCAAAAAATCACGAATAAAAGAAGATTCAGCTATCGGAATTGTTTTATCTGTCTTTTTTGGTTTTGGAATTGTACTGTTAACGTACATTCAAAATGAAAGCACAGGTAACAAAAGTGGTTTAGACGACTTTATATTTGGGCAGGCTGCATCACTAGTTAAATCAGACGTCATCCTTATTTCTACCATTTCAGTTGTACTACTACTATTAACAACTTTGTTTTATAAAGAATTTAAAATTATTACTTTTGATCCATCATTTGCAAAAGGGATCGGACTACCAGTTAAATGGTTTGATAGCATTTTAATTATTATGATCGTTCTTGCTGTCGTTATAGGACTTCAAACGGTCGGAGTCATTTTAATGGCTGCAATGTTAATAACTCCAGCTATTGCTGCTCGATATTGGACCGATCGCTTAAGTTTTATGATTATTTTAGCTGGACTTATTGGAGCCTTTTCTGGAGGAGTTGGAACATTAATTAGTACAACAACAAAAGGTCTTCCAACAGGACCGCTTATCATTGTGGCAGCAACAAGTATTTTTATACTCTCTTTAATTTTTGGGCCGAAAAAAGGTTTACTACAAGCCTTTATTAAGCATTTGAAGCTACGAAAGAAAACGGCGCTTAATCAATTTTTACTTTCTTTATATGACTTAAATGAACAATCACTTCATTCAAAATTATTTTCTGAAATAGAAGTCTTTGAAAAAAGAAAAATATCTAAAAGTTTACAGCAGTATGTCATAAAAGAGCTTTCTAATAAGGGTTTAATAAGTGTTGAAGATGGGCAAGTTTCATTAACAGATAAAGGGCTTGAAGCTGCATATGAACTAGTATTAAATCACCGACTGTATGAAACGTATTTAATGCATGAACTTGAATTTCAAGAGGTCATGAGCCATAAAGAATTTTCTATTAGTCTTTTAACGGAAAAAGAAAAGCAAAAGCTATATCAATTATTGGAATTACATGGGCGAAAGCCAGTGCTTGTCCCGAATTCTTTAAGGGCACATAAAAAGAAGGTGTTTATTCATGAGCTATGAAGCTTGGATATTATTAACCGCATCATTAGTAGGAGCAAGCTGTGGATTAATAGGGTCTTTTTTAGTTTTAAGAAAGATGGCAATGCTTTCTGATGCCATTAGTCATAGTGTTCTGCTTGGAATTGTAGGGGCTTATTTTATTAGTCAATCCTTAAGCGGTGTTTATATGCTAATAGGTGCTGGCATTGTGGGTCTTTTAACAACACTTTTTGTTCAGCTTTTAAGTGACAAAGGGGTTCAATCAGATGCTGCCATTGGAGTTGTTTTTACATTCTTATTTGCTATAGGAGTTATTTTGCTTTCACTATACGGAGGGAATGTACATTTAGATGTTGAGCATGCGTTAATGGGTGAAATTGCTTTCATACCATGGGATACTCTCGAAATCAATGGTGTGGATATAGGTCCAAAGTCTGTTTGGATGCTAGGGTTTGTTTTAGTCATAAACGTACTATTAACCATCTTATTTTATAAGGAATTTAAAATTTCTGCATTTGATCCAGAAATGGCTTTAGCACTTGGTATTCCTGTTACGTTTTTTCACTATCTACAAATGACAATGCTTTCTTTAACAACAGTTGCTTCTTTTGATAGCGTTGGTGCCATTTTAGTTGTTGCGATGCTCATAGTTCCAGCAGCAACGGCATATTTACTAACAGATCGGCTAATTCATATGCTTTGGATGAGTATAGCAATAGGAGTTCTATCAGCATTTATCGGCTATTATAGTGCAAGCTTATTTAATGTTTCCATCTCAGGTGCTATGGCAACTGCAACGGGAATATTATTTGCTCTTGCTTTTATTTTCTCACCATTGCATGGACTGTTAGGAAAATGGCTGGCACAAAAAAACGTACGGATGGAAGTTAAAAAAGGATAAGAGGCAGTCCTTTTAAAAAGGGACTACCTCTTATATGGATATATTTAAAGTTTATATTTCTTGATCAGTTAAAATGTCGTAATCACTTAAGTGAATAATATTTTTTACTTCAATTGGCAACTCCTCTAAAGAATTGTACTCATAACTCCAAATATTTAAAAACGATTGTATGTAGGATTGGAAATTTTGTTCAGTCGCGTAATTCAATTCTTTTTGAAAAGCAGTAATTAAGCTTTCCATCCTAGTGCCCCCTTAATTTCAAAATGATGTTCATATTACAACTGTTATCTTCTCTTTCTTTCGTTTTTTTATGCAAAGGGTTTTTATTAAACGTTGATATTCGTAAAATTGGTTTTATTAATAAACAGAAGAATATAACTTTAGTTATATAAAGAAAGGGGCTGTCCAAAAAGAACAGCCCCTTTCATAGTAAACTAAATTCAGTTGAATTCATTTCGATGGCAGACGCTTTCCGCGGGCACGTCTTGTCTAGCTCCGGCTCCTAGCGTCTAACGAACGACCCTCTCCCTCCCCTACGATAAGTCGATATCCGCTCGTTCCTCGCGGTATCTCCTTTATCTCAGTGCGAGAGAGTCTCCCGTTCGTAC
>Ga0180433_10002930_pt1 | contig 25700 bp, 27 predicted proteins | sample SS_ome_8_FD_132980 | JGI IMG/M metagenome (GOLD analysis project Ga0180433, IMG submission 132980) | Hypersaline lake sediment archaeal communities from the Salton Sea, California, USA - SS_1_D_1 metaG | ecosystem: Environmental > Aquatic > Non-marine Saline and Alkaline > Hypersaline >... | reverse complement strand
TCGGTAACCTCGCTTCCCTTGAACGTTCGAATAGCCGAATAACTTTCAAGGGTCTTTACCCGGGACTCGATCAGAGCTGTCCCGCTTTGTTCGTAGCCGAAGAGTGATTCTATTTTCCTGACGGAACCACCTAAAAATTCATCTTTTTCAACAAGGTAAATCGTACGTTGCCCATCCGCGAGGGTAAGTGCCGCCTCCATACCGGCAATCCCTCCTCCAATAATCAGTACATCGGTACAAAGCTCTATTTCCTTTTTACGCAGAGCCTCATGATGGTTCACTCTGGCGATAGCGGAACGTACAGCCCGAATGGCTTTTTCCGTGGCGGCTTCCTGATCCTCTATTATCCATGAGCAATGTTCGCGAAGATTAACCATCTGAAAAAGAAAGGGATTCAATCCGGACTGTTCACATACCTCCATAAATGTTGACTCATGCTGTCGCGGTGAGCATCCACCGACAACCAGGTGTGTCAGTTCATTTGATGTAATTTCTTCGATAAGGAACTGTTTGCCTTGGGCGGAACAGAGAAGACCGAAGGGTTTTGATACGACAACACCGGGCATTGAAGCGGCCGATTCGAGCACTGATTCCATATGAAGCCCGTCCTTGATATTCGGTCCGCACTCGCACATGTAGAAGCCGATTCTACTCATCTTCCCCGCTCCTCACTTCTTTGAATCGTGAAAGAATCATGCCGGCAACGGCATCAGCACTGCTGATGCTTTGTGAGGCATCCATAGGTCCCAATGCAGCTCCTGCGATGAAAACACCTTCGGACGGATCCTTTTGCTCTGCATTCACAGTGTCTCCGGAAACAAAGAATCCCTTTTCATCAGTCTGCACCCCGCAGAGAGCTGCAAGTTCTGCTGTATGTGTCCCGGGAATCACCGGTGGTACAAGTATCGCCATATCAACCTTCGCGGTTTCTCGCTTTCCGGTTCGATCAGTCCAATCCACATCTACAGAATTTCCGTTGGCCGTAACATTAACTTCGGAGTGATGGATCAATCGGAGATTTTTCTTTAAGGATTTTTTCGCGAATTGATCGAAACGTTTACCTGGCAGGCAAAGGTCCTTGTGCAGTTCAATCATCTCGACGGATTCAAGCTTACTCTGGAGATAGCGGACGAATTTCAACGAGTAAAGACAACAAATCGAGGAACAGTAACCTCGCTCTTCGCGATCTATACAGTGGATTATCGCCACTGATTTAGGTGTTCGCCCATCCCGTAATGATATAGCTCCTTCGGTAGGACCATTTGATGCAAAAAGACGTTCCATTTCCCACGCGGAATAAATTCCCTGCGGCGGACCGTTTCCCGTGGTCATATAGCGAGACAGATCCCCGGTTGAGAATCCTGTAGCTATGACAACAGCATCCGCCGTAATGTCTATATCTTCATCGCTTTGATTAAAATCGATGGCAGCAAACATACAGGCTTCAACACAGAGTGTACATTCATCTCCTTTGAATCTTCTGCATATCTCAGTGTCAACATATGGAACATTGGGCAGCGCACCTGCGCATGGCACGGATATGGCTTTCCGATCAACCATGCCCTCCTCAAATTCATTGGCTACCGATTCGGGACACGCCTCTGAACAGCTGCCGCATCCGATACATGCCGCCGGATCGACATAGCCTGCTCGTTTCTTGACGCGTGCTTTTACGGCACCGGATTCCCTCTTGATATCGGTGAGTTCCGCAAGTGTATGAAGCGTAATTTCGGAACGTTGGAGAATTTCCTGCTGCATGGGTGACACCATACAGGTAGCACACTCCATGTTCGGGAAGACCTCCTCGCACTTGATTATCTGACCACCGATGATAGAACTTTTTTCGACGAGATGAACTGTATGACCGGCCTTGGCGAGCACGAGGCTGACCTCCATCCCCGCAACGCCGGCTCCGATTACCAACACTGTTTTATTCATGTATTCTCTCTCGCGGGTCTACTTATGCGATTTCTTGAACTTTCAGTGGATTCGGTCCCATTGTGCCGATGTGCTCGGTGAATTCTCGTACTACTTGCGCAAAACGAGGTCCTTCTGATGCCGATACCCAACGAAGCCGAAGGCGATCGGATTCAAGCCCGAGCGATTCAACCACGGTCTTCAGATTGGCGAATCTCCTTCGGGCATAATAATTTCCCTTCCGGTAGTGGCAGTCGCCGGGATGACAACCTGCCACCAATACGCCATCGGCGCCGTTGAGGAACGCGGCCAGCACTTCAGCGGGATTGACCCGCCCCGAACACATAACACGTATTACCGAGAGACTTGGCGGCATTTTCAATTTGCTGGCGCCGGCGAGATCTGCTCCCGCATATGAGCACCAATTGCAGAGGAATCCTATGATATTAGGTTCAAAACCTTCGTTCATTGGATTGTAATACCAGGCGTTAGAACTGTATCTGAGCTTTAAATTTACCGCCTCCTTCGTCCGCACATACGAGTAGGGTTTTCCCCATCCTAGTGCACCAGGCATCGATATCTTTGGGGAATGAGGGACAGTCGGCTGTTACTTCGAGCATATCTCCCGGTTGGATTTCCTTTGATAAAACGGCGATTTTAAGAATCGGCTGCGGGCATTTCAGACCAAGCGCGTCGAGTGTATGCATTGCCATTGAAAAACCTCCTGAAGGCCAAATCAGAAAGAGAATGTGGTTGTCGCGTCTTTGATATCTATCATAAAGGAAGTGGCGCCGGCTAATTCTATACCCGGCCTCAGATCCTCCGCTTTCATGTCTTTGTTTTCGAGGATAATCTCACAAACCTGAAGTCTTCCACCCAGGGCTTGAATTCCCTCTACGAGATCGATGAGGTCGGGGAATCCCTTGTTTTTGACTGTTTCAAAGTACCCGGGCACCAATGCGGGAGCAGCAGCAGGAGTAAAGAAAATTATAACTTCATCTCCCGATGCGATTGCGGCGGAACCAAACACAAATGCTGGATAGAGGTTGTTCTTTTCCGCTCCATTACATACGATTGCCACCTTCCCCATAACGGTCTCCTTTCGGCCGGATAATGGGTTGTCTGCGATTTAGATTTATGAAAGTCTTCATATATATGGATATTACGATGATGTCAATGGGAAATCGATACATCCGCTGGTGCGGGAACACGTATATCGTTCAAGGGAGTAATCGATACGACGGGCAGCGTGTTTAGACTCTGTCTGTCGGATACCGTCATCGGAGATATCGCCCAAATCTGATACGGAATGCGACACCTTCCCTGACTAACAATTCGAAATCAATATTAACCGGAAGGCCAGGAACTTGGGGCGGCGATGCTGTCCAGAAGGACACTCCGTTCGAATGCTTCTTCGAACAGAGGAACCGCATTCCGTTCAGTTTCCCAGAGTTCCACGGCGGGGTATTCATCTGCAATAAGCGTCAGTCGGATATCACTATCGGTCCATGTTACGATGACATCATCTATGGCTGCGTTCCGGCCCCGCTCCAGAAACTCAGCCATACGGAGTATTGCTGACAGTTGAAGGAGGAGCGCCGTATCGGCATCGTTGATTAGCGGCTGGTATGCAGCGATATCCGGTCTCCCTCTCCTGTGATAGCGTACGAGAAGGGCAATGAGGGCAGTCTCGCGGGGCGAGAATCCCACGAGACCGTTGTATTCAATCAGTGTTTGCGAATGACGATGGTGCCGCCCGTATCCGATAACCCTGCCCACATCATGCAGAAGCGCCGCCGCATCTAAAAGCTCCCATTCCGGTAATCCAAAACCGTGTAACGGTGTGAGCTGTTGAAACATGCGCTCAGCAAGATATCGTACATGATTTGCATGAGGTTTCTCATACTGATAGGTACGGGCCAGATTGAGAACACCGAAGCGTTTCACATCGGGAATTACCGGATACGGAAGATGCTGCCAGAATCTTTCCAGGAACAGACCCTCCCGTAGTCCGGCAGTTGAAATTGTCAGATCATCAAGATCCAACTGTTCCATGAGTATCTGGACGGCCACGGCTCCACTGAAAGTAATATCAGCTCTATCGGTCTTTAATCCACGGATCTTCTGGCGTTCTTTCAATGTCATCGTCCTGAGGAGCGATACCGTTTCTTCAATGGATGCCCTGGTAAGACGGTACCCATGTAATGTCTGAAGGGGGTATCCTGTTCTAGCAACATCCATCCGACCCAGGGTACGTATCGTTCCACCGAGTCCCACAAGTATTCCGTTCTTCTTGTTCTTCAGCCACGGAATCGCGGAGAGCGCTGTGTCTACTTCAAGACGCAGACGAGCAAACTCCTCCTCCGTAATCGGGTCAGTCAGTATGAATCGCTCAGTGAGTGCAAGCGATCCTATGGGGAGTGAGGTTCCACGATAAAAACGACCGCCTCTCACCTCGCTTATCTGCAGGCTGCCGCCCCCGATATCGAGTACAAATCCGTTTTCCATGGGGACTTCATTCAACACCCCGATGGTTGCGTAGTAGGCTTCCCGCTCACCATCCAGAATTCTAAGTGAAAGCCCTATTTCGCGCCGAATCTGTTCTATGAACAATTCCCCGTTTGCAGCATCTCGTACGGCGCTCGTGGCAACGGCGATAATGCCATCCACCGCAGCTGAGTCACAGAATCTCTTAAAAAGACGTAGGGTCGAAAATGCCCTGGTGATTGCCTCCGAACTCAATCCATCCGTGGTGAGTCCCTGTCGAAGCCGTACGACTTCTCTTACTCCGTCTTCAAACCTGTATGAATAACCCGGTATCGCGGAGTACAGGACAAGGCGCGCCGTATTGGATCCCAAATCTATTATTGCGATACGATAGGGCTTTGTTTCTTTCATGTATATATTCGCTGATGAGAGTATTGAATGTTTCGGGCACCGATGCCGGAGATCCTTTTGGAACGGTGTCTGTTTCCACCGAACTTTCGTCACCGTTCCTGGATGTCAAGTTGAACATGGAGTTGACAACCCCTTTCCCGTTTCTGCATTACTGGGAACGGGTATCCGTCAATGCGTGAAATCATGGCGGATGACGCATATGAACAACGATTGAAAAGGAGTAGATTTCGTATGCCACAACAGAAGCACAAAAGAACACCCGGTTACTTCATCGATCCGCAGTTCATTGACCGATGGTCTCCACGGGCATTTTCAGAGAAACCGGTACCAGAGGATATTCTCTTTCAGCTTTTCGAAGCCGCTCGATGGGCTCCATCCTGCTACAATGAGCAACCCTGGAGATTCGTCTACGCTATCACCGAAGACCACCTATCCGCTTTTCGAAAGCTTCTGATGGACGGCAACCGGGAATGGGCGGATAAAGCCCCTGCACTGATGTTTCTTTTTACCAAACGGAACTTCACACGTAACAAAAAGAAAAACCGTTATGCATCCTTCGATGCGGGCGGAGCATGGGTATCCCTCGCCCTTCAGGCGAGAAAACTCGGACTTTATACTCATGCGATGGCTGGAATTCATCGGGATCGCGTATATCAGCACTTCAGCATTGATCCGGAGGAATTTACAGTAATCTGTGCTATTGCTGTCGGATACTATGGTGATCCATCTGATCTTCCCCAAGATCACAGGGAGAATGAACATCCAAATTCTCGAAATCCCATTGAAATGTTTACCTTTAAAGGCACGATTCCGTGACAATTCGATCTCCGTTAATAGATCCGGCCCGATGAACTTCACGCATTTCCGAATGACCCGGAAGGCAGAACACACATGTCGGTTTTGACCCAAAACCTTCAGACCATTCCCAAAGCTGAGCTTCATGTACATCTCAGGGGAATGATACAGCCAAAAACCGTACTGGAACTTATTAATAAGTACGGTCGTTTGAAACCGTGGCTTCGTGCTCCCGCCCGGCATTTGGAAATCTTCAACAGATACCCGAATGTCGCGGAATGTATGCACCGCTCCCACTGGGATACTCATACTGTTGAACGGTTCTTTCGCTTCAGTACTTTCGAGCAATTCCTCGCTACATGGTGTTTCACCGGTTATCTCATTCATGATATCGATGACTTATATCTATTAGCGATCGGAGCATTGGAATATCTGAAACACGAACATGTCATCTATGCTGAGATTACTGTATCCCCGTCTGAATATCTTTCCGGAAATCTGAAATTCGTGAACATAGTCGACACCTTGCATAAGGCGGGAACAGAATCCTCTGTGCATGTACAGTGGATATTCGACCTCGTTCGGGATAACGGACCTGATCGAATCGATTCGCTGTTGGACGAGGTTCTTCAAAACCGTACCGACTCCATAGTAGGTATCACACTGGGTGGAACGGAACATCGGTTTCCTCCCGCTCAGTTCAAGGACACATACGCAAAGGCACGCAGGCAGGGGCTTCACCTGACGGTACATGCCGGTGAATCAATGGGGCCTGAAAGCATCTGGGATGCACTCACCGTCTTGCGAGTGGAACGTATCGGTCACGGTGTCACATCCGTGGATGATCCGAACCTTGTTACCTATATCGCAGAACATGGCATTCCTCTGGAGATTTGTCCGACGAGCAATATCCGAACCGGGCTTTTTCCATCACTTGAGACCCACCCCGTCACACATCTCTATAAAAGCGGCGTACCACTCACCATCAACAGTGATGATCCCGCGTTTTTCGGCACGACGATCACCGAAGAATACCTACGCCTCTTGAAAATCGGATTCACGCAGGGTGACGTGATGCAGTTGATACAAAACGGTTTTCGTTACTCGTTTCTTCCTGTCGATCAGTCAGCCTCCTATATCCGCACCGTTGAAAACCGGATATCCGACCTGTCGAGGAGTGACGGACGAGAGCGATAAGTATCCCAAAAGAACAGTCTCAGTCATCACATGAATACAGTATCATCGACCGTATCATACATTCCGAAAATGAACGCTTTTATCTTACCTCTCAACGGCCGCATTCTAAACTTGGTGTAATATTGTCAAAGCAGATGAAGCCTCATTCTTACTTCTTCCTTTCGAGAAGGAGGATAGAGGAGGATTTATCCTGATCCGGAGCTGAATGCTGATAGCTCTTATTTCGGACGGTTGCAGCAAAGATTCGGTGAGAAATTCGGGCCACGCGGGAATTTTGTATATCGAGGGGTTCGATGAGCCGGATTATGGAGACGATAACTCAGAAATTTCGCTGCATTCAGTGATATCTGGAAAACAATGCGGGTTAGATGGTTCCGGGATCGAAACAGTTTCTCTCGGCAGACTCGATTCAGCCTTCATGAACGGGTAGAACGACCGTGAATGTTGTACCTGTTCCTTCGACTGATTCAACTCGTACGGTTCCGCCGTGCATCTCCGTAATACGTTTCACAATGGCGAGTCCCATTCCTGTTCCCTCGGGGACTGACTGACGAGCATTCGACGCCCTGAAAAACTCGTCGAACACATGAGCGACCCTATCTTTCGGAATACCAATTCCGGTGTCACGCACTTCCAAAATATATCTGCTGTCTTCTCGATTCCCATTCACATCTATGCCGCCCCCACTCGGTGTGTAACGGAGTCCATTACTCACAAGGTTGGTTACTAGTTGTTCAATATCCTCCTCGTTGCCGCATATGGGGCAGAGTTCTGCGGACACCTCGAGTTGCAGATTCTTCTCGGCCGCAAGCGGCTGGTATACCGCAACTACGGCATGAATGAGTTCACCCACGTCGAATACTTCCTGCTTCACGGGACGATCGGCGGTCTCCAGGCGGGCGAATGTCAGCAGATCTGAAACGAGACTCAAGAGACCTTCAGCCCTACGATCAACGCGGTTCAACGTCTCCCGATGCGTATCACTCAACTCACCCATAAGCCCCTGAAGGATGACACCGAGTAAACTCCTCATCGCCGACAGAGGGGCTTTGAGTTCATGACTCACTTTTCGGACATAGAATGTCCTTGCATCGTTCAGCTCCTTCAATTGACGATATGCGCCCTCCAGTTCCCGTTCCCTGTACCTGAGACGACTTGCGATCGTCCCTCCGAGGAGAAATACGAGATAGAGGGTGACTGTAAGAGATCCGGAAATCATGATTACATGAAGGGGTTCCCGGTACAATGTCTCGCCTCCGACATGCGGAAATGATACGTGGTCAATTATACCGAACGCCTCGCCCCAGAACACCGCATTCATAAGAAGCGCGGCGATGGTCGTATAGAGGAATACCGTTTTTCGCGGGAGTAGAGGAGTTGTATACACAATGGGGAAAATGATGAAAATGAGAAATGGATTCTCAACGCCTCCGGTAAAATGAATGAGACCGGCCACCGCAACGATATCACAAATCACCTGTGCGCTCGCGAGCCTGCTGATCCTTCGTGTCGTAATTGTTTCATGTGTTTGAAGCGAAGACGTAAGATAGGCGAAAACGGCATTATACAGGGGAATCGCAAGCCCGATAAGGATCGTATCCGGGAGGGGAAATCTGATACCGAAAACAGAACACGCTATAACAAGGGCGATATTCGCTGCGATGCTGACGCCCCATCTGAGACGTACGGACCACCGAATTCTGTCAAAGAGTTCCTTCTCCGTGAGTGTTAGTTCCTGCTTCGAGGTTACCATGTCAGATCCCCCCTGCGGTTTGATGTATTTCGCCGGCTATCGTCGTGCTGATAAGTTATTCTACTGTCTCCTCTTCTGGTACAAATATCGCGGGTTCCTGTGAACAGATATAGTCGACAATCCGTGGAACTGCATCCGTGACGCGGGAAGTCATGTTTTCAGAGATGGTAAAGGGATCTGAAATCTCAATGCCGTATACACGGAGTTCGGTGGGAATGTCAAGTTGCAAACGTCTTGCCAGTTCAAGTCCTTCAACGAGACCCACGTGATGGGTAAGTGAGGGTATTCGTGCGCCGAGATCCTGTACTTCAAAACGATGACACGTACCGATAACGCCGCCTTGACTCTGCATTGCATCGATGATTACTGCTGTATCATATCCCAGGATTTCTTCGACGAGCTGTATACCGCCCGTCATGAGTTCTTTGAGATGACATGCGGGAAGCCTGCACTGATCCTTCAGTCGGCGTGATATCACCAGACCCACGGCATCATCCGTTCTGATCGGGCTTCCCAGGCCGACGATTACTATGCCACCCCTTCTACCTTCGGGCACCCTCGTCATAACCTCACTGCGAATATGTTATATTTCTGCGTGATATACCTGAATACATAATAAAGAGAGACCGGGATTCGAATCCGACGGTCTCTCTTCGATTTGTAACTCCGTTCTACCGTTTTATTTCGCGAAGCCGCTTTCCCGTATGGTCATATATTCTCGCCACCAGTGGTGTTTTTCCTATTGCATGGGTGGCACAGGCATGACATGGATCATACGGTCGAAACGCCATCTCGACCAAATTCAACAACCCGTCATCAACATGACCACCATGTATCACGGCTTTTGCCGCCTTCTCGACGCTCATTGCTGTGGCGGCGGCGTTATGATTCGTGGCGACGATGAGGTTTACTCTGGTCAAAATTCCGTCTTCATCACTCCAATAATGATGGATCAAAGTGCCTCGAGGTGCTTCGACAATACCGACTCCTTCTTTCGGAGTCTCGGTGGGCAGATTCCGGATATCGTCACTTGTGATCTCCTCATCCTCAAGAAGCCCCTTCAATGCCTCCGCGGCCTGTAGTGCTTCCACCAACCGGGCCCAATGGAATGCGAGTGTATGGTGTGAAGGTTTGCCGCCCAGGGTCTCGAACATCTTTTCGTATGCTTCCTGGGCAAGCGGCGTGGCCATGCCGTCAGAAGCATTCAAACGGGCGAGTGGAGCCACGCGGAAAACTCCGCTGTCGGGACCATCAACAAAACCCTTCCAACCTACTTTTTTTAGAAATGGAAATGTGATATATGTCCAAGGTTCTACGTGTTCCGCGATAAACTCGGTATATTCATGTGGTTCAAACTTGGCGACTTCCCTGCCTTCCGGATCAACAACACGGACCCGATGTTCATAAAAATTCACCTTATTGTTCTCATCCACGAGCCCCGCATAATAGGTCTTATGGATGAATCCGTCGCTAAGTATGAGATCAACGTAGTCCTGGTTTTTAAGAACAATATCATCGAATGCTTTCAGCGCGAATTGGGCGAATTCCACCGCGGTATTTGCACTGGCGAGAAACCGTTGTCTCTCTTCTTCATTTATCCCCCGGGAGACGCCGCCCGGAAGACCGAAGACGGGGTGAACGACCTTTCCACCAACTGTTTCGATAATAGATCGAATCTCCCGGCGAACCTTGATTAGCTGGCCGGCGATCTCGAGGCCGACTTTGTTTATGACGCCGAGTATGTTTCGTTCTGCCGCCGGAGCGGTAGGACCGACTATGAAGTCCGGACCACCCAGGAAGAAGAAATGAAGATTATGGTCTTCGAACATAAATGCATTGTAGACCATCTCTCTCAACAGCTTCGCCGTCCGCGTAGGCTTTACTTTCCATAAGTCATCCAGCGCCTTGGTGGACGCCATATGATGTGCAGTGGGACAGACCCCGCAAATACGTTCCGTGATACGAGGCATCTCCTCCGATGGCCGGCCGATACAGAACGTCTCAAATCCCCGGATCTCGGGAACCTGAAAAAAAGCTCGTTCGACGTCGCCCTGCTCATCAAGAAAGATTTCGATCTTACCGTGTCCCTCCAGCCGGGTAATCGGATTGATAGTTATCTGTCTAGACATGATATGGTTCCTCACACATTTTTCAGTCCCCGTTTCAGTATCGAACTCGGCAGACTGAACCGGTAAAGGGTGCCAACCGGGTCAACGAACCCCTCGGCTACACTCGCTGCTGATTCGCTGGTATCGGACGTCCCTGATGATGCAATGGCCGAAATGAGCTTTGTACCCTGATCCATTGCTTCAGGCGTCGGTCCGAAGCAACCCCGACACGGCATATTCGCTCGGATGCACCGTTCCCCGCAGCCGGAGCGGGTAGATGGTCCTAAGCATACAAAGCCCTGGGCAAGATAGCAGGTTTCAGGATCCGGTTGACTCGTTGCCACTCGTTTGAACTCGTCAATTGTCAGATCCTCAGGCTTCGATTCATTGAGCGGACACGATTCGCACAACGATTTCGCAGGTGAAAGAACCGATCCCTTGGGGGGTAATTCACCTTTCAGGATAGCGCCAACCGCCTCGAGAATGAGATCCGGAGGAGGAGCGCAGCCGGGAAGGTAATAGTCTACATCTATGACCTCGTCCAATCGCCGAACGGAATTCCAAACTGCCGGAAGGTCGAGATCATACCCGTCCACGGAATTCGTTGGCATCGGAATAACGCCGTCCGCGTTGTCGACCGAAACTGATTTCAGGTACTTATTTTCGAGCACCTGCTGAGCGGTATTCATATTGATTAAGCCCGGTATACCACCAAGATGCGAACACGAACCGAATGCGATAACAAGCTGGCTCTTCTCGCGCAGCATCTTTACCCATTCCTCATGTTCAGAAAGACGTACCGAGCCGTTTATAAACGTGACCGCAATCTCACCGGGTTCATAGGATTCGATATCCTTAAGTTTGAAATCGAGCGCGACCGGCCAGAGGACTATATCCACGGCGGCCACTACATCGAGTATCTTTTCAGCGAGATCAACAACCGCCTCCTCGCAGCCGCCACAGGAACCACACCAATAAAACGCAACCTTTGGTTTTGCCATGTCCAGCTCCTCCTATGCGGCGCCGGACAGTGCTTCTGCCCGTTCTTTCCAGTTAAGTGGCCCAAGTTTTCGGATTGTTTCGGTCATAGAATTGACTACTTCCGCGAATCGATCGCCTTCCGATGCGGATATCCACTCGAGCCAAACACGCTCAGGTTCGATTCCAAACTGATCGAGAAGTTTCCTCAGCATGGGAACGCGTCTCATCGCCCGGTAGTTCCCAACGGAATAGTGACAATCTCCCGGGTGACATCCAGCGATGAGAACGCCGTCTGCTCCATCTGCCAAAGCCTTGACTATAAATGTGGGATCTACCCGTCCGGAACACATGACTCGGATTCCCGCCAAATTCGGCGCATACTGTTTTCGGCTCGTTCCAGCCAGATCCGCACCGGTATACGAACACCATTTACACAGAAAACCAACTATCTTGGGTTCAAATCCGTTATCCGGCATGGTCGCTTACCTCCTCATCCTAGCAAGAGGGCTCCATCAATTTCAGCAAATATTTGGACATCCTCGAATCCCTCTTGCTTGGCCGCACCCGATGGGCATCCGGCTACACATGTTCCACAGCCCTTACAGAGTTCTTCGGTAACTACTGAGACCTTTTTGTCTTCATCAAAGAATATGGCTTCATACGGACAGTTAGATATGCAGAGCTTACATCCTGCACAGAGTTCCTCATCGATCACGGAAGTAATCGGTTCGAGAACCACCTTGCCTTTATCAATTAGAGAAAGGGCACCCGCAGCTGCTGCAGCTCCCTGCGCCACGGAATCGGGAATATCTTTGGGCCCCTGGCATGCTCCGGCGAGAAAAATACCATCCGCCGCAGTATCTACCGGTGCCAGTTTGGGATGTCTTTCAAGAAAGAAATCTCCCTGACCGCATCCGAGTGAGAATATCCGTCCCACTTCATCAGCGCCCTTTGCTGGTTTTAGCCCGGTTGATAAGATGACGAGATCAGCTGGTACCCGCCGCGTCATTCCGAGGAGCGTATCCTCCGCTACCACGATCAGTTTACCCTCTTCTTCCGGTGTAAGAGCAACATCAGTCACTTCGGCGGCCTTGCCGCGGATGAAGTGTACACCCTCTTGAAGAAGTCTTTTGTAGAACTCTTCATATCCCTTGCCGAATGCTCGTATATCGATATAGAAATTGTAAACTTCAGCACCGGTATGGTCTTTGACGAGATGAGCGAATTTAAGTGAGTACATGCAGCAGACACGGGAGCAGTACTCGAGATGATCAGAATCTCGACTCCCGATACAATGAAGTATCGCCACGGATTCCGGGGTTTTACCTTCTTTCGTAACGATATGACCGCTCGTAGGACCGCTGGCATGACAAAGCCGTTCGAACTCCAGGGAACTCATGACATTATCGAATCGGCCATAGCCATACCGCGGCAATTCTTTTCCGTCAAACAGTTCAAACCCCGTTGCAACCACGATAGCTCCGACCTGGACTTCCTCTACCGTATCTTTCTGGCTGTGGTCAATGGCCTCAACCTGGCAGTTGTCTTCACAGACTTTGCAGCCTCCGGTTTTGAAATTAACGCATGTATTCATATCAATTACGGGGACTCGCGGTACGGCTTGGGGAAAACTGATATTCACCGGTTTTCGCCAGCTCATCCCATATTCGAACTCATTGGGAATGCGGTCCGGCTCATGCGGACGAATCCTCAGCAGTTCAATTGCGCCCGTCGGGCATATGGAACTGCAGGCTCCACATGATATACAGAACTCCGACATATGACGGAATGGTGTCGTTACGTGCCGTTTAGCACCGCGTCCTTCGAAAGACAAAGCCCCAATATTCATGACATCATCGCAGATTCGTACACACATTCCGCACATGATACATCCGGCGTCTCCGACGATAGTACTCGGAGATTCGCCAAGGAGAAGTGGTGTATCTTCTCCGGTAATATGGTCAAAACGGGCTTGATCAACTCCGATTTCGTGTGCCAGTTTTTTCAAAACCGGAGATTTCGGACTTCTCGCAAGCAGAAGTTCCATTATCAGACGTCGCGTCTTGAGAACGCGCTCGGATTGTGTGTTTATCTTCATTCCTTCCCGTACCGGAAGAGTACAGGACGCCTGGAGTTTCGTCTTGCCGCGATACGTCACCTCGACGATGCACAGTCGGCATGCTCCGTAAGAGGGAAGAGACTCGTGATGGCATAGAGTCGGGATAACGATTCCCATCTCCCGTGCAACATCGAGAACATGTCTCCCCTTCTCCGTGGTGACTTCCCGGCCATCGATCAGAAGCTTTACCATGATTTATGTATCCCTTCTTTCCCGTCAGCCCAACACCACGGCGTCGAATCTGCAGACATCTCTACAGATACCGCACTTGGTGCACAGATCCTGATTAATGACATGGACTTTCTTTTTCTCTCCCGCGATCGCTCCCACGGGACAATGCTTCGCGCAAAGCGTGCATGCCGTACAGAGTTCGGGATCAATGGTATATGTCGTGAGCGCTTTGCAAACGCCTGCTCGACATCGTTTATCCTTGATATGTTCTTCGTACTCATCCGCGAAATACTCAAGCGTCGTTAAAACAGGATTTGGGGCCGTTGCACCCAATTGGCAAAGGGATGCATCTCGAACCACTTCTGCTAGGTCGTGAAGTAATTCAAGATCATCCATTGTCGCTTTACCAGCCTGTATGGTTTCAAGAATATGACGCATTTGAACTATTCCCTCACGGCAGGGAGTACATTTGCCGCATGATTCATCTTCGAGAAATGAGAGGAAAAACCGGGCGAAATCCACCATGCAGTTGTCTTCGTCCATAACTATCATACCACCGGATCCCATCATGGAGCCGACGTCAACGAGTTGATCATAGTCAATGGGTATATCGAGATGCCGTTCGCCCAGAACACCACCGGAAGGGCCACCGGTCTGTACTCCCTTGAATTTCTTTCCGCCCTTTATACCACCGCCGATGTCCCAGATGACCTCGCGTAACGTGATTCCCATGGGTACTTCAACCAGACCCGTATTATTCACCTTCCCCACAAGAGAGAAGATTTTCGACCCGGTGCTTCCACCCCATGGATTCTCGCTGACATCGCCGGATCCAATAGAGGCAAACCATTCCGCGCCCTTATTGATGATATGGGGTATATTCGCCCACGTTTCAACATTATTGAGCGTAGATGGTCGATCCCAAAGCCCTTGTTCAACAGTATGTATATGTTTGGCTCGGGGTTCGCCCGCGCGACCTTCAATTGATGCCATTAGCGCCGTGGATTCACCACAGACGAACGCGCCTCCTCCGCGGTTTATCTCAATATCAAAATCAAATCCCGTACCGAGTATGTTTTCGCCGAGGAATCCGTATGTCCGGGCATCCTCGACGGCTTTTTTCATGACTCTCACGGCAACGGGATATTCCGTTCTGACATAGATATACCCTTCGGTCGCGCCGATGGCATATGCACCGAGGATCATCCCTTCCACAACGGCATGGGGATTTCCTTCCATGAGGCCCCGATTTGCATATGCACCGGGATCTCCTTCGTCTGCATTACATATTATATACTTGATATCACCGGGTGCTTTTCTGCAGGATTCCCACTTGACTCCCGCAGGAAATCCTCCACCTCCGCGTCCACGAAGGCCGGATCGCGTTACTTCCCGAATAATGTCTTCCGGACTCATGGTGAATGCTTTGGCCAGGGATTTGTATCCACCAATTCGTATATAATCCTCAATACTCTCCGGATCGACTTCGAAATTAGAACCGAATATTATTCTGACTTGATTTTTATAGAACGGAACTTCTGTCTCCGTTCGTATGGGCTCACCTGATTCGTCCTTGAGAAATAGACGATCGACCGGTTCGCCCTTCATAACGCTCTGCTGTACAATATCGGCCGCATCCGCCGGTTTCGGCTGAGGATAAAAGTATCCCTCCGGCCGTACGATAACGATGGGAGCCTTGTCGCAGTATCCGAGACATCCCGTTTTCCTCAGTCGAACGGACCCGTTGGCACCCGCTTTATCGAGTTCCTCACGCAGGGCCTGTGCAAGATCCTCCGCACCCCGGGAACACCCACACGTCCCATGAGAAACGATGAGTGTCTTCTCCGGTTGCTTCACGCTGAGCATCGCTTTCAGCTGAGCGATATCACCGAGGCTGGAAAGACGTGTCATTTCCGTCTCCTAATGCTAAGCTGTAACCTGAGCTGGTTCATTTGCTAAACGCTCTATCAACCGATAGACATCGCTGGGCTGTATTGACATATATTGTTCGTCTACAACAATTACCGGCGCCATTGCGCACGCGCCGAGACAGTTCACCGTCTCCAGGGTAAACTTGCCATCCTTCGTGGTTAGTCCGGGCTCTATCCCAAGTTTGTCTTGTAGAGCTGATAATGTTCTTGCCGCGCCTCGAACATGGCACGCCGTACCCATGCATACCTTGATTATGTGCTCTCCCCTCGGTTCAAGACTGAATGCCTTATAGAATGTGGCTACATGATATACCTTCGCCAAGGGACTATTCGTATGACGGCTGATATAACGGAGAACCGGTTCGGGGAGATAGCCGATATCGATGTTTACATCCTGAAGTACCGATATAAGCGGTGCCTGTTCATGCCTATGCAGATCAATGGATTGATCAATAATCTCTTTTTGATCAGGGGGCAAATCCGGCTCCGCCGGTAATCCATACGCCTCGTCGTTGCGACCTCCGAATGGCAAACCGGGCTTGTATTGGACCGGACAACGCTCGACGCACTGTCCACACCCGGTACATTTCGTTTCATCAACGTATCGTGCCTTATGTCGGATTTTGACCTTGAAATCTCCGACATGGCCTGAAACCTCTTCGACCTCGGAGTACGTCATGAGATCGATATTGGGGTGTTTCCCCACCTGTACCATTTTTGGTGTAAGTATACATGCTGCGCAGTCGAGGGTTGGAAAAGTCTTATCGAACCTGGCCATGTGTCCACCGACACTTGGCTCTCGTTCGACCAGATACACTTTTTTCTCGGCTTCGGCGAGTTTCAGGGACGCCTCTATACCTGCAATTCCGGCACCCACCACCAGCGCGTCGGGATGTACAGGTACTTCTCGCTCATCCAATGCTGCATGGTAACTCACACGGGCTACAGCCGCCGCGATAAGTCTCTTTGCCTTCTCAGTCGCTCGTTTCCGATCCTCGTGAACCCAGGAACATTGTTCTCGGATATTCGACATCTGAAAAAGAAATCGATTTAATCCGGCATCTTCGCATGTATCACGAAATGTTTCTTCGTGCATGAGTGGAGAGCACGAAGAAACGACAACACGATCGAGTTTTTCAGCCTTGATTTCCTCTTTGATGAGGTCCTGACCGGGATCGGAACACATGTATTTGTATTCTTTTACCACGGCAACATTAGGCAATGTCCGTGCGAATTCGGCCAATGCAGCTGTATCCACGGTATGGGAGATATTCGTTCCGCAGTGACAGATAAAAACACCGATTCTTACGCTCATTGTCCCCTCCCAGCAACTGCCACATCGTATGATGTGAGGTTGTCCTTAAGGGCAAGCTCCTTCTCTTGAAGATCAAAGGCGATACCCATGAGTTGAGTGAAGTACAACACGGGGATATCACATTCGCCCTTGATGGCTGAACCGGCATCCGCCTGGTAACCCTCGAGATTGATCTGGCACAAGGGGCATGCCGTGGCGACGCAATCCGCGCCGTTTACCTTGGCATTCTGAAGAATCGTGCCAGTTAATCGGAGACCAACGTCACGCTGCGTAGTCATTATCATGCCCCCACAACACTTTGCTTTATAGGGGAAATTGACGACTTCAGCGCCGAGCCATTCAAGCAGCGTATCCATCATTGTTGGAAACTCCGGATCTTCCACATCCACGAACGGTCGACCCAGCTGGCAACCCGAATATGCGGCAACCTTAAGACCTTCGAGGGGCTTTTTCACCCTCGTGCGGACCTTTTCCTCGCCGATATCATTTACTATTACATCGAGGAAATGTCTCACTTTAACGGTACCGGTATAATCCATACCACCCGCCTTGAGAGCCGATCTGATGAATGTGTGGAGCTTTTCATCTGAACCCAGATATAGATTTGCCTTTCTCAGGGCAACATAGCAGCCGTTACAGATCGTGACGAGATCTCCTCCCCCATTACCATATACAGTCTCGGCTATGGCCAGATTCCGAGCCGATAGAACAAGAGCCTGTTTTTCATCGAGGGAGAGGTAGGTTGTTGCTCCACAACAATTCCAGTCTTCTATTTCTTTTAGTTCCAGACCAAGTTCACGGGCAACGCTCCGACTGGAAATATCGTATGCACGATTTGTGACCGTCTGCGAGCATCCGGGATAATACGGTATCGATTTGTTATTCGCGGTGCTCATATACTACTCATTTTCAGCGACGGCTATCATTTTCCTTAAACCGTCCAAACCCTTGATTTTATGTGGAAGTAATCCTATTCGTCCCCTGACGAACAGTCTTATGCCAAACGGCACGATGGTGAAGGCTTTGAGTGGATTAGTGTGAAGATAATACTCCGCGATGAGTCCCGCCTCGTCGTTTCTGCCAAAACGATGCACAACTTTCATGAAGGCTTTCGAGAGTTCAACGGACCGTGCATTTTTATGCAAAAGCCCCTTTTCCGCTCCGAAGCGCTTCAATTCATACATGACATCGGTGATGGGAATCCCCGCGGGACAGCGTACCGCACAAGAATAGCATGATACACAGTACCATACGGTATTAGATTTCAGGGCCTCCTCTAATCGGCCCGCCCTGAGTGCGGCAATCATCTCCCGTGGACTGTAGTCCATGACATCACTGGTCGGACAAGAGGCAGTACATGTCCCACACTGGATGCACTCGAGGATCTTCTCACCTTTCGGCAAAGAACAAACGCGTTCGACGAACTCATCGCTGAGCTTTTTGACCTGCGGCTGAACCATTTATCTCCTCCGTCGGGTCGAGCAAAAGCGAGTCGCGAGCATGTAAGAAGAAGCAAGGAAAGTACTCGATTAGTGGGAGTCAAGAATGTTGATGACAAGAATAGCGCACATATTTTAATTAATTCTTTCCATTTAATTAAGTAATTAATTAATAATTTATTTAGATCCTTGGCATCCTCCCATCCGCTCAATCTTTCTTCACTCGATATATTCGGAAAGATGTCTGCCGGGAATCAACCTTTATACTTTCTTGGATTCCCCCCTGAATTCCAGGTAATCAGATATGATTCACTTGTAAAGTTTACGGTAACATTTAATCTTGGTCGACAAATACCATATGCGAATGATATTTGAATTTGGAAAAGGAGGATATTTCGCCGCCCGTCAGATCTACGACCGGGTGGTTCCCGTGCAAGCCAGATAGTGACGATTCGTGTAGTCTCAGTCCACTTGTTGATACTATTGAAGACAGTAGATCCATATGATCAGGTTTTGGTTTCATCAACGACAGACTGAGTATTCAACGAATGCTTCATGCGAGATATTTCTTGGTATCCGGGTGGAGTTCTTCTTCGCGGACCTCATCCGCCGTCCACTCAGTACCTTGGAGTATACATTTTTACCCCGGGTTTCATTCATCGTGTTGATATTCGTGAATGCAGCCCGAATTATCTCTCCACACGCTGGAGCTATTTCATCACCACGGAGGTTCTCATGAACGCAGATGAAACCTTGGATTGTAAAGGTCTCTCGTGCCCAATGCCAATCATGAAGCTGGCGTTAACCATGAAAAAACTTGAATCAGGCAAGATACTCGAGCTGCTCGGCACTGATCCCGGTTCTAAAGATGACGTTCCGAAATGGTGCGGAAAGACCGGAAATGAATTCCTCGGCATGGAAGAAGAAGGCGGGGTAAATAAGTTCTATATCAAAAAGACCTGAACAACTAAATACCCAATCGTATTGGACAATCCGGTCCCGTTTTCAGTATCCCTCGCGGATGGATATATAATCAATCACTTCATGAAGAGAGGTGAATCATGCCTGAGAAGGAACGAAGCCCTTTCGGTGAGTTATGGGCTACGTTTTTCGGGAAGAGCTGGCCCATGTGGGTTGGCGGGATAGTTCTCGCTGTCCTCAATATCTGTCTTTTTCTCGTTAAATCCCCTTGGGGAGGCAGCGGTTCTTATGTCAACTGGGGACAGAACCTGTACTCGTCGTTGGGAATCCTGTCCATTCCCGGTCTCCATGCCGTTACAGCCCATCATTACGGTCTACTGGGTCTCATGACAGTACTGGGAGCCTTTGCCGGCGCCCTTCTCAGTCGTGAATTCGCGATACGTATCCCGCCTGCGGGGGAAATGCTCAAGGGCTTTATCGGGGGTTCACTCATGGCTCTCGGATCAACCATGGGTATCGGGTGTACCGTCGGCGGATTTCTCAGTGGCTGGCCATCGCTATCCGGTGGTGCCATTTTCCTGGCTCTCGGATTCGGAATTGGATGTTTCCTGGCGCTGCGATACCTCTTGTGGGAAATGGAAAATCTCCCTTCAATGAGCATGGGTAAGAGCTTTACCTTGCTTGCCGCTAAAGGCACATCAGGTGTCTGGCAGCCGATACTCGGTTTTATTTTTCTCATCGGTCTCTTTATATGGGGAACGCGATTCTATCGTACTGATGCTGTTTTTACCTGGTTTGCGGTAATCGGCATTCTACTGGGTCTGATCAACCAACGTTCTCGTTTCTGCGTAACGCGCGCATTCAGAGAACCATTCATGACCGGTGAATCGGAAGCACCTATTGCTATCTTCGCCGCGCTTCTTGTGGGTTTGTTCGGATTTACGGTTATCAAATATATGGGTGTTGGCACCGCAACTGCTGGTGAAGCAAGGATTCTCGCTATGACGTGGGTATACCCCCACTTCTGGCTTCGTGCTCTCATCGGAGGTATTATTTTCGGGTTGGGCATGACGGTGGCCGGTGGCTGCGCGGTTGGAACGCTCTGGCGTACCGGTGAAGGCCAGGTCAAACTCTGGTTCTCCGCCCTCGGATTTCTCCTCATCGCTCCGCTTTCGAAAAAATTCATCGTCCCCGGTTTTTCCTCGGCCTTACCGGAATGGGCTCAAAGAAAAGTATTCCTTCCTGACTCCCTGGGTTACTGGGGCGCTGTCCTGCTTTTCCTCGTCATAATACTTCTATGGTATCTGTTCGTGAAATGGAACGAGCGTACCGGGAAGTTTTCGGCTGTGTAGGAGGTCCATGATGATGTATAAATCCATCGCTCTTGCAACGCTTATCCTGTTTTTCGTTGCATGCGGAGGAGCCGGTATTGATGGAACTCCCCCTCGTGAATATGAGAGCGGTAAACAAATGGCTGCAATGGCCAAACTCGGTATTACGGAGATTACACCCGAAGAGCTGAACGTAAAGCTCGATAGTGAAGAGATGTTTCTGCTCATAGATGTCAGGGAAATGGACGAATATGATGAAGAGACAATCGATGGATCGTTCCATCTCCCGCGTGGGCAGATTGAATTCAAGATAGACAATGAAAGATTCTGGGATGACCAGGCTATGTACGTTCCAGAAAAAGATGAAGAAATTATCGTTTTCTGCAGTAATGGACGAAGAGGTGCACTGGCTACCGAAACACTGGCCAGTTTAGGCTATGCCAATGTCAAGAACCTCGCCGGCGGATTTCTCGTCTGGAAATACGGACCGGATGCCGTTGAGGAAGAAGAAAGCGTGCCCGAATCGGGTGGATGCGGATGATATTACCCGTCGTTTCGATATACATGAAGCCCAGCACTGAAAAGGAGGTGTTTATACGGCAATCCAGGTCTTAGGTCACAGCGATGGCCTTCGCGCTTGTACATAATTCAACCGTCAACGGAGGAAGCATGAAGAAACGCTGGTTTCCACTACTGATCATGGCATTGGTGCCCATGGTTATGTTTGTCTCCTGTAAAGATGATGATTCGTCATCGCCGGAGGAGACCACGTATGAAACGCTGACCATGTACATGGAAGCCAATAACATGGATCTCAGCGACATAACATCCGACTGGATCATTGCCGCTTCGGCCATTGTCGACAACCTCGACGATTATTACATCATGGATATCAGGGCCGAAGCAGATTACCTGGCCGGACATGTCCCCGGTGCAGTAAACTCTACATTCGGTGGTATCCTTGATGATGCCGCGGCGAACACCGCGGGATTGCCGATCATCGTGGTCTGCTATACCGGCCAGAGTGCCGGACACGCAGTGGTCGCGCTCAGGCTCAGCGGATATCCGGACGCCCGCGTCCTGAAATTCGGTATGAGTTCATGGCACAGTGATTTTGATCGGTGGTCATCAAACACCGCGGATATCGCCACGGATCATTCCAATTGGACAATGGACGCGGTAACCGCGACAACCGATTTCGATTACCCGACCTTATCATCCAGCAGTAATGATGGCGCGACTATTCTGGCCGAACGTGTCGATGCCATGCTCGACGGCGGATTTAAAGGTGTATCCGGATCTGATGTTCTGGAAACACCCGCCAATTATTTCATAAATAATTACTGGGCACAGACTGATGTGGACCAGTACGGTCATATCGTCGGCGCGTATCGTATCAAAGAGGATTTGACCCTCGACGCGGCGGGATTCCTTCATCTCGATCCCAATGAAACTGTTGTGACCTATTGTTGGACGGGCCAGACCTCTTCGGTGGTCACCGCCTATCTGACCGTTTTGGGGTACGATGCAACCAGTCTGAAATTTGGTGTAAACAGCCTCATCTACAACACTCTTGAAGGACATCAGTGGACCGGTTCTGCTGATTACGAATACGAGACCGGTTAAAGGATTTCTCGACGAACTATAAGGATACTCGGCGACCATGACATTCTTGATGGAGGTGGGGAACCAGCATATTCCCCGCCTCCATCAGCAGGGAGGATACGTATGAAATTTACACTCGCATTGATGACGATCTGCTGCCTTGTCATTCCGGCACAGATCCATGCTCAGGGATGCCTGGGGGGCGACTCGGATGAGGAAGGCATGCAGATAGCAGGTTTTTTTCAGCCCGAATTCGGTTACCAATTCAGTGAGGATGAAGATTCACACAGTTTTTCACTCAAGCGAGCCAGGGTGGCCTTTTTTGGCAATATCCCCTATGATATTAGCTACTACATGTGTCTTGAATTCAGTCAATTCATACTGGCTGAAAATACCGGAGTACTTGATGCGTTCATCTCCTACTCACGTTTGGGACCCTATGCCAAACTAACGCTCGGGCAGTTTAAGGCGCCATTCAGCCTTGAACAGAATACTGCCTGTTCGGGTCTTCATACCATCAAACGCTCGGGAGTTGTTGATTATCTGGCCTCTCCCCAGCGTGATATTGGTTTGATGATTTCCGGAGCCCACGAGGATTTCTTAAAGTATGATCTCGCCTTCATGAACGGAACGGGTATTGCAACAAAGGATAATAACACCAATAAGAATATCGTCGGTCGCCTGAGAGTAACTCCAATGGAATGTATTACGTTAGGAGGAAGTTACCGGTATGGGACAAATCCACCCGTCGCTTCAGGAGTGGAAGACGAAGATGAACGAACCCGGTACGGCGGAGAACTTGAGCTCACGTATGATGATCTCCTTGTTCAGGCAGAGTACATAGTTGGAGAGGATAAAGGATCATATACCACAGGCGGTGGCTGTGGTGGCGAACCAGTTGAAATCGTCGAAGGTTCGGTGGACCGCGCGGGTATGTTTGTCATGGCTTTATACATGACTCCATGGAATATTCAGCCCGTTTTGAAGTATGAATCATGGGATCCGAACACTGATGAGGATGACGACAAAGTACAGATCACAACATTTGGATTTAACTACTTCCTCAACGACTGGACGCGGTTACAGTTCAACTACCTCTATAAAGCTGAGGATGTGGAAGTCGGTAATGACGAGATGCTGCTCCAACTTCAGGTTAAGTTTTGACAGAAACAACGACATCATCTAAAAACATTTCACAGGAAGGAGGAAGAATGATTAACAGGAAACTCACATTGGGTCTCGCTTGTATTATCCTGGCGGGCTCCTTTGTATTTACATCGTATGCCAGCGATTTTATCTCAGCAAAGGCTCTGGCGGAGATAAGCGATGATGAAAATGTTCGAATCGTATCCGTGAGAACGCCCGCGGATTATGCGAAAGTGCATATAGAAAACGCGGTGAACGTATATCATACTGATCTCTATCAGGAAGGTGACGTCAAGGGCCTTTTGAAGAGCCCCGAAGAAATCGCCGCCGTCCTGGGAGCCCAGGGTATAGCTGAATCGAATACAATCGTGGTTTACGATGGTGGAAAGAATACGCCTGCCGGTCGCCTGTACTGGATTTTGAAGTATCTGGGTGCGTCTGATGTTCATATCCTCGACGGCCAGATGAAGCAGTGGCGGAAAGCCCGCAAACCGGTCACGAAAAAGGCGACCGAGATTGAACCTGTCACCTTTACCCCGACTCCCAACACCGCTATCTACGCCACCATCGATGACGTAAAAAAAGAGGGTGTTTTTCTCGTCGATGTCCGGAGTAAAGAGGAGTACGATGGAGAGAAGGGAGAGGCCGCACGACAAGGGCATATTCCGGGAGCGATTCATTTCGAGTACAAAAATGTTCTCAATGAGGACGATACCATTAAAACAAAAGAAGAACTTGAATCACTCACAGCCGACGCGGGTATCACCGCCGACAAGGAAATCGTGCTCTACTGCGAGACAAGTGTTCGGGCGGGGATCGTTTTCGCCGCATTTACATCCATACTGGAGTTCCCGAATGTACGCGTATACGACGGGGCGCTCTACGAATGGGCGGCGGATCCAAACAATCCACTTGAATAACTGACCTCAGTTCTATATTAAATCCGTATCCGGTGATTTTCTCCGGATACGGATTTTTCTTTTGCAGGTATATCGTTCGAGTAGTAGAAAAATCATGAAGACAATCAGGTCCCCACACAACATTGAGACAGTTATCAACCGAAGTCGATTTATCGCATCGGTGGATCATGTCGATTCGGTGGAAGCCGCGGAACGATTCATAGAAAGTATTCGTGATCCGGATGCCGCCCACAACTGCTGGGCATATAAATGCGGAGAACAGTATCGTTTTTCAGATGACGGTGAACCTGGCGGAACCGCGGGCAGACCGATTTTATCAGCCATAGAACACGCCGATCTCGACAACGTGGCGGTGATGGTCACACGATTCTTCGGAGGAATCAAACTCGGTGCAGGAGGGCTGGTCCGCGCCTATGGGGGCACTGCCGCGTCCTGCCTACATACAGCCGAGAAGGTGGAAATAATCCCCAGAACCATCATCAAGGTGACCGTACCGTTCGATCTCATGGGATCGATCCATTCCATCATCTCCCGGATGGAAATCACCAAACGGGAAGAAACGTTCATACAAACCGGCTGCATATTTGTCCTCGATATCGAGAGCGATGCAAAAGAGACGATCACTTCGGCCATACGTGACGCAACGAGGGGGATGGCGGAGATACAAGAAATGATGAAGGATGAGTAAGGATTTGGCAAATTTAGTAATTAGTGATTTTACTAAGTGAAGAGGATATTGAGAAACGATGAATCGTTGGAGGGACGGGCTTCTGCACGTCCGTCTTTCGAGTTCCTTCGGCCACGACAAAGCGTGGCCCTCCACAGCTAACACCGACACGTATCTCCGATGGAGGGACGGGCTTCTGCACGTCCGTCTTTCGAGTTCCTTCGGCCACGACAAAGCGTGGCCCTCCACAGCTAACACCGACACGTATCTCCGCTGGAGGGACGGGCTTCCGCACGTCCGTCTTTCGAACTCTCCCGGCCACGACAAAGCGTGGCCCTCCACAGCCGCAACGAGTACGTATCCCGATGGAACGACGGATCAGCGATTTACCCCGAAGCCATAGCTGATCGCACAATCCCTCTGGCCATTCTTTGCTGTCGATAGTTTATTCTCCGGAACAACCATTCCTGCACTCAGAGTAGCGGA
>Ga0180433_10002929_pt1 | contig 25706 bp, 17 predicted proteins | sample SS_ome_8_FD_132980 | JGI IMG/M metagenome (GOLD analysis project Ga0180433, IMG submission 132980) | Hypersaline lake sediment archaeal communities from the Salton Sea, California, USA - SS_1_D_1 metaG | ecosystem: Environmental > Aquatic > Non-marine Saline and Alkaline > Hypersaline >... | reverse complement strand
TAAAAAATTTATTATTAAATTATTAATATTCCTGGTGTTGTTATGCGCGGTTAATTTTGCCTTTAACAGGTATTTTAAACAGTATGTCATAAAAAATCAGGATATTTTCAGGAAGGACATACAGTTTGATAATTATAATGACACTCTCAAATATTTATTAATGGGTGATTCTCATATACAAAATGGCATTAACCCTTTAATTTTCAGGAAAAGCTTTAATTTTTCATCAGCTAATGAGAATTATATCCAGACATATTATAAGCTGAAGGCAATAATTGAGAAAAAAAACAGGATACCTGAGTATATTTTTCTGCCGGTTGATCTGTCCTCTTTTTCATCCTTCAGGACTGACAGATTCAAATATGACACATACTGGGTACAATACATTGATTATTTTGAGCTGGCAAAAATAAAGAAAGACAGGATATATATTGATAAATGGTTCATCGGTAATTATATTTCATATATTGAAGGATATGAATACGCGTACAGATTTTTATTAGGTGAAAAGAGCGAGTTGATCCTCGGTTACAAGCCCAGAAAAAGAGATCGTTCTATATTTGTTGACAGAATACGAAATGCCAGGGCAAGAGTAAATCTGTATTTTAAGGATTATACATATTTTGATCAGGATCTGGTATTATTTTTCAAAAGGATACTTGGATTATGTTCGCAGAATAATATTAAAGTAATATTGATAAAAATGCCGGTTTCGAAAATATATTATAATCTGGCTGTCAGTATTGTTGATAAGGATAGTCTGAATAATAACATAAATAAGATTATCTGTAAATATCCCGGATTGGTACGGACTCTTGATTATCAAAAGTTGTTCTTTGATAATCCGGAGTATTTTGATAATCCGGATCATTTGAATGATAAGGGTGCAACGGATCTTTCCCGTATATTAAATGACAGATTGAATAAATGATCAGGAGATGTAATAATTTTGATGGCAGCTAACCATACTATATATTTGTATTTTATTAGTGATTTTCTATAAATTATTTATGAAAAGAAAATATTACTATTATATTATTGCAGTTGTTGTATTGATAATAGCTATACTTTTTACTCACAGGTGGTATTCGGGATGTTTTATAAAGGTCAATGTACAGGAAAAGGAAATGGGGCCGCTTCTGGTAGTATGTGAATATTTTTATGGTCTTCAGAAAGAGACCAGGCTTATGCGTGATAAATTAAGCTATTCACTGGAGAGTGACGGGATAAAGGATATAAAAGAGTTTTACGCTATACATAAAGAAAAAGATTATAAAGGAGATCCAATAAGAAAAATAGGATTTATTATCGGCAAGGATGATCATAAGAATTTTGACAGGGTAAAGGACACTTATAATACTATTGTATTAGAGAAAGGAAAATATCTTGTCGTACATTTCCCGTTAAAAACAAAATTGTCTTTTTATGTTGGATTCAGAAAATCGCGGAATGCATTTCTGGAGATGTGTAAGGAAAAGAATAATGAGCTGACGGCATTTTATTCATATATAAACGAAGAAAAGAAAGAGGCTGTTTATTTTGTAAAGATCACAGAATGATATTCACTTATTTGTTTGAAGTGCATTAATAATTATCAGTATTTGAAAAAAGTAGTAATAATAGCATCAATAATAATAATTTGCGGAATAATAGCAGCAGGATATTATTACCTTAAAAGACAATCACCTGTTGACCGGGCTGTTCCGGTTGAAGCAGTACCAGTGAATTCATGCCTGATATTTGAGTTCAGGGATTTTGCAGGATTGCTCGAAAAGGTCACGGGCACTAACCAGATATGTAATGAGATCTTCAGCCTTAAGCCTGTAAAAAGACTAAATGAACAGGTCGTTTTTCTGGATTCTTTATTCACCGGAAATACTGATGCCGGTTCGCTGATACAGGACAAGACCCTGATACTGTCCCTTCACATGACAGGCAAAGAGAAATATGATTATATATATATTATCGGTCTTGGTACGGAGTTTGAGAAAGATCAGGCAGAAAAAATAATGAGTGAGCTTTTAAATGGCAAGGCAAAGATAGCCGAAAGAACATACTCTGATGTTAAGATACATGATGTGATACCCACAGATAAAGAAAGTATCAGGAATTTTTCGTATGCTGTTGCAGATGGTGTTTTTATCTTCAGTTTTTCTTCGATACTCGTTGAAGATGCGGTAAGGCAGATGCGATCAGAAAATTCCATTGCCACTATCTCCGGATATACGAAAGTCAGGAACACGGCAGGCAAGAATGTTGAAGGTAATATGTATATCAATTATTCAACATTCCCAAAGCTTATTTCAATCTTCCTGGATGATGGTTATAAGCAGTTCATACGGTCATTTGATAATCTTGCGGACTGGTCTGAGCTGGATATTAATCTGAAAGATAAAGTGTTATTGCTTAACGGATTTACTTATTCAAATGATTCGGTTAACAACTATCTGAATATTTTTCTTGACAGATCCCCGCAGCGTATAGATCTTGTGTCTGTACTGCCTGCGAACACCTCTGCTTTATTGGCTCTCGGAATAGATGATTTTGCTGAATTCAATAAAAGCTATAAAAATTATCTGAGGTTGTCAGGAGAGATAAATGACTATGAAAATAAAATAGAGAGCATTAACAATGGTACAGGGACGGATATTGAGACAATCATGTTCTCATTTATGGATAAGGAGCTGGCATTGGCTTATACTGATATTAATATTCTGAATATACACCAGAATGAATTTGTTATATTGGGCACCAAAGGTAAGAGCCGGGCTGAAGAAGGCATGATGGAGATACTGCAGGGCTATGCAAAACAGAAGAATATTTCATTTGAGGCATTAAAGTATAATTACAATATTGATAATGAAATATCATTTCCGATCTATAAGATGCCGTATAAAAAATTTATGCATGTTCTTTTTGGTAATCTGTTCTCAGATGTTGAAACAGGTTACTTTACGTTTATAGATAATTACCTTGTTTTTGGCAATTCTGTAAAATCATTGTCATCACTGATCCATCAGAATGTATTGCAGAAAACATTAAGTATTGACGTCAATTATAACCAGTTTTCCGACTACCTGTCATCAAAGTCAAATTTTTATTTTTATTCAAACCTGGCATTATCACCTGTTTTATTTTCTGCGTTTTTAAATGATGATCTGAAGCCGGTTCTTGATAGTAACAGGACTGCTTTTCAGAAGTTCCATGCGCTCGGGATACAATTCAGCTCGGATAAAGAGATGATCTATAATAATATTTTCCTGAAATATAATCCTGTGTATAAGGAGCCTCCACACACTGTTTGGGAAAGTCATCTTGATACAATTACCGAGATAAAACCGGCATTTGTTACAAATCATTACACAAAGGAGAGGGAGATATTTATTCAGGATATTAATAACAATTGTTATCTGATAAACGCTACAGGCAGGATTATCTGGAAGATCAAAATGGAAGAACCGATAATAAGTGATATTTACCAGATAGACTATTTTGAAAACAAGAAACTACAGATTCTTTTCAGCACTAAGGATGCCATTCATCTTATTGATCGCAACGGTAATTATGTTGAGCGTTATCCTGTAAAGCTAAGGTCGCCTGCAACAAACGGCATAGCTTTGTTTGATTATGAGCAGAACAGGGATTACAGGATATTTGTAGCATGTGAGAACAGGCAGGTATATGCATATAATAAGGAAGGAAATATACTGGAAGGCTGGGAATTTGAAAAATCCGAGAGTAAAGTGTATAACAGGATACAGCATTTCCGGGTAAAGGATAAGGATTATATTGTTTTTGCAGACAGTTTGAAAACTTATATCCTTGACAGGAGGGGTAATGTAAGGGTTAAGCCGGAGCTGGATGTTGCAAGATCAGCGAATAATATATTTTATATGGAAAGCTTTAAGGATATTAAAAAATCGCGTATAGTAACAACAGATACTTCGGGATTAATATGTTTTATTCGTTTTGACGGGAATGTTGACACACTTAGAATACGTGATTGCAGTCAGGAACATTTTTTCAATTATAAGGATATTGACGGGGACGGGCATAAGGATCTTATATTTGTTGACAGGAATGAACTGGCTGTTTATAATAAAAAAAGATCACTGATCATGTCTTATGGTTTTAATAATGAAATTACAGAAAGACCTGTATTTTATATTTTCCCTGATAACAAGAGGAAATTGGGGATAGTTTCATCATTATCCAATGAGTTATTCCTGATAAATGATGACGGATCGCTCTATGAAGGGTTCCCACTGAAAGGTAAAACCCTGTTCAGTATAGGGCATTTAGGGAAGAACAGAAATAAATTTAACCTGATAGTCGGCAGTAATGAGAACTACCTTTATAATTATGAAGTGAATTAACCCGGATAATAAGCCCCAAGACCCAAATTTCAAATTTCAAGACCCGGGAAATATTACTTAATACTTGGGCATTGGGACTTGGAACTTGGAATTTATTTAATTATTACCCCCTGTTTATAATTAATTTAAATAAAAAAGCACTGTATTATTTCAGATAATAATAATATCGGATATTTATAATTGTGAATTAAAATATTTACTTTTGTTGATAAGTATGCATTAAACCTCAGAAATATGAAATCTATCAGAAAGTTACTAACGCCATGTCTGATAATCTTTATGATCGTTTTTCTTTCATTTCAGTCATGCATAAAGGATAATTTTGAATTTGACAAATTATCCATGTCAATGGAATATAATCCTGCGGTAGCAATACCCATCCTTAAAATGTCGCTTGATGTGCGGGATATTTTGCTTGATTTTGACACAAGCGAACTTATCACCGAGGATGTCAGCGGTTTTTTGTACCTACTGTATGAAGAGCATGTGTTCTCTTATCAGGGGCAGGATGTAATAGACATGCCTGACCAGCCGTTCGGTGATTATTTTTCCGGACAGGAAGTCATTGATGCAGGAGGTATTGATCCAAGTGTTAACCTTGCGAAAAATACGGTTTCCCCATTTACTATGAATAACGAGGAGGAGGTTGACAGTTTGGTATTTAAATATGCCAATCTTAATATTAATGTGACATCTTCTTTTTTACACACCGGAAATCTGGTAATTTCTTTCCCGGAACTTAAAAAGGATGGTGTCCCATACACTGTTACTGTGGACATCAATACTTCGGATGGTACATTCAGCTTTAATAACAATTATACTGATCTGGAGGGATATACATTCGATCTTACCAACCTGGGAGTGGATATGAATAAGGTTCTTATAAATTATGACCTTACATTAAACAATTCCGGGTCGGCTGTTAACTCTACCGACCTGGTTACTATCCTGGTAACATTTTCCCAGATGGAATTTTATTCGATCTTCGGGTACCTTGGCCAGCAAACAATAGAGATCCCGACAGATTCGGTTTATCTTGAGATATTTAAAAAAGTGTTTGACGGAGACGTATATTTTGAAGATCCTAAGTTTGACATAACTTTGAATAACTCTTATGGATTGCCTATTGATATTGGGTTTACCGATTTTTATTCACATTCTGTCATTGACAGTACAATAACTACGATATATGGTCCGGGCATACCGACGCCTTTTACTCCTTATGAAATAGGGTACCCAACGATCAACCAGATAGGGGATTCGGTGCAAAGCTTGTTAACAGTTGATAAAACGAACAGCAATATAAATGAAGCTATAGCCACATGTCCGAAATATATTTATTTCGGAGTGGAAGGAGTAACAAATCCAAACGGTAATACGGATTATAATTTTGTTACTGACAGCAGCAAGTTCGATGTTGACCTGGAAGTATTATTGCCGCTTTGGGGCAGGGCTGAATACCTTGCATTGCAGGACACCTCTGCAGCCAATTTCTCCCAGATACCGGCTGAAGCGGAAAGACTCATTATCAGGATCAATTCATATAACGGCTTCCCACTGGACGTAGAGTCACAGATATATTTCTACAGGGATTCGTTATGCAGTGAGGATTCACTTGTAGATTCCGTATTCATTAATCAGAGCCAGATGATCATACAGTCAGGGATCCTTAATGCTGACGGAAAGGTTGTGGAGCCGTATCATAAAACTACTGATATGACATATACCGGAGCCAGAATGGATTCTCTCAGGGAGCATGCAAGATACTCCCGGATAGTTGCATATCTCCAGAGCACCAACAATGACCAGGGCGAGCTGGTAAGAATATATTCATATTATGATCTTGAGATAAAGATAGGGGCAATACTTGAACTTATGATTGACCCGTCTGATTATTAATAATGATTAATATAAAATTAGTATTGAAAATGAAGAATATCAGATATATATTTCAGTCATTAGCAATAGCAACAGTTATTGTTTTACTCGGTTATTCCAATATTTCAGCGCAGCAGAATAACACCTTGTTCTATATGTTCAAGATCCCCCAGTCAAACTGGTTGAATCCTGCAATACAACATGATTGCAAAATATTCGCAGGAATACCCGTGTTATCCTCAATACATCTGAACTACGGAAATAACGGTTTTGCTTTCAATCAGCTCATCCATAAAGGCACCGGAGAGCAGGCTGACTCACTGGTTATTGATAAGGATTTGTTTATCAGCAAAATACGTCCTGTTAACTATATTACGCTTGAGAACCATATTAATTTATTATCAGGAGCCTACAAATGGAAAGACTATTATTTTTCATTATATGTGAGCGAGAAGATAGATTTTAAGACAAGTATTCCGGATGACCTGATATATATGGCAAATGAGTTTAATGGTTGGTTTATTCTTGACATGATAGATGGCACTGAAAATTCTATGCTTGGCAATGTGATGGATCTGAACGGATTGAGCCTGAGTTTTACTCATTACAGGGAGTATGCAGTAGGCTGCTCTAAAGTTATAGGAGATAAATGGACAGCAGGTGCACGTGCAAAGATCCTTTTCGGGAAGGCAAATGCATGGACAACAAAGAATGATCTGACACTGAAAACAGATGATGAGGATTTTGCTTATACGATAAATTCAGATATTGAATATAATATGTCACAGCCGTTTTATACTATCACGGAATTTTATTTTGATAATGCTGTGGATTCTATCAAGATAGAAGGCGAAAGCAACGAGGATTTTAATGTGAGTGATTACATACTGAATGCGCATAACCTGGGGTTTGGGATAGACCTGGGAGGTATATACAAACTTAATGAGGATATAACCTTATACGGAAGCCTCTTGGATCTTGGATATATCAAGTGGAAGGATAATATTACGAACCTTACCCAGGACAATACTTTTTATTATGACGGATATGATACGGAAACACTGATATCCACGGACAACTCGGTGCTTGACGCCCTGGAAGGTAATGTGGATTCTTTACTTGGAGTTTTCCAGGATTCCCTGGTCCGGATATTTTCAATAGACCATACACAGGAATCATATATTTCATACCTGTCCCCAAAACTCCATCTGCTGGGTACATATAAATACAATGACAAAATGTATTTTGGTATCCTGGCAAGAGCAGAACTTTTTCAGAAAAAGATCAATCCTTCGCTGACACTTTCGTGCAATACTAATTTCTTTGACTGGCTGACCGCCGCAGGTAGCTATACAATAATGTATAATACCTTTACTAATGTAGGACTGGGATTTGCAGCCAAATACGGACCTGTACAGTTTTATATGCTTACTGATAATATCTGGGCAATATGGCCGCAAAGCACAAGAAATGTGAACCTGAGGTTTGGTTTTAACCTTCTGTTCGGATGCGGACCAAAAGAAACATCAACACTGATAGATTAAAACATCGTTTTTGTGAGATTCATCAATATTCTTTTAATATTACTGCTGATATATTTTGTAGGTTTATTGCTCGTAAGATATGTATTTCCCTTTTTTTTAAAGCGTTTTATTAAAAAGATGAGCAGGGATTTTGATAGCCGGTTTAACAGCAGAGATAACAGGAAAGAAGGTGAAGTATCTTTTGATTACAGGCAGAAAGAAAAAAAGAAATATGATAGGGATGATGGGGAATATGTTGATTATGAGGAAGTGGAGTAGAGTGTTAAGATAGCTTTTAGCTTTTAGCTTTTAGCTTTTAGCAGTTTGAGGTTTGAAGTTTGAGGTTTGAAGTTTGAAGTTTGGAGTTTGAAGTTTGCAAATATGTTTAAAAATATTATGGAGTAATACTTAAAAATGTATATTTGTGAAATTTCAATTGTAATGTATATAAAAAAAAGGAGGAATCATGGCTAAGAAGAATGTCTTGATCATAGGAGCCGCCGGTAGGGACTTCCATAATTTCAATACCTATTACAGAGATAATGAGAGTTATAATGTTGTTGCTTTTACTGCCGCTCAGATACCTGATATTGAGGGACGTAAATATCCGTACGAACTGGCAGGGAGTTTATATCCGGAGGGAATACCTATATATTCGCAGGACGATCTTCCTAAGCTGATAAAGGACCTTAATGTTGACGATTGTGTTTTTTCCTATAGTGATGTTACTTATAGTTACGTAATAATGGGTATCAGCGCGATTGTCAATGCAGCAGGCGCTAATTTTGTGCTGCTGGGAGGTAATGATACAATGATAAAGAGCACCAAACCTGTAATTTCGGTTTGTGCTGTCAGAACAGGTTGTGGCAAGAGCCAGACCTCCAGGAGGGTGATAGAAATACTGATGGAAAAAGGTTTAAAGGTTGTTGCGATCCGTCATCCGATGCCTTACGGAGACCTTGCCATACAGAAAGTTCAGAGATTTGCAGAGATTAGCGACCTTGAGAAACATAAATGCACTGTTGAGGAGATGGAAGAGTATGAGCCTCATGTTGTACGTGGTAATGTGATATATGCCGGAGTTGATTATGAAGCTATAGTAAGAGCTGCCGAGCAGGATCCTGCCGGTTGCGACGTAGTACTGTGGGATGGCGGTAATAATGACTTTTCTTTTTACAAGCCTGACCTTATGATCACTGTTGTTGATCCGCATCGTCCGGGACATGAATTATCATATTATCCCGGAGAGGTGTCTCTGCGCGTTGCTGATGTCGCTGTTATTAATAAAATTGACAGTGCTGATCCTGCATCAGTAGAGATAGTTAAACAAAACATTAGCAAAGTTAATCCTGATGCAATTGTTATTGATGCAGAATCTCCTGTAAAGGTTGATGATCCTGATTTAATAAAAGGCAAGAGAGTTCTTGTTGTTGAGGATGGCCCGACACTTACACACGGTGGAATGAAGATAGGTGCAGGTGTTGTTGCTGCAAAGCAATTTGAGGCTGCCGAACTTATAGACCCGAGACCATACACTGTCGGGAAATTATCCGAAACATTTGAAATATACCCGGGAATAGGTACATTGCTTCCTGCAATGGGATATGGTGAACAGCAACTGAAAGACCTTGAAGCAACAATAAATAATACTGAGTGTGACTCGGTTGTTATCGGTACACCTATAGACCTTAACAGGATAATAAATATCGAAAAACCAAATACAAGGGTTTATTATGACCTTAAAGAAAAAGGTACACCAACCCTTGATGAGGTTATTGATGATTTTGTAAAGAAGCACGGGCTGGCATAACGAACAATTTATCAGAACAAAATATCAGAAAAGGCGGTCTTTAAGATCGCTTTTTTTATGTATTATACTCCCATAAGATATCAGTATCACCCCGAGAACAGTAATTATTCCTCCCATTATCTGGTAATATAGCGGTAATGTTCCGAAATAGAGGTATGCTCCCAGAAGGACAACCAGACTTTTTGTGCTGCCAAGGATAGATGCGCGCGAAGCTTCGATATATTGCAATGCCCAGTAATTCGACAGCGTAGTAAGAAAAGGTCCTAACAACGAACCAATAAATATATTAAGTAAAGCTTTTGTGGAAACTTCAAACGTGCTGCCAAGAGATAAAGCCATTATTACGGAAAAACCAAGCAGGCAAAATGACCTGTTTATAGCCAGTATCGTAGGATCAATCTTATGAATATAGCTTTTTACAATAATGATTTTTACAGAAAAAAACAGCGAAGAGAATATTACAAGCCATATCCCTTTGATAAAGATATCACTTCCCGGTCTGTAGCTTATGATAAACACACCTGCCAGTGTAAGTATTATTCCGATCGCTTCAACTGTGCTGAAACGTTCCTTCAGGATCAGAATACCGAGTATGGTAATGAATATTGGTCCTACATTACCGATGAAAGAAACAATAGCAGGATTTTCCATTGTGTTTATTGCCGTAAAGAACAGGCTTACCGAACATATCTCGATCAGGGCAATGATAATAAGCAGACGGTAATATTTTTTATACAGGCTTCTGGCAAGCCTGATCTTTTTTGTTCCGGCACTGAAAAGAGTGTTCCATAGTAATGCCATCCCATACCACAAAACTCCGAACTGAACGATATGCAGTTCATTTAATGCAGCCTTGCTGAATATATAAACATTCGAGGTTGCAATAACCGACATCAGAACAAACAGATAACCTCTTATTGCAGGATTTTTGGTCATAAATTAATTGTTCGATTGTTCGATTGTTCGATTGTTCGATTGTTCGATTGTTCGATTGTTCGATTGTTCGATTGTTCGATTGTTATGAATAATTTAAACTTTAAAAGTAGTTATTATTTATACATGAGGATTTAATTTTATACTTACCGGTAAATATTTGGGGCAGGAAAAAGTGTTAATTACATTTCTATCTTGTGTTTATTAATAATTCTTGTAATGTATTGAAGATTTATTTTTAATTTTACTGCCTTTATAAAAAATATGAAGAATAATGGATATTCCTGCTAAATATGATCCCTTGGGAACAGAGGACAAGTGGTATAAATACTGGATGGAAAACGGATTGTTCAGGTCAGAGCCTGATTCAAGGGAGCCCTTTACGATTGTGATCCCTCCTCCGAACGTTACAGGCGTTCTTCACATGGGACACATGCTTAACAATACTATTCAGGATATTTTGATAAGAAGGGCAAAGATGCTTGGGTACAACACATGCTGGGTTCCCGGTACTGATCATGCCTCAATTGCTACTGAAGCAAAGGTTGTTGAAAAATTAAGGGATGAAGGGATTGATAAGGCTACTTTATCAAGGGAGGAATTTTTAGAACATGCCTGGGAATGGAGGGAAAAGCACGGAGGTATTATCCTTGAGCAGCTTAAAAAGCTGGGAGCTTCCTGTGACTGGGACAGGACGAAATTCACTATGGATGATGACCTTTCCGAAAGCGTTATTATGGTATTTATTGACCTGTTCAATAAAGGGTTGATATACAGGGGCGTAAGAATGATCAACTGGGATCCGAAAGCAAAGACCGCTGTATCCGATGAAGAGGTGATCCATAAAGAGGTGAATTCGAAATTGTATTATGTAAGGTATAAGATACAGGATGCTGATGAATGGGTGACAGTTGCTACTACCCGCCCCGAGACCATACTCGGAGATACGGCAGTATGCGTAAATCCTGCAGATAAGAGGTTCGTTCACCTTGCCGGGAAAACCGTGCTGATACCATTGATAGACAGACCGGTACCTGTTATACAGGATGAATATGTGGATATGGAATTCGGGACAGGATGCCTTAAGATAACACCGGCACATGATGAAAACGACTATGAGATAGGCCTGAAACATAATCTGGAAGTGATAGATACTTTGAATGAGGACGGAACACTCAATGAGAAAGCGCAGTTGTTCATCGGCAGGGACAGGTTTGAAGCCAGGTCCCTGATAGTTGAGCAACTGGAGAAGGAGGGTTATATTGTAAAGGTCGAAGACTATGTAAACAAGATCGGTTACTCGGAAAGGACCGATGTAATTATTGAGCCCCGGTTATCTGCACAGTGGTTTCTGAAGATGAAAGAACTGGCTCTGCCGGCTCTTGAAAATGTCATGAATGACAATGTCAGGTTTTTCCCTGCGAAATTCAAGAATATCTATAAGCACTGGATGGAGAATGTCAGGGACTGGTGTTTGTCGAGGCAGCTATGGTGGGGACACAGGGTGCCTGCATATTACCTTCCTGATGGTGATTTTGTCGTTGGAAAGGATATTGATGAAGCACTGAAAAAAGCCAGGGAAAAAAGTAATGATCCTAATCTGAAAAAGGAAGACCTGAAACAGGATGAAGATGTATTGGATACATGGTTCTCTTCATGGCTCTGGCCAATATCCGTTTTTGACGGTATAAGAAATCCCGGTAATCCTGATATTCAGTATTATTATCCTACCAATGACCTGATAACAGCGCCTGAGATCATTTTCTTCTGGGTTGCACGCATGATCATGTCAGGCTATGAATACAGAAATGAAAAACCATTTAAAAATGTTTATTTCACTGGTATTGTCAGGGATAAGATGGGACGCAAGATGTCAAAGCAACTGGGTAATTCGCCTGATCCTATTAAGCTGATGGAAAAATACGGTGCTGACGGAGTAAGAGTAGGAATGCTCCTTTGTTCACCTGCCGGGAACGACCTTTTATTTGATGAAAGTCTGCCGGAGCAGGGAAGGAATTTCGGTAACAAGATATGGAATGCTTTCCGCCTGATCAAAAACTGGGATATTGACACGTCTATAGAACAACCTGAATGTTGTGCAAAAGCAATACACTGGTTTGAGAACACACTTAACAGGACAATAGAAACGATCAATGACGATTATATGAAGTATCGCCTGTCAGATGCCCTGATGTGTACGTACAGGCTGTTTTGGGAAGATTTCTGTTCGTGGTATCTTGAAATTATCAAGCCCGATTACCAGAAGCCCATTGATAAAAAGACTTATGAAAAAACACATGAGATATTTGATATACTGCTGAAGCTGCTGCATCCGTTCATGCCGTTCATTACTGAAGAGATATGGCACCTTCTTGAACAGAGGAAAGAGGGCGATAGTATTATGAATACAGAAATGCCGGAAGCCGGTGGTTATGACAGCAAAGTGATAGAGAAATTTGAAGAAGCAAAAGAAATAATAACTGCAGTAAGAACTATCAGGAAGGATAATAAGATACCTGCAAAGGAGTATCTGGAACTGCAGATATGTTCAGGAGAGAAGGACCATGACAGCACTTTTAACAGCATACTGGAAAAATCCGGTATATTGTCAGGAATTAATTATGTGCCGGACAGAGACGAGTGTGCAGCTTCATTTATTATTAAGACAACGGAATATTTTGTTCCTCTTGACCATGTTATTGACCCTGAGCAGGAGATAAAAAAACTCGAAAGCGAGCTGGAATACCAGAAAAATTTTCTGGCTGGTGTGATGAAGAAGCTATCCAATGAGAATTTTGTAAAGAATGCACCCGGGGCTGTTGTCAATAATGAGTATAAAAAGAAGGATGATGCGGAAACCCGTATCAGAACGCTGCTGGACAGGATAAACAGCCTGAAAGGATAAAATAATCTATTCTATGTCCTTTGTGCGAAGATCATTAAGATTTTCCCAGAAAAGAAGCTTATACATATTTTCGATCCGCACAATGATTATCCTTGCCTGATCTTTTTCAAAAACAAAAATATCTTTAAACGGTATTTTTGACATTTCAGTATCAGTGCTGTATGGTCCATGCCTGAATAATTTTTGATATAAACTATTGCCGATTACCCTGAATTTTTCCGTATGCTGATCCAGCAATATGCCAATTGCTTCGTCGGAATATGCATAATCACCGCTTTGCTTGTTTTTTAATATGCCTTTAACAATCTCTTTATGCATATTTTCTTCAGGAACATTGATATTATAGACAAGATCATTGAGCCGTACTTTGTCACTGTTAATAGCAGCTATTTTAATTTCTGTAAACAGCTTTTTCGGTGTATCCGTCTCATCGCTGCATGAAGAAAGACATACTGATATTACCAGAAATAATGAGTATATGTGTTTCATGTTTCGATCCATCAATTTTTTCAATCTCGTTTCTCCGTAGGAGTCCTTCGGACAATCTTGTGTCAATCAATCGCTTTGTCGCTCTTTCACTCAATCGCTCCTTCGTTCTATCGTTCTATCACTCCATTGCCGACTTTTCTCTTCGTTGCCAACTGCCTACTGCCGATTGCCGACTGCTTCCAGCGCTTCATCAACTGCCTTCAGAACAGGCTCTGCGGATATTTTACTGCCTACAGCTTCTTTCATCCATTCCTGGGGGATGATCCTTCCGATTGCGTATATCCTTTTCACTTCCTCTGCCAGGTCCTTATCTTCTATATACTGTTCTACCTGGGATTCTATAAGCATACCTGTCGGATACGCTGACAGGTAAAGCTGTCGGGCGATCATGTGTGAATATATTGCCAGTATTGTTTGGTCCTTAATACCTAAGGGCTCAGCATAATATTTGTTCCACACATCTTTGGCAATTGAGATAACTGCTTCTTTAAGCTGTTTTTCGTCTGCTTCGGGATTGTCGTACATCCACTGCCATACATACATGTCAACAAGTGAAACGCCCATTATTTCATAAGTTGACCAGAAATTATCGAGTACAAGCAGGTGTTTTTTGTCGGGGTTATTGTCTTTTATCCCCAGGAGATCAAGGTCGCGTTTCTGGAATATGAAAGCCAGCGCTTCTGTAAAGGCTGTGCTTGGCACTCCCTGAAGCATATAGTGATCCACATTCTGCAGGGATATTGTTTGCTCAACATTATGCCCGAACTCATGGACAGCAATATTGTACCCTTTATAGTCCATGCCGTTCTCTCCGATCCTGGTACGCAGGTGAGCGTTGTCCGACCTCATGGCAGCGCCCCAGGCATGCCCGGCTCCTCGCGAAGGGTCAACAGTGACTTTAGAGGTGATAAATTCCGCATCTTCGGAAGAAAAACCAAGCTTCGTCAGGATATTGGGGAGGTCTTTTTGGAAAGCTTCTTTGTCAGGGTATTTACTGCGTGTGATCTTGTTAAGCTCTTCTTCAGATATGCTGCTTCGCGACTTGAAGCCGTCATACCAGATATCAAAAGGTTCAAGATCACGACCCAGCCGTTTTTTTATTAGTTCTGCTACTTTTTTTACCTGCGGGGATGAGATATAACTGATAAACAGCTTTTCAACTTCCCCGAATGCGACCTCTTTGCTCCTGTCGAATGCCCGTTGAATAAAATCCGGATAGAGCGGGTTGTACGGATCCATATTTTTCATGGCATGGAAATTATTCAGCAGGTGTTCGTACCTGGTATCCGGCTCGGGCTTGAATTTTATTTCTTTATCATCTTTTGTGACAGTATTTGAAAAGGGGTTCCATGTATATTCATTGCTGTTTATAACACATTCGGGAATATCCTGTGATATGATCTTTTTCATCACCTCGTATATCATCTTTTGTTTTTCAAGCCCGTTTTCGGCATTATAATTGGATTTCAACTCATCCCTCAGTCCCCAGTGCGTTATAAGTTTCAGATCTTCGGGGAACAGTGTCCGGTTATTATTGTCAACGAGGTTTCCCATATAGATATTATATTCTGCTATATATGTGCCTGCATTAGTGCCTGCTTCGGATGCTTTTTGTATCAGCTCTGCCGGAACCCTGGAAATATACATATCCCCGATGCGTGCATAAGCCCATTGTTTCCGTGTCCACTCCGGACCCAGCTCTGACTTTTCTTTAAGGGTATATGACGGGAAATTCAGTGTCACATGAAAAGCTATTTTATTTGCATAAAGATCCTCATTCAGGTGCGCCCCTGCATTATATGCCCCGAAAAGTCTGTCAATGGGCAGCAGCTCTCCCATGTCGTGGTCAAGAGGTTTTCTGAGCTCAAGAGTTATTTTGTTAAAATTACCTGAAAGGACTTCATAATACATAGAAAGTCTTTCAAAGACCTTATCGAGTTCCTCTTCTGAGCCGATAAAATTCTGCATACAGAATTCTTCGAAAGCAGCTTCATCGCCATTGTCTTTTCTCCACAGTGAAGCTGTCTGGTTAACGCCTCTTTCGATCCTGAATTTAAGGTCGGAGCCATATTTGTCAGTCAGGTTTTTTATCACCTTATTGATAGTAACCTGAGTGATATTACTTTTTTCCATACTGCATTGTTTTTCTGTTTCCGGTGTGATTGTTTCGTTATTACAGCCTGAGATCACACATGCTGTAACGAATAGTATTAAAAAGAGAGTTTTCATTTTTAATGGATTTTAAAATTTCCTGAAATTAATAAAAATTTGAGATAATGATTGCTGCTGTTAATTTTAATGATGTATTAAATAAGACCAAAAGTCCTTTGGATGATTTGGATATATAATATATATGGAGTAATTTGCATTCCAAACAGTAACAACCAGCAACGTCACATAAGGTAAATAAAATTACCTGTCGCTTTAGCAGGTTGTTATGTGGGATTTGAAAAAATTTATAAAAATTTGACAAAGTTACCAATATTTGGTATATTTGTAATATTCGATATATAAAATATTAAATTATGAAAAATACATCAATATCATTGGGAACATATTTTGAAGATTTTGTAAGAAGTCGGATAATTGCAGGAAGATATAAAAATGTAAGTGAAGTAATAAGAGCCGGTTTAAGGCTTTTAGAGGAAGAAGAAAATAAAATTATTGCATTAAGAGAAGCCATTCAAGAAGGAATTGAAAGTGGACCTGCAGGGAATTTTAGTCCGCAAGAACATTTGAAAAAATTAAAATCGAAAAAGAAATCAAATGGCTAAATATAGTTTCACAAACAAAGCTATAGAAGATTTAACTGATATTTGGAACTATACATATACAAATTGGTCAGAACGTCAGGCTGATAATTATTACCATATGTTAATCGATAGTTGTTATGAGATTGCTGATAATCCTGGTTTAGGTAAGAACTATGACGGAATTGTTGAGAAATTATTCGGATTTAAAGCTGGCAGACATATTATATTTTATAGAATTATTAAATCCAATGAAGTAGAAATATTAAGAATTTTACATGAACAAATGGATTTAAAAATTAGAATATTAGAATAGGAACCCCACATAACATTGTATAAAATTATCTAAATGTCATGTTCTGCCAGCCTTCGCTAATGCTTCGGTTGGTAAAACGGGACACAGCCGTTTAGCATGTTAGTTCAAATGTTGAATTTTACAGTCTGGCGGGGACGCCTTAACGGGAGTTTTAATGCATGTAATAAATGATCAGTAAACTACTATCTTTTTTGTTATTACTGTATTATAATTTGTTATCCTTAAAATATATACACCTGCAGAAGCATTGCTGATATCAATTTGTTCTGTATGATCTGACCTTGTATTATATATTTTTTTATTTAAAACAGAACGTCCTTTTGTATCTGTTATTAAAATATTAAGGTCGCCTTTCATATTAAAAAAGCGGACTGAGAAATTTCCTTTATTAGGGTTAGGACAGATATTAATATATGTATTTCCCGATACATCTTCAACCCCGAGGTAAATAATGTGTATGCGTTTGTAATACGGAAGATAATTATCTGCTTTTATATACAGGTTCAGTGAATCATCTGTGTGTAATTCTATATAATCAGACAACAGGGTGCTCGATACAAGACATTCTCCGTTTTCATCAGTCATTCCGCAATAAAGGAATTCGCCTGCATCACTGACCAGCGCCAGCCTGCTGAAAGGTTCGGTTGTCAGTAAAAAAGAGCTGTAAATGATGTCAGGCACATCAGGCGTGAGTGTCATGGGCTCCTTTGTCCAGATTGATAGTGCCGGATCTCCGAGTACATTCATATTGTAGGCTATCCACCGGCACTGTCCGTAATATGGCGGATTATATATGTCCTGGTCAAGGATCTGCGATGCATTTACTTCCTTTGAATAAGCATTCATCTGCTCAATGCTGTGTATGCCTTCCTCAAATACAGCATGGTGGAAAAACCTGTGAAATCGTTGCCCTGAGCCGTCTGTGTCATAGGGAGATCCAAGGCCATATCTTGAATTCCCTATATATGCTACTGCTGCATTGCTTATTGTTACGAATTTTTCGCCAATGCAGTCCTCATCATCCGTAGATCCGTCAGCATACCTGTTATCAAAAGAACCTGAATAGCACCCCTGGGAATAAACAATGAAATAGTTTGCATTTGTTCCGTCATTAGAGAAATTGGAACTGACAATATCATTATTATCCATTTTCATATTATATGTTACATAGGAATGCCCGAGATGGTCTATCCATACGATATCATTATCCGAAACCGATTGCAGCAGGTCACTGCCATGCCAGTTGAAATCATAATCATACAGTGTATATGAGTTCCACAGGTTATCGAAGCCTGTAGTGTAAAATCCGTTGCTGTCACATTCACCAATAAACTGATCCATACAAAATTTCCCCCATGTATCTATGAATCCGTCACCCTGATCTTCGCTCCACAAAAATTCCCCCAGAAGCAGGTTGTTTGTTATCCCGCTGTTTACGGGTGTTTCGCTGTAGTCAATAGTTTTGTTCATAAGGTTCTGCAGCTCTGTCTGGCTGTCAACACAGAATCTGGCAGTATATACCTCCCATAGCAGGTCTTCAGATCCCGGCTCACCAAAATATGAACTGCCGGTATTTTGCCATGTACCGTCAAGACAACTATAGTACATGTCAGCCGCAATGTCCGTATCGTCATAATAGTCAGTGCCGTAGTCCATGATCTCTGCGCGCATGCCGCGCTCAGGGATTATTTCCTCATCACCGCCAAGCAGGACATATATTATGCCGTGATCCTGGTACTGCTGCAGGATGTAATTCCTTATTTTATCCTGATCGTCGTCTCCTGTTGTTTCGTTAAGGATATCGTTAATAAGTGACACCTTTGTGCGCATACCCCGTCGCATATTGAATGATATGAACGGATCAAAATATTGCTCAAAAGCAGATGATGTAATTATCAGGTATTCATAGTCGTTTTCATTAAATTCTTTCTGTTCCGGGTAATTGTACAGCATTTCCGGATTATCCGACAGTGCAGCCAGGTGTTTTCTTGTTTGTGCATTTGTCCTGTACATACCGGATCTGTCCACCTCATCTGTATTAACTATTATTTTTATCTTTTTGTAATAACTCACTGTTTTTTGAACAGGATTGTATTGCACCGGGTACAGGGATGCGATAAAGAGGGAGTGCCCGTTTTTATAATGTGTTGTCCATGAGATATTTTTTATGTCTTCAGGGTAGTATTGATTTGTTAAATATATGTCGGATTTGATTATATATGGTGTGGGCGGTGGAACGGAATAGCGTCCTGAAGGAGAAACAGGATCGATATCGTATTGGCCCTCAAGGATTATGTGGTCATAAGGGATAATTGATACGGACACTGCTTTTTCGCAGTATGGCAATAATAGTGTGACTGGTTTTACAGGTATTGACGGGTAAAAAGGATCCTGTGACATTGTGCAGCCAGGTAAATATATTTTATTATTGAGAATTACCGGTTTCTCAAATTCATATTCGAAAATAAGTTTTGTGCAAAAAACCATATTTGCAGATAAACATGATATTACCAGTATGGTAAGAAATCGTTTCATAGTAAGTATATTTTATATACAGACTGTCTTTTTTGTAAAATAGTTGTTTGGTTTCAATTTTTTATCATAAATATCCAAACACAGCATACGTGACATATCCTGCTATTTCATGTATCAGCAATGTCCATGTCATTAGTGTCCCGGAATCAGGGATGAACAAGTGGTCAAAAACAAATTTTCTCGGACCTGAATACCTGTTTGTACAGTATGGGTCAGCATGGATGCCTACTTTGTCGTAACATTTCAACGCTCTGCGCATATGAAAGGCAGAGGTTATTAGTAAATAGTCTGCATTTTTATTTTCAGGCAATAATATTTTTGCGGTCTCCACAGCATTTTCCCTTGTATTTCTGGAATTGACCTCAATCAGGATGTCTTTTTCAGGAATACCTATTATTATAAGATAGTCTTTCAGATATCTGCTCTCCTGGAAATCAGGTTTTAAAATACTGCCGGATCCACCGGTAATAAATATTTTTTTTATATATTTTTTTTTATATAATTCAACAGCCTGGAAAAGCCTGTCTGCACTTTGCTTAAAGTCAAGGCGATCGTAATATGAGTCATAGGTTATCATTCCGCTTAAGATAATTCCATAGTCATATTTTTTTAAATCTTCATATTTTGTTGCCGGCATTTCCCACTTTCTCATAAATTCATCAAGAATAAATCCGTTAGAGAAAAAAAGAAGTATTAAAAGTGCAGCTATAAGGTATGTTTTTTTTCGGGCTCTTTTTTTTGAAAGTAGTGAAATAAACAGGCAGACCACAATCCAGACAACCGGGGTTATCAGGAACATTAATAGTTTTGAAAGATAGAAAAACATTTTGTTTCTTAGAAATGGTTCAAAATCAATCCAATATTGTTGTGAATACAATAATTTACAGCACGTAAATATACGAATTCATGCTAATTTTGTTTTTGATCTTAGATAAAAATGTAACTTTGTTTTACGAATTATTTATAATAATTATAAACAAACGATAATGAAAGACACAGAAGTTATATTAAATCCCAATACTCTTGTCAGGTATTTAGGGAAACCAGCGAATGAGTTTACCAGGAATGATATTATAAGGTTCATAGAGGAGAACAATGTAGAGATGATGAATTTCAGATATGTTGGAGAGGATGGTAAATTAAAAGCAATGAATTTTGTTATAACCAGCAAGGATCACCTGGAAGAGATTTTTGCCACAGGTGAGAGGGTTGATGGCTCGAGTCTTTTTTCATATATCAGTGCAGGGTCGAGTGACTTGTATGTTATTCCGAGGTTTAAGACAGCATTTATGAATCCTTTTGCAGAGGTTCCCACTTTGGAGATCATGTGTTCATTTTACACTGCTGACGGGGAGCCTTTGGAGAGCGCACCTGAATATATCTTAAAAAAAGCGCATGATGAGTTTAAACGGTCAACAGGATACTCGTTGAAAGTACTTGGCGAACTGGAATATTATGTTATCAGTGAAACCGAGACATTATATCCTGCCGAGGACCAGCGCGGCTATCATTCTGCCCATCCTTTTACAAAATGGGACTGTATCCGTAAGGAAGCATTACAATTAATAGCTTCAACAGGTGGTAAGCTGAAATACGGACATTCAGAGGTGGGTAATTTTTCTACTGAACATGAAGCTTATGAGCAGCATGAGATTGAGTTCCTGCCAATGGATGTGGAAGATGCTGCAGACCAGATGATCATAGCCAAGTGGATTTTACGGATGCTGGGATATGAATATGGTGTTAATATCAGTTTTGCACCAAAGATAACAGTGGGTAAGGCCGGCAGCGGATTACACATACATATGCAGGTAGAGAAAGACGGTGAAAACCTGATGGCAGACAAGCAGGGGCTTACTGATATTGCGAAAAAGGTTATTGCCGGTATCCTTGATCTGTCGAGACCTTTGACAGCTTTTGGGAATACGATACCTACTTCATATCTGAGGCTTGTGCCTCAGATGGAAGCTCCGACAAGTATATGCTGGGGTAAACAGAACCGGTCAGCCCTGGTAAGGATACCCCTGGGATGGATAGCTGACACAAGCATGATCAAGAATGCAAATCCATAGGAAGACTGTGAAATACCTTATATACCGGGCAAACAAACAATTGAGTTCAGGTCGCCTGACGGATCTGCTGATATATACGGATTATTGGCAGGTTTGACCATTGCTGCCCAGCATGGTCTGAATATGAAGGATGCACTAAAGAAAGCTGAAGAATTATTTGTTGATTATAATATTTTCAAACCCGAACACAGGGACAGTCTTGAGAAACTTGAGAAGTTGCCTGCTTCATGCTGGGAGTCTGCCGGGAGCCTGGAGAAGAACCGTGAATATTTTGAAAAGAACAATATTTTCCCAAAGGGTACGATTGATAGTATCATCCATAAACTGAGATCATATAATGACAAGGATCTTAGTGAAAAGCTATACGGAAAACATGATGAGATAAGAAAGCTTGTAAATGATTTTCTGCATTGCAGGTAAAAAAAAAGGGCGAACATACAGGTTCGCCCTTTTTTATATGTAATAAAGATTATTTCTTTAAGATTTTGAATTCAACCCTCCTGTTCATTGCCCTTCCTTCATCAGTTGTATTGAATGCTACAGGTCTTGTTTCTCCGTATCCTTTGGCAACGATCCTGTTTTGTCCAATTCCTCCGGCAACAATATAATCCATAACTGATTCTGCACGTGACTGTGACAGTTTCATATTAAATTCATCTGATCCTTTGCTGTCAGTATGTCCTGCAATTTCGATCTCAACAGTAGGCTGGTCTGTAAGGAACCTGATAGTACGGTCAAGCTCGGGAAATGATTCAGGCAGCAATGTAGCTTTCCCGAACTCAAAGAATATATTATTAAGTTTAACAGTAACTCCCACTTCGAAAGGTACAAGCCTGAGTATTTCATCTTTTACCTCTGTATATTCATCAATATCAGAATAATCCTTATTCAGGTTAACATCAAAGAATCCCAGTGCAATAGCCCTGAATCCATAAGCTTTTCCTGCCGGAAGGATGATCTTGAATTCACCGGTGTTCGGGTTTGTTCTTGCAATAGCAACCTCTTTACCTCCGGGTAGTTCTTCAACGATTATCCTTGCATCAATGGGTTGATTTGTTTTGTCGTTAAGCACTTTACCCGAGATCAGAACAACAGGTTTTGGTTTTACTTTTTCCGGCAGTTTTATCTTAAAGATATCATTTTTTCCTATAGTATTATTTGTAGAAGTGTAATACGCATATTCACCGGAAGCAGGTATATTGTACTGGCGGTCATCTTCAGCAGTATTGATGCCTGGCCCGAGGTTTTGTGGTTCAGTCCAGTTTTGCCATGTGTCGTCAAGGCGTTCTGTCCTGAAAATGTCTGATTTCCCATACCCGCTGTAACCTGATGTTGAGTAGTATAATGTTACACCGTCTGCAGCAAGGAACGGACTGTAGTCGTTCATTATTGTATTTACTATAGGTCCGATATTCATTGGTTTTGACCACCTGTTCTCTTCCTTAAGGTGGCTCACATAAATATCAAGTCTTCCGTAAGTGTCTTTTCTCTCAATCGCCATAAGAAGTATCCTGCCGTCATTGGAAAGGAAGTAGTTGGCGTAAGGGCTGTAATTGATATAGTCGTCTATGATCTGTTTTTCGGGGTATGCCCATCCTTCTCTGGTCCTGTATGTAAGAGATACTCCTTCGGCAACTGTGCCGTCCCGCTTATACACATTTGCAAGCAGAAGTGCGTTACCGTCCGGTGTGATTGACTGAACATAATTATTGTTTTTTGTATTAAGCGGTTCCCCGATATTTTTTGCGGTTGTCCACTTATAATCAGCGCTTAATGTGGAAAACCATATATCATCTTCATCTTTATATCCACCTGCATTTTCCGGATGGAATTTCCGGACAAAATACAGTTCCCTGCCGTCAGGAGATATCATAGGTGACATTTCATCGTAGATCGTGTTTATTGCTGCACCAAGGTTTTCCGGTTTTGAACTAAACACAAGGTTTGGAATAGTATTGATCCTTGCTTTGATCGAATCTATTCCGTCGGATATGCCTATTGCATCTATCTGGTTCCAGCCCGAGACTTTAATAGGATCAAGAAAAACTTCAACCTGGTTTACATAATAGTCTGTTGCTTTTTGCAGAAAAATGTTCATCATTCTTGCCTTTTCCTTTGCCGGTTGTGCAGGTTTGTCATATACGGTTTCCGACTGTCCTTCTGTCCCATATATCACTACCTTTGTTACAGCGCCCGGATTAAAACTTTCACCTATTGCAACCTGATGCACCCTGATCGGGGATTCGTAGGACACCTTAATAAATGCAGGATCTGCATATTCCTGGCCTTTTTTCTCTTTTACTGACCATGCGGTAATAGCATCTCCCCCCGTAGGAAGAACATTAGGCTTGCCAAGCACCTGTTCGGCAGACTTATCCAGCTTGCTATATTGAGATGAAAAGTCAACTACTTGTGATGCCCACCTGACATTATATTGCATCTTAGTCGAGTCTTTTAAAGCTTCCTGAGCTTTTATCAAGGCAGCCTCCCACAGCACTTTATTACTGTCAATTGTTGACTGATTGGTTACTTCCTGTGCACTTGAATAAAGGAAAGTACTTAATAATAAAGCAGTTAAACTTAATCTTAAAATCTTCATAATTATTAAAATTAATACCCTTTCAAAAATTTCGTAAATTACTATAAGTCTTTTAATTTGCCAAATAACATCCGGTTTTTTTTTTAATATGAATTTATTTTATAAAAATTAGATATCTTTGCTTGTACTATGCGGATGTGGCGGAATTGGTAGACGCGCCAGATTTAGGATCTGGTGCCGAAAGGCATGGGGGTTCGAGTCCCTTCATCCGCACTTTATTATATGATATACAAAAGGTTATAGCCGCATAACAGCGATTTTTTATATTAATTCTAAATTTGTTATTATGAATATTACAGTAAATGATACTGATGAATTGAATGCAGTGCTTAAAGTAGAAGTTGAAGAAGAGGACTATAAGGGCAGATATGATAGTGTTTTAAGAGACTATAGAAAACAGGTCAGAATAGATGGGTTCAGACCGGGAATGGTACCTGTGGGCTTAGTAAAAAAGATGTACGGGAAACAAATATTGATGGAAGAGGTGAATAAGATCATCTCAGAAGAAGTAAATGAATATATCTTAAAAGAAAAACTGAGTATTATCGGACAGCCTTTACCCAGTTCAAAGGAACAAAAACCTGTTAACTGGGATAAACAGGATAAGTATGAGTTTTTCTTTGATATAGCCAAAAAGCCGGAATTTGCAGTTGATATTTCTAATCAGGATAAAATAGATTATTTTGTTATTAAGGCGGATGATGATCTTGTGAACAATAATATTGATAGTCATGCAAAACGTTTTGGCACTTATATCCCGGTGGAAAAATACAAAGGAGAAGAAATGCTCAGGGGTAATTTTACACAATTGGATCAGGAGGGTAATATCGTTGAAAATGGCATAACTGCGGAAAACGTATCAATATTGCCATATATGATCAAAGATGATAGTATAAAGAAAAAATTCAATGACGCTGAAAAAGGAGCTTTAATAATTTTTAATCCTAAAAATGCCTTTCAGGACGGTATTGATCTTTCATCAATGTTTGGTATAAACAAGGATAATACTGATATGCTGGATACGGATTTTCGTTACGAGGTATCTGAGATCATGGAATTTAAGAATGCCGAGGTAAACCAGGAGCTTTTTGACAATATTTTTGGGAAAGATGTTGTTAAATCAGAGAAGGAATTCAGGGAAAAAGTCAAAGAAGAACTTGAAAAACAGTTAACCTATGAAAGTGATTCAAAATTTATGATCGATGCAAAGGACTACATGATTAAAAAATATGAGATCGGTTTACCTGAAGAGTTCCTGAAGAGATGGATATTATTAACAAATAAGGAGCAATTAACAGAAGAGAAGATCGAAGAAGAATACAAGAATTTTGAAAATGAGTTCAGGTGGCAACTGATCAAAGAAAAGATCATTAAAGATAAGGAACTTTCTGTTTCAGATGAGGAATTGCTGGAATATGCTAAAGGTGTTGCATGGATCAGTTATCGTAATTATGGTATTATGGACCCACCTGAAGAGGAAGTTGAAAGATATGCCAATGAGATCATTAAAAAAGAAGAGG
>Ga0180433_10002928_pt1 | contig 25707 bp, 21 predicted proteins | sample SS_ome_8_FD_132980 | JGI IMG/M metagenome (GOLD analysis project Ga0180433, IMG submission 132980) | Hypersaline lake sediment archaeal communities from the Salton Sea, California, USA - SS_1_D_1 metaG | ecosystem: Environmental > Aquatic > Non-marine Saline and Alkaline > Hypersaline >... | reverse complement strand
TATAAAAGCACCTCTTTAGGTGGAAAATTGACAGACTGAATTTTTACCTTTACAAATCAGATATTTCTGCTATACTGTTGTTGTATTGTTAGTATGTTATAAACGCCCTTATTGGAGGTTGAGTCTATGAAAAACTCAAAACTACTTTTACTATTGTTAACCCTTGTAACCGCAGGCTGTATACAAAATTCGTTTAGTATGAAATTGACATTTGTATTCACTGGCAAAAATAAAATAGAAGTTCTTAACAAAAAAACGAAAATTACGGAAATACAAGCCGATCGTTCCAAAAAAATTACAACCATACAAAACACAAAAAACATTATTACAATCACATATCAAGATGGCTCAGAAAGTAAGACCTACTTACCTACTTGTGTGATATGTCATGATTTTCTTAAAGTCTCAAAACCTATTTTGACACATATTACATGCTCACAGTGTAAAAGAAAAAAGAAAATGCTGGGAAATCACTTCCTGCTTGAAGCTTGTCGGATAAAAAACAAGAAAATGTTAAAACTGCTTGATGAAAAAAATAGTGTTCATCAAGCAGCAAGAAAAAATAGAGATGCTTACATTAGGGTAGCGAAACTTATTAGAATGGGAGCAAGAATTTCAGATTCATACTTGGATAGACCAGCAACAGAGACTACCCTACTTGCAGAGATGCTAAATGAGTACACTGAGAATTATCCTCGGACCGGTTAAAATAAAGCTGCAATCAACAGACTCGGGTATGTACCGCCCTCTCTCTAATATCTGTTTATATCTCTATCATGCAAACGCCAAAAAGCATATCATTTGACAAAATAACCTCACGTTTGTTATGTTTTTTTGTGAAATATTTCTATCAATATTCAAATCAAGGAAATAGTATGACCAAAGATGCAGATAGTCGGCGATGCCTCGCAAATAAAATAAATTCAATAACCTCTCTACTGTACAGCTCATGCTGTCTATTCATTCCTTGTTGCTGCTGTTGCAGCTAAAATCTTATCTTTTTTAAAAATTATTTTTTTCGTTTTTAGTCAATGTTCACTGAACGTAGTATAAAAAAACTTTTGCCTAAGTGAAGCAATATTCAATAAAGGAGAACCATGTTTAAAGAGAATAACAATGTGTTTAACAATATATTGGAGGCTATTGGAAATACCCCCCTGGTAAAACTTAATAAAGTAGTCGGTGACAATGCCGCAGACATTTTTGTAAAATGTGAATTTATGAATCCTACTGGCTCAATAAAAGACAGAATGGCAGTACATATCATCGAACAAGCAGAACAAACCGGAAAATTAAAACCTGGTGGCACCATTGTGGAAAATACCTCAGGCAACACCGGACTTGCACTGGCAATGATCGCCGCCGTAAAAGGTTATAAAGCCATTTTGACTATGCCAGATAAAATGAGTACAGAAAAAATTAATATGCTCAAAGCATTTGGAGCTGAAGTTGTCGTTACCCCTACCGATGTGCACGGAGACTCCCCTGAGCATTACGTCAATGTTGCAAAAAGAATTGCCAAAGAAACAACTAATGCATTTTACGTCAATCAATATCATAGTAAAGACAATGCCGAAGCACACTATCGATTTACCGGACACGAAATCTGGGAGCAAACCAACGGTAATTTTGATTATTTTGTTGCTGGCACTGGAACAGGGGGCACCATTTCTGGTGTGGGCAGATTTATGAAAGAAAAAAACACAGACGTAAAAATTATTGGGGTTGATCCACATGGAAGCATACACCATGATTATTTTTACACAAAAAAATTAGGTACACCCCATGTGTATAAAGTTGAAGGTATTGGTGAAGATATTTTATGCCAGGCATTAGATTTTTCTGTCATTGATGAAATGCGCCAAACAAATGACCAACAAGCCTTTAGTATGGCCAGAAGATTAATCAGGGAAGAAGGATTATTGTGCGGCGGTTCTTCCGGAGCAATCGTACACACGGCAGTGCAATTGGCAAAAGAAGTTGGTCCGGGAAAAACAATTGTGACATTGCTCACCGATTCGGGCAACCGATACATCTCCAAATTTTTATCCGACGAATGGATGAAAAAATATGGGTTTCTTGCAAAATAATTTTCAAACTATATCGACAATAAAAAAACAATCTTAACCAAAAGGATTTGTAATATGGATATCTCAAAATTAAAATTTGCATCACGGGCAATTAAGGCAGGACAATCTCCAGATCCGGCCACCGGAGCAAAAGCAACTCCCATTTATCAAACCTCTACCTTTGTACAAAAAGAGCCAGGCAAAACCATTGCGGGTTACGAATACTCACGAAGTGAAAATCCAACACGGACTGCATTGGAAAAAAATCTCGCAGCACTTGAATGCGGAACATACGGAGTCTGTTTTGCATCAGGTTGCGCTGCTCTTGTCGCCGTTATACATCTTTTGAAATCAGGTGATCATGTCATTTTAGGAGATGATGTGTACGGCGGAACGTTCCGAGTGTTTGATAAAATATTTTCCAAAGTTGGTATCACTTTTTCAAGCATTGATCTGACAGATCTTGATGCAGTAAATCGTGCAATCACAGATAAAACCAAGTTAATTTGGCTCGAAACACCAACAAACCCATTGCTCAAAATCACTGATATAAAAAAAATAGCTGACCTGGTAAAAAACAAAAATGGCAGCACTATGATCGCCGTAGATAACACATTTGCAACGCCATACTTACAAAATCCACTAACACTCGGCATAGACATTGTGTGTCATTCATCGACAAAATATATCGGAGGACATGCAGACGTTATTGGCGGAGCTTTGATTGTCAACGACAAACAAATTGCCAAAGATTTGCACTTTATTCAAAAATCGGTGGGAGCAGTACCCGGACCAATGGATTGCTACTTGTTATTGCGATCTACAAAAACACTTCAGGTGAGGATGGAGCGCCATTGTGAAAATGCAAAAAAAATCGCAGCCTTCTTGGAGCAACATTCTCGGATACAAAAGGTACTTTACCCAGGCCTTACCTCTCACCCTCAGCATGATATTGCAAAAAAACAGATGCGTGATTTTGGAGGCATGATTTCTTTTGTGCTCAACGGAAATAAAAAAGATGCTGTAACATTTTGTAAAAATACCAAACTGTTTTCTTTGGCAGAATCTTTAGGCGGTGTAGAATCTTTAATCGAAATTCCTTCAATCATGACTCATGCTTCTGTTCCCCTTGAGCAACGCCTTGCGCTTGGCATAAATGATAGTTTGATACGATTATCTGTTGGCATAGAAGATATTGATGATTTGATTGAAGATTTAAGACAAGCCCTTTAACAAACCAATAATTTTGCACACAAAAAAGGAGAATACAAAAGTTGCAACATACGCAAAAAGGCTGAAAAAAATAACAGGAAAACCATACATAAGCCCTATGCTTATCGCGATAAGTATAACAACTATTGCTCCTATCAGAAGCCTTGGATTAATTTTTTTGAATGATGGAAATCGAACGGGACTGATCATCAACAATGCAATGGCAGCAATAAATAATGTAAACAAAAAAGGATTTTGTAAAAACCAAAAAAACTGTATTGAAATCCAATCAGAATTGATAACAATTTGAGCAAGTAAAAACGCTGAAACAGTAGTTGGCAAACCAACAAAATAAGTAATATCTTTTACTTGTGTTGCACTAGAAATATTAAATTTTGCAAGCCGCAAAAGACCGCAACACAAATACAAAGACAACACAAAAACACCAACCAATCCTAGGTTTTTGAAATACATACTATAAAGTAAAATTGCTGGCGCAAAGCAAAACGATATCGCATCACACAATGAGTCTAACTCCGTACCAAGATAACTGGTTGAACCAAATGCACGTGCCAATTTTCCATCAATAAGATCCATAATCGCTGCAAGAACAATGAAATAGGCTGCACCAATAAAATTGCCTTCAAAGGTTTGTATCACCGATAAAAGCCCAAATATTGCGTTTGCAAAGGTAAAAAAATAAGGAACAACAAAAAGCTTTTGTTTTCCTTTTTTTTTCAATTTTTTTAAATTTAATGTTTTTACCGTGAATCCCATGACCACCTCCCTAACACTGTTTGTCCGCCATACACCCTTTGACCAACACCAACCTGCAAAGTAACTTCAGAAGGTAAGAAAATATCAATTCGTGATCCAAAACGAATCATCCCATATTTTTGTCCTGCTTTAACACTTTCACCCTCGTTAACCCAACAACATATTCTTCTTGCGACCAATCCTGCAATTTGTCTCACTTTTATTGTTTTACCATTCTGATCTGATATAAGTACATCATTTCTCTCATTGAGCTCAGAACTTTTTGGCAAAAAGGCAAGTTTAAATGCACCTTTTTTGTACACAATCTTTTTGACTACCCCACTCATGGGAATCCAGTTAACATGCACATCAAACGCTGAGAGAAAAATAGAAACTCTCTGAGCATATCCTTCCAGCCCATTATTTTTATCATACACAATGTCAATAACCTTACCATCGGACGGACAAACTAAAACAGATGGGTCATCCACCGCCTCTTTACAGATTCGATCTGGATTTCTGAAGAAAAAAACGCTAAAAATAAAAAAGCCAATAACAAAATACAAAAGCGGCTTAAAAAAAATGAGCGCAAAAATGAACAACGCCACCAAAACAATAACTATCGGCAGCCCTTGCATCCATAACAAATTATTTTTAAATACATACAGCATGTAACACCTATTCGTTTTGAATAAATTACAGTCACTAATAGGATACATCTTTTGAAACCAAATAAAAAGCGCTGCTCAGAGAGCCCCGAACCCCCTTCTTTCTCCCTATCTGCCGCCGCTTATATGCCTTCGCCAATACATCGCACAGGAGCTATAACGGACAAATCACGTTCACTCTCTATGTATGCCTTTTCCCCTTCTACATCAACCATTATATTTATTCTTCTAAGATTATTAAGATGTCGAAATTTTTTAAACGCATAGTAAGCAAAACTATCTTCAGCAAGACGACCTTCCGTATAAGCCTCATACTTGAAGCTTCCTGGGTCAGTATCAACGACATACCTTATTCCAGTGCCCTTTTTCTCTAAAACATTGTAACGCTTTCTCATCTCTGGCCCAAGATCCACATACTCAAAGCGTCTTAATAAGTCAGAACTATCACCAACTGGAGAACCTTCAATCTTTTCAAAAACAATGAAAGCTTTTCTATCTTCCAGGCTATCAATGACTGGAGCCATATCACTATCAAAACTTACTTTTATACGTATGGCTTCTGGATTATCAGTAACAATCACATAACCTGGGGTATTATAGCCTTTGACTCCCCCTTCATCTATGCTTTTCTTTAAATATTGCGCACCCCATATTCTGGTTAAATTTAAACGAGGAAAATCAAAGAATTTATCTTTACTTCTTTCATACTCATCCCGAGAAATTACTAACCTTTTATGATTCATAGTTACAAACTTTTCTTTAACTATCTCTTTAATCTCGTCAAGCGTCATCGCATAATTGAGACCACCAGTAAGTGCCATGAACAATGGAAATGTATCTTTTAAGGTTTCCTTATACTGCTCCCAATCTCTTTCATACTCTCGAAATTTCTTAATTGTTTTAGCGTACACTTCTCTGTATTCTTTATCATATGTTTCTTGGTATATGGTGTCATAATCAAGAGGCTTTTCTACTTCTGCACGCTCCTCTGGTGTCGCCTTCTCCATGACCTGTCGATACGCTTCCCTCACAGCATTTGCCCAGAGTGTACCCTCCGGTAAGTCATCCTTTATCTCAAGGTATATTTCCTCTTTCAAAGCTTCATACAATACTTGAAACCTTTCCGGCACTTTTCTTCTACGCCGAAGGGAAAACACATAGCTTTTTGCTACTTCTTTTGCCTTTCGATCAGCTACCATATCAGCTATTACTGAGCATATTTCCCGCTTTTGCTGTATTTGCTTTTGCAATTGCAACTGCGCTCCTGGTAACTCCCCTTCTTCTACTTCCTTTTCCCTCATTGCTTTAAGAGACATAAAACAAGTTATCAATGACATAAATAAAAAAAGACTTATTTTTTTGGTATTCACAGTTCCTCCCTAGAATTAATAACCAAACCATATTGATCGCCCCTTACCATCTAACTTTAGAGTAAAAATATTTGGCCTAAAAGTCAAGGGGGCCTCGTACTCTTGCCTTCCCACATAAAGAGGCTATTTTAAAGCTTTCACAGCACTTTTCACATTTCAATGTAGGCCTTCTTATATTAATCTTTTTATCTGTGTTACTCTTAAAAAAACAACTTAGCTTAAAAAATATAAAAATATAAAGAGGATACTACATGATGATTTATGAAAATAAACTAGAAAAAATAGATGAAATCCAAAAAAAAATTAACAACTTTCGACCTCTAGCCTCACAAGAGTTAGAAAGTTTAAAAGAATATTATCGAATAGGTTTTACCTATACAAGTAACGCACTTGAAGGAAATTCTCTCTCAGAAACAGAAACAAAAATTGTTATTGAAGACGGGATAACAATCGGCGGAAAACTTTTAAGAGAACATTTTGAAGCAATCGGTCACAGTGATGCCTATGATCTTCTTTGCAAACTTGCAAAAAAAAGAAATATTACAGAACAAGATATCCTGAACTTGCATAGGCTTTTTTATTACCGCATTGACCAAGAAAATGCTGGAAATTACAGAAAAGTGAAAGTTTTCATCTCAGGAACAGATTTTGTACCACCATTGCCCACTAAAGTCCCAGAACTTATGAAAAATTTTGCAAAACAAATACCTACTCTAAAAGAAGAAAAACACCCAGTAGAGTATGCCGCCCTTTTGCATAAAGATTTAGTAGAAATTCACCCATTTGTCGATGGTAATGGAAGAGCCGCAAGATTATTAATGAACTTGGCCTTATTGCAATACGGATACCCTATCACAATTATTCCCCCAGTACTAAGAAACGACTACATAACTGCCATAAAGCAAACACAAACTGAGACAAAAGATAATACACCATTCATTAATTTTATTTCTTGCATGGTGTATGAAAGCCAAAAAGATTATGTGCGATTATTAGAGGGATCGCAATAGTGATATTGCAGCCTTTTTTTACACATAACAAATTGGAAGATTTATTTCTTTCGTCGAGTTTGGCTTCTACCGTCGCAAAGGCTATGGTGGACAGATCAGCTTGCAACATATAAAAACTGCTTTTTCTAACTTGAGTATCAAGATCAGGTCTCAATTCTCAGTATAACTGAACCTAATTGTATGATATATTTATAATAAAGTTGAAAGGAATTAATATGGAAACTGGCATTGACAAAAAAACCAAAAATAAAGTTATAGCTCTTATTTCTGCGCTTATACCCAAAGCAAAAATTTATCTTTTTGGCTCTCGTGCTACAGGAAAATTTTCTCAATGGTCAGATATTGATTTGGCCTTAGACGCGGGGAAAAAACTCCCCTCTGTTGCCGTTGGAGAAATAATAGATGTTCTTGCAGGAACAGACATTCCCTTTAAAATTGAAGTCGTAGACGTATACGCTGTTTCTGATGATATGAAAAAATCTATTTTAGACGAAAGAATTATATGGAAAAATTAACTAAACGTTATAACGTCGTAATACAAACATTGAAAACTTTAAAAACAGCTATAGAAAAACTAAATAACCCTAAGAACAAAGAAAATTATGAAAGTTTCCGAGATTCTCTTGTTCAAAGATTTGAATATTCTATAGATAATTTTTGGAAATTTTTAAAAATATATCTCCAAGAAAAACACGAGGTCCTTACTTTGGGTAGCCCAAGAGATGTCCTAAGAAATGTCCTCACCGCAAATATTATAACCCAAGACGAATTCAATAAATTGATAAAGTGCGTACGCGATAGAAATTTAACCTCTCATACATACAACGAACCTTTAGCAGAAGAAATCGCAGGCAACATCCCCGAATATTATGGGTTAATGAAAAAAATTATGGAAAGAGTAAACATTGCAATGTCATAATCTGAAAGCTCATCTTTTGGGCCTTTGCCTGCAAGAGAGCCTGTTAAAATTAATGCTTTAATCGGTTCTTCTCCTTGAGCCCAATTAACAATTTTATCAATAACTTCTTGATTCATTTACTTTCCACTTTTTTATTTTTCAAGAGGTTTACAGAATTATGAAATACTTGAAATTCAAAATTGTCGAAAACTTTGTTGAGCAGCGCTTTTAAAAGCTTTAAGTTTGTTTCTGGATTGCTGAGGTCAATTTCACCTTCAAATAATTCTCTGAAAAAATCTATCAGCAAAGAAGCTTTGATTTCAATGCGTAAATTTTTAACAAATGCAGGGGTACAATATGATGAAATATAAAGGGTATTTCGGAAAAGTAGAATATGATTCTGATGCAAAAATTTTTCATGGTGAAGTAATTGGCTTAAAAGATATTATTACTTTTCAAGCAAAAACCGTTGATAATCTTGAAAAAGCCTTTAGGGGTTCGATCAATGATTATCTTGAATGGTGTGTTGAACGCGATGAAAAACCTGAAAAGACATATTTTGGTAAAATACATGTTCGTATTGATCCAGAGCTACATGCCCAACTTACACTAGAAGCAAACAAAAAAAATATTAGCCTCAATGATCTTATCAATAAAAAACTTTCTCTCGCCTAATTAAAAAGAACACTAACCAAAGGTCAATCTATTAGAGGTTTTTAAAAAATATGCCTCTTAGCTGTGTGCGCCGAAGCCTTCGGCGAAGGCTGGTGCCCTTAGCCTGTGCGACGAAGCTCTGCAAAGAGCAAAAACGTATTGAAGCGTTTCTGAACAAAATTGTAAAATTCGACTTTAGTCTCAAAAAGATAAAAACTGCTTTTTCTAATTTGGGAATAAAATCAGTAATTATTTGAAATCACAAAATAATATATATTCTTGTGTTTAAATACCTATTTTGTTTAAAATTTATAAAAGTTTTGTTTGGGTTGAACCGAATTAGAAAAGGACAATAAAATGGTAAAAAAGCGATGTTTGATAGTTTTTTTTATGAGCTTACCTTTTGTTTTAGTTTTTTGTTTAAATGCGACTGAAGTTTATGATTCTGTGATGATAGATAAACTTGCAAGATATGTTCAAGTTTCCAAGCCAACATTGGATGTTTTATATAATAGAGCTTCAGTTGTTGAATATGATGAAACAGAGTTTTTGTCAAAGTTATCTTTCTCTTGTCCAACATTTCAGTGTTTTCCCGGTTTGAAACATAACTTGCCCCATATCGACTTAGGAGATTTGCCCACTGCGGTTGAAAAACTGCAGGAACTAGGGAAAATAATTGGCTGTAAAAATCTTTACATAAAAAGAGATGATAATACCGGCAAAAAAGTTTCCGGTGAAGTTTACAGGTTTTTTGGAGGAAATAAGATAAGAAAGTTAGAATTTTTATTAGCAGAAGCATTGAGTCTAGGATGCAAGACCGTTATGACAATTGGCGGAGCAGGATCTAATCATGCTTTGGCAACAACAGTTTGCTCAAGTAATTTAGGGCTGAAAAGTGTATCCATTTTAGGACCTCAGGAGAATAATAGCATTGTCAGGCGCAATCTCTTATTAGGAGAATTTTACGGAGCAGACTTAAATTACTTTAAAAGTTGGAAGGACTATCCTTCCGGAATAGCAAGTCTGTTTTTCAGTGCTAAAGAAATAGATGGGATATTCCCGTATTATATTACCGTTGGTGGATCTTGCCCTTTAGGTGTTGTGGGCTTTGTTAATGCCGCTTTTGAACTAAAAAAGCAAATTCAGCAAGGACTTCTTCCTGAGCCTGATTTTGTTTATGTTGCCTGCGGAAGTATGGGCACCACAGCAGGTTTAATTTTAGGATTAAAAGCTGCAGGTTTACAGAGTAAAGTTATTGCTGTGAAAGTTGGTGACAGTCCACGCAAAAGAAAAATAGTTGATTTGATTAAAGAAACAAACTATTTTTTGCACAAGAAAGACCTGGAATTTCCAATTTTTGATATAAAAGAAAATGATATTTTTTTTGAAAAAGGATTCTTGGGTAAGGGATACTCGCATCCTACTGAAGAGGCTATCGAGGCAATTGAGTTGATGAAAGATTGTGAAAACATCAATTTAGATTTGACTTATTCAGGTAAAGCTTTTGCTGCTGTTGTTGGTCACGCTAGAAAGAATTTATTGCAAGACAAAGTGGTTTTATTTTGGAACACATTTTGTGGATATGATTACGATGAAATTATAACCACTGTGAATTATAAAACTTTGCCAACAAACTTACATGCTTATTTTAACTAGAAATAAATATTATCAGTATTCTGGAAGGATTCTATGAAGACAAGAAAAAGCTTACTTTTATTTTTGTTTACATTTTTTGCATATGGTGTAAGCAAACAAAAAAGCATCAACGATGATCTGATAGAAATTAATAGAATTAACAGCAATGTAATTCTTGACATAAGGTATGCTACAACAAATAATTTCACAGGCAAAAAAATTTACCCACAGGCCAAATGTTTTCTACGTAGAGGAACTGCGAAAAAAATAAACAGGATACAAAAAAAGCTCGAAGCCTTAGGTCTAGGACTTAAAATATTTGATGGCTATAGACCTCTTTCTGCACAATTTAAATTATATGAAGTTTTTCCTAATGAAAAATATGTTGCAAATCCATATAAAAAAAATTTTAAAGGCTCTAAACACAATAGAGGATGTGCTGTTGATTGTACGTTAGTTGACTTAAAAACAGGAAAAGAACTTAAAATGCCTAGCGAGTTTGATGAGTTTAGCCAAAAAGCCCACCTTGACTATAAAAATATGGATAAGGAGTCTGCTAAAAATTGTAAGCTATTAGGAGATATTATGGAAAAAAATGGCTTTAAGCGCATTTATAGTGAGTGGTGGCACTTTAACGATACCGATTGGAAAAGTTATTCTGTTTTGGATATTGCTTTTTCTGAAATAAGACAGTAAGCCAAATGTTGTTTTGCTCTAAAAATAAAAAGGTCGAAAATGAAGATTAGAAACACATATATCTTTTCTTTTCTCATATTGTTATCTTTAAAAAATTTACAGGCTAGAGATCATTGGGCAGAAGAAACATTGAAAAGTTTGACACTCGAAGAAAAAATTGGACAATTATTTATTTCAGCAACTGTAATCAACCCAGATACTAGCAATCCTGCAATAGAAAAAATAGTAAACAATATAGATAAAACCCCAATAGACGAGCTGATAAAAAAATACAAAATTGGAGGTGTGCTATACCTAGGCAAAACAACAACCCCAAAAGAGCAACTGCATTTCACAAATAACTTACAGGAAATAAGCCAAATCCCATTATTTATCGCCCAAGATCTTGAATGGGGCTTGAACATGCGATTAAAAAATACGATAAAATTTCCTCACAATATGACACTTGGCGCAATAGAAAACGATAACCTTATATTCCAAGTAGGTAAAGAAATAGGAAGGCAATGCAAACTGATAGGAGTTAATTTCAACTTTGCTCCTGTCGTAGATGTTAACAATAATCCACAAAATCCAATTATTAATGATCGCTCGTTTGGCGAAGATAAAAATCAAGTTGCTCAAAAGGCAACTGCCTTTATGCTTGGGTTACAAGAGGCCGGAATAATTTCTTGCGCAAAACATTTTCCTGGCCATGGAGATACAAATGTAGATTCACACGTAGATCTTCCAAAAATTTGCCATGACATAGAAAGATTGAAAAATCTAGAGTTTTATCCATTTAAAAAAGTAATAAACGCGGGAATAAAATCTGTTATGGTAGCACACCTAGAGGTTCCCGCTCTTGAGAAAACTCCCGGGGTACCCGCAACACTTTCTCACTCTATCGTAACCAAGCTTTTAAAAAATTACGCAAACTTTAATGGCCTCATAATAACAGATGCACTTAACATGAAAGGGGTTTTGAAAAACCACAAGCCTGGTACACTTGAGTTGAAAGCACTTCTTGCTGGAAATGATATTTTGCTATGTCCAAAAGATACACCAAGAGCAATTATGCAAATAAAAAAAGCAATAAGAAATGGCATTCTTACGGAAGAAGAACTTGACAAACACGTTACTACAATTTTGCATGCAAAGGAGTACCTCATAAAAAATAGGACTCTAAAAACAAATTTCGAAAACGTTAGTACAAAAAAAATGCTATCAGATTCAAACGTTTCAAGTAATTTGCACACTCCCTATGCCTACAAGTTAAACAAACGATTGTATCAAAGTGCTATAACACTTGTGTGCAATAAAGAAAATGCTCTTCCCGTTCTGCAAAATTTAAAAAATAGAGAGTCAATAGCATGCGTACAAGTTGGAGGAAAAGTGGGTACAGAAAAAGAATTTTTATCAACCTTAGAAGAGTATACAAAAATAAAAAAATATTATTTACCTTCAAAGATCCAACCTGAGGTTGAGTCAGAAATTACAAAAAACCTTATGCTTTCGCTAAAAGAGCATTCTGCAATTATTTTTGGGATATATGGGATGAACAAATACGCTCATAAAAATTTTGGCATATCTTTATCTGTTTTAAGCTTTATTGAAATGCTAGCTACTCAAAAAAACAAAAAAATGATCTTAGTGTTATTCGGCAATCCATACAGTTTAAAATTACTTGATACCATGGAACATATTCCTTGTATCATTGAAGCCTATGAAGACACACCTGAAGCACAAATTGCTGCAGCAGAGGTAATTGTAGGAATCACAAAACCCAAAGGACGGTTACCCGTCTCTGCTTCAGAAAAGTTTCATGCCGGTCTAGGACTAACTTTTTAACAAAGGTTATCTTTTTTAGATGTTACTTTTTGGGTTCTGTTGAGTTTTCAAAATTCTAAAAATTTTGCATGATAACACTGATTAAAAGTTTATTTTTAACAAATAAAATACCGCAAAAAACTGGGCATACCCTTTGTAGCCTTCCTCCTTCGCTCTTACGAGCTACGGAGGACACGGCAGGACTCTTAAACCTTTTGTATTACATTAGTTTTTTAATTTGGAATAAATCAGTTAAAAAGATGGCTTGCCATACGAAGCCTTCCTACTACGTTAAAACTTCGTAGGACAGGTGGCGAAGTATGGTGCCCCTTAGTTGACACGTTTCTTAACCGAGTCGCCGAATTTGGTTTTAGCTTACAACACATAAAAATAGCTTTTTCGAATTTGGGCATTGAGCCAATATATATGTAAACTAGTTTATACATAGAGACAGGGGCTAAGTTTTTATTTCTCAGATGGCTTTAAAAATAGATTTAAAAATTCTTTAATATCTTTTTTTTCCTGTATTATGATTAGATTGTCAGATTTTATATAGGTTTGACAGTTAACTTGAAATATAATTTCATTCAGTAAAATAAGAGGATTTTTATAAATCAGAGGACGAGATTTTTTATTTGGCGTACCTCGTAGCAATATTTTTGGCGATAGAGAAAAATAAATTATACCATTATTTAACCCTGCTTTTTTACTCAGTGATTTATCATCACATAAAATTATGGGTCTATCACTACTAAATAAAGTTTCTTGCCTTTCTATAAGTTCAAGTGTCCAGGTTCTATTTCTAAAAAATGGTAAAATTTGGTCATAGTGATCGATTAGCACTCCTATTCTTTTGCAGCTTAGTAACTTTAGGATAATCTTATTATTAATAAATGTGGTTATAACAAATATTCGCGCAGCCCAATCAATTATTATTTCAACCTCTTCTTGACTTATCAAGTCCAAATTTTTAACTTTTTTTAATTTTTTTAATATACATCCAACTTCAGATTCCATCAGGTGTAGTTTATATTCCATACAATGTTTATTATTGTATTTATTATCTACCTTTTTACCATAATACCTGAGAGTTTCCTCTGTTCCATGTAAAGTAAAATAATCTTCTTTTGCAAAAATATCTTTGATAGGACAATAGGACGTTTCTTTCTTTTTTTTATCATAAACTACTAATTTGCCAATTTCTGGATTTTGAAAATTTTTCAAATAAACTCGGGGAATATAGTGTTGATTTTTATAAGCCATACTTTTTACTTTTTTTTAGTTTGTTTTTCCTGTTCTTCTTAGAAACCCACTGAAAACTGATAGCATCCAACTTTTTTTGCTTCCAATCCTCGAGTTTAGATTTGGAAAACTTTATTCGCTGTGTAGAAACCCAACTACCTAAACAATTTCCAGCTGGAAACTGCTCCTTTGGTGTAGGCCATCGTTCAGGATAAATTTTTCTAAATTCCTCAAGGTGATTAAACTGTGTACTCCAGGCTTTTACAAACTTGTTTTCAAAATCAAAACCCAATGCGGTAAGCTTTTTCTCTTTCCACGGTTCAAGTTTTTTCTCGTTATACAATCTTTTTTGAGTATCACACCATACCCCTAAGACAAAAGGGCTATTTTCTCCAAATTTTTCTTTTGCTCTTGGCCAACGATTAGGATTTTTTATTCGAAACAGAGCAAGAACATCATACATAAGTAGCCATTTTTCTACCCTATCTTTTTTAACGCTTTTAACCCTTTTTTCCCATGGAAAATCAATGTCGTCCAACATTTTTATTTTCCAGGATGCCAACTCACCCTTTTTGAACTTACGTCTCTGCTTTTGACACCACACTGCCAATCGTTTATCTTTGGGATCTATGTCTTTTGTTGAAGGCCATTTATTGGGATTGTGCTTTCTGTACTCTTCTTTCAAATACTTATATTTCAAAAGCCACTTTGAGTCAAAAATACCAGAAAAATCAAACCCTAAGCGCTTTAATTTTGATATTCTTTCTTGAGATAATTTACCTTTGTTAAACTGAGATCTCTGATGCAACAACCAATTTCCAAGAGGACCAGGTCGCTTGGGCCATTTATTAGGGTTTTGTTCACGAAAATCGCATACCTGCTGATATTTTTCTTCCCACATGCCAACGGGATTAAAGCTCACTTCCATCTTTCTTAACTCTGCAATCTTCCAATCTTCAAGCTTTCCCTTTCTCTGTTTGTATTTTTGTTTAGAGAACCAACTTCCCAAGTTATTATTCTCTGGAAAATACTCATTTCTCTTTGGCCACCTGTCGGGATATATTCTTCTAAATTCTTTAAGATAATTTAATTGTTTATACCACTCATATTTTAAAATATCCCAAGGAAAATTGATATTATCGAGCAATTCAATTTTATCTTTTCCTAATTTATTTTTTTTGTAATCTTGTCGCTGCGTACCACACCAAACCCCTAAGTTTAGAGGATTATCAGGAGGCCAGTGTTCTTTATCTTTGGGCCACCTGTCAGGAAAAACTTCTCTAAATTTTTTGAGATAGTTGTACTGTTCTTTCCAATCATCTTCAGATCGATCCCAAGAAAAACCTATAGAATCAAGTTTTTCGATTTTCCACTTCTCCAACACTTTTTTCTTAAATTGGGTTCTTTGCGTACTAATCCATACACCTAGCTTATAACCATCTTCAACATGCTTTGCTGTTAACCGTAAGTGACCATGTTTTCTCGCATACTCTTCCAACAAGCCAAAATAAAAATGCCAAGAAGAAGAACAGTTTTCTATAATTTTTATTTGCAATGCATCGCTAAACTTTTTCCCTATTTTTGCGGGAATATCGACTATAACTTTGCTCAACTTGGGTTTCTTGCGAAATTTTCTTTTTCCCAGCTCCAACCGAAAATTATCCAGTTCTTCAGCTAGAACATCATCGTGAGCTCTTAAAGCTTTTAACACCTTATAGACCGTTTTAAAACAAGATTTTTCTAAATCTACTTCTTCGCAGGTGTCACTATCAACAAAAACTGGAATTATTATAGTACCAATTTTTTTCTCCGGAGATTTTCTGATTGCTCTTCCCACAGCTTGGGTAATATCAATTTCTGACCCTTTAGGATCAATAAAAGCAACCCCATCTAAAGTTGGTACATCAACCCCCTCAGAAAGACATCTGACGTTTCCCAATAAACCAGTAGTTTCTTCTTGCAAATTTTTAAACTGTCTCATTACATTATTTCTTTGTCTTTGTTGCATTGAACCAAATATAGATTCAAAAAAACTTATTTTTGGTCGATTATTCTCTGAGAGTAAGGTAAGAGCACTTGAGAATGTATCTATAAATCTTTCAGCAGTGGTCTTTCTGTTATGAAAACTGATCACTCTTCTTAATTTGTGTTTTCGTATAGCTTTTGCCACCAACAATTGACTAGCAAGGGTTCTGGCGTCGGTTTCATTGTTATCAAACAATACAAAGCGCCCCTTTTCCGCATATTCCCGATAGGTTTCGTTATCCATAACAGAAATCAAAATTTGATAGTCACTGAGAAGATTTTCTTTGATTGCCTGAGAAAATGATAAGCGATAGAAAACAGGCCCAAATACATCTTCATCGCTCATTGAAAAAATCTCGCAGTCTAATTCTTCAGCTTTTCTCTTTACGTGATCTGAAAAAATCTTGGGGGTCGCCGTCATAAAAAGTTTGCGCTTTGTCTTAATGGCACTTTTATCAACAATGGTGGTAAAATCGCTGCTGGTCGAACCGGTACAACGATGTGCTTCATCTGCAATTGTAAGATCAAAAATTACTGAAGAATCTTTTTTACAAACCTCTGCAATAACTGGAGATGAATGATAGGTCGAAAAAACAACTTTAGGGGTAGAAGTTGAATGAATATATTTGATTATGTCATCCGAATTCGTTGTAGAAGGAAACCCCAACTCAGAAGTATCTGATATAATCTGATCTTTTTCTCTTACGGTAGGATCTGAGCAAACAAAAATCGGATTAAATGTATTTCGACTATTTGCAGACCATTCCCGATAAATTTGGGATACCAATGATATTGAAGGAACCAGAACTAAAGCATTTTGACATTTTAATTTCTCAAAAAGCCACAACCCAATTAACGTTTTACCAGTTCCACAGGCCATATAAAGCTGTCCATACCAGGAGTTTCCAAATCCCTCTATAACGTCTTTAAGAGCTCTCTTCTGATGATCTCTAGGCGTATAAAGCTTTTTTCTAACACTTGGTTTGAGCTCTTTTATAGATAAAGGCCAATCTAAAAGCGTATTTTCCAGATCATCTAGGGTACATATTCCAACCTTTTTTTCTTGTTCCAGCATTACCTTGCGAGCTTTTTTACCGATATTATTTGTCGTAGAAATCAAAAGTCGATAGGATATTTTTTTTCTTGCTGACTCACTTAAAAATTTATCCACATCTGTTTTAGTTACATAATAATTTCCGCTATATGCTTTAGCTTGTATAGCCCAAAATTCACCATGATTAGTTTCTGCAACTAAGTTAATACCATTATCTCTTCCCCAGTTATCGGGCCAATCGTTCCAAAGCCAAACTTTTTTAAGTTGCATTGAATAACACGGATCATTCTCTAGAAACCACTTACAGTATAGCTCGAAATGAAGGCCCTTTGTTCTTTCATCAAGCTTCTCTAAAATTTTTAAAACGGTGCTAAAATTCTTCAATTATTTTCCTTTTGTTTACATCATTTTAAATCAAGTTGAATCGAGCGAATTTTCGACAACAAACCTTTTATTCTTTCTATTCTTTCAAAACTTGCTTTACCGCTTTCTCTCCAATTTGAATCAAGCTCTGCAAGCCCATTAACTAATCTAAAACCTGGGGGGAATTTTCTACCATCTGGAAACTCTCCAATAATAAACATTTTTATGATATCTTCAATCGCATCCAACTCAGGCCTAATGCCAGGAATTTCTTTTAGCAAATATAATTTGTGCTTCAATTCATAAAGACCAGAAACTACTTTTACTAGAGCATTTCCTTGCCATTCTTCTGTCGTAAAACCAGGTTCGCCCATTACTGCGGAAACCGCTTCAACTATAACCAATTCTACTTTTCTAGCTACTTCATACGCCTCTTTGGCATCTACACATAAATTATCAATTTTTCTTTGCCGTATAAAAATTTGCATCTGTTTAGTAAGCTTTTGATATGCAAAATATAAACCTACCATAGCAACAATCACACTTATTACGGTAAAAGCTGCAGCTATTACCGTTGCAAGATTTGCAAGATCACTCAATATCCAATCGTTACCCACAACTACCTTATTCATCTTCTTTGCATTTATCTTCTCTACAACTGTTAAAATATTTGCAATATTACTTAATATTGAACTTTCGCCTACAGGCATTTTATTTATCCTTATTTTAAAATTTGTTAAAAATATTGTAAAAAGTAAAAAAGATTATAGAAGCCTCTTTTTTGAAAAAGCTCTTCCGGAGCAAGATTTTAGATATTTTTCGAACTCAATTGCCTTGAGTTCATCTTTAAAAACGATATACGTAACTATTTCCCAAGGTTTGTGTTTTCTGGTATGAAAAGTTGTTCCAGAGTTGTGGTCAGATAACCTTTTCTTTAGATTTGTTGTCTTTCCAACATACCTTCTTTCAGGGTAATTTATTGATTGAAGAATATAAACGTAATACATAATATTTTAATGAATTAGCCCGCCAGCAAGTCCGCCGTCGCTCTTACGAGCTATGTCGGACAGCCTTCGCCATCCTCTTTGTAAACTATATTTTTTATTATTCCGTTAAAAAACTGGCCCCGCCAGCCGTAGCTCGGTACGAGCGAAGGCTGGTGCGCCCGACAGGACTCGAACCTGTGGCCTACAGATTAGGAATCTGTCGCTCTATCCACCTGAGCTACGGGCGCTACGCTATATCAATTTACTCCATTTTGCCGCCCTACTATGAGCTTCCTACTTCGCTCTAGAGAGCTTCGAAGAACTAAAGACGGGCGCCAATAAGCAAGATAGTACCAAATTTACAATTCTTTGTCATTTTTTATACACTTTATGAATAAAGTTAAGCTCCTCTTTGTACACGTCATTTGTGTCTTGCCCCTTGGGCAAGGCGGCATAATCTCGGCCTGCCCCTGCCTGTCCGCCATAGCCTTGGCGACGGCGGAAGCTTGTAATCAGCATAGTTTTTTACAAAGAACCAGGCTGATTAGTGCCGAGGGGAGGCTCTAAGTGTACACCGACAAAAGCAAACTTGTTTTCAATGGCTGCAGCTTGGACAGCTTTGACATGGCTCAACCGATCGTCAATAAAAACTATTCTTTTTATCGCATCAAAAGTTTCTTTTTCGAGTTTAGACAAAAAATCAAAGAGAATTTTACCTTTGTCGTTATGGGCAGAAAAAATTATGCCGTAGGAATATAATGCACGATATGTACAAAAAAGGTCCAAATCTTGGGCAATTGGTGCAGTTTTTGAAAAGTACAATCCAATTTCTTTCATTTGCTCTATAGTTCTTTTGGCAATTGGAATTGATCGGTTGGTTAGCGCAATGACTGGAAAGCCTTCTTTTTGCAATTTTTGTATCACCTGATCAGAATTACAAATTATTTCCAGATCTACAAATTCATGAACCATTTCCATTTTCGTTGCTGCTTCGTGATAACTCATTCCATTTTTGACCAGTTTTTTAACTTTTTTATCAAACCAAGGACTTGTCCCAACATATGATGTTGGATTTGACACCGTATTATCAATATCAAAAACAATCAAGTCACCCTTTTGCACAAGTTGTAAAACAATTTCTAGGTTTTTGCTTTCGATAATTTGTGCAAAAACAGCGTTGCTCGTTACAAATAATACAACTGACAACAAAAGATGTTTCATCATTTTGTTCATGTTTTCCCTCTATGTTTTTAATTTTGTTAAAAAAGTTGACCTTGATAACTATAACAAAAACAAATTTGTTGTCTAATGTTTACCAGCTGCCACCTTCGCTAGTCGAAGCCTCAAAATAAAGCTTAGAAGAAAAATTTAATACTCTTGCAATGATATTTGATGGAAACATCTTAACAGCAACATTGTAATTTCGAACTACGTTATTGTAATATCGCTGTGCAAGTTGCAGATCTCGTTCTATTTCTTCTAGATCTCGCTGCAATGCCAAAAAGTTTTCGTTTGCTTTGAGCTCAGGATAATTTTCTGCTACCGCAAGCAATGACTTTAATGCTTGGGTAAGCCCAGCCTCAGCTTCAGCTTTTTTATCAATTTGCGCGGTACCCATAGAAAATGAACGCATTTCAGTTACTCTCACCAAGGTTTCTTTTTCATGAATACTATATTTTTTGACCACGCTCAGCAAGCTTGGGATTAGGTCATACCTCCGTTTAAGCTGCACATCAATGCCACTCCATCCTTCTTTTGATAAAGCATTGAGACGAACAAGACGATTGTATGCAAAAACAGCCCAGAGAACAATAAACACAAATAAGGCCACAACAGCAAGTCCGATAGACGCAAAAAACATAATCTAAACTCCCTAAATATTGTAAAAACTTATCTCGTTTTAAGATATACCATAAAATTTGTCAGATATACCATAAAATTTGATTGTAGTCTTTAAAATATACAATCCTTAAACAATATTGAACCAGCATAGCAATAATGTTAAACTGCATTTGAAAAATGATGCTGAAACTTGTAAAAAAGCAAACCCTATTTTTACAATTCAAAAAGGAGAAAAATGAAAAAACAAACAAAACTTATATTCTTTATGTATACGCTTTTTTGTTCGTGCTGTATGTATTCTTGCACGGGAATAACATTAAAGTCAGAAGATGGGGCATTTGTGTACGGTAGAACGTTAGAATTTGCACAAGACCTTGATTCAGATCTTATTATTGTTCCACGAGGATATACATATACCGGCAGCACTCCTTCGGGAAAAAGTGGCTTAACCTGGAAGGTAAAATACGCATTTACAGCTATGAACGCTTCAATCAAACCAAATCTTGTAGCTGACGGATTAAACGAAAAAGGTTTAGCTGTTGGAGCATTTTATTTTCCTGGATATGCGAAGTTTCAAACATACGAAGAGAATTTTGCAAAAAAAACAATATCTCCCATTGAGTTTCCAGCATGGTTGCTAAGTAAATTTGCAACAATTGATCAGGTCAAAAAGAATATTAATTCTTGTCGTGTAGTAGATGTCATTTTGAAAGAGTGGAGCTTTGTACCACCATTACATTTTTTTGTTATAGACAAACAAGGAAAAAGCATTGTAATAGAATATATGAACAACAAGGTAAAAATACATGACAACCCTATTGGTGTTATCACAAATGCCCCTGCATTTGATTGGCACATTACTAACTTGAATAATTTCATAAACATGTCTTGCCTTGGTGAATTACCCAAAAAATTGGGAAACCTAACACTTAAACCGTTTGGCGAAGGATCAGGAATGCTTGGTTTGCCCGGAGATTTTACCCCACCATCAAGATTTATTCGCGCTGCTTTTTTATCTAAGAATGTATTTGTTGGCAAGGATGCACTTGCAACTGTTAAGCAAGTATTTCATGTACTTAATCAGTTTGATATTCCCAAAGGCACGGTATGCAAAAGCAAAGATCAAAAAGGTATGTGCGGTAAAACACAATGGACTTCAGCATGCGATACTAACAATATACGATATTATGTACACACTATAAATAATCGCACTATTCGCATGATCGACTTGAAAAAAGCAAACTTAAATGCAAAAGAGATTGTTACTGTTCCAATTTTTTCGGTAGAAGAAAAAATTGAAGATCTTACCCCAAAAAGATAAATTTCCATCTTTTGATGCTAATTCAAATTGTTTTTAAATACAAAAGCTCATTAAAGCCTGTGCAACAAAGCTTTGTTTCTCCGTGTCCTCCAAAAGTTATTGCTGCATGCCTGCTTTTATTTTTTATTTTTCGTTGTTAATATAAATTTGTAGCTTTAAAGATCCTTAAAAAAAGGAGATTCAGTGAATAGTGAATCGTTTACCAATGCAGCGCAAGATTTAATAAACCAAAGCGCATCTATCGCAAGCAAGCATGCTAGTTCTACCTTAAAACCAATCCACACCCTTGCAGCATGCTTACATAATGAATTTTGTTCATCCTTTTTTACTTTACTCGATGTACCCATTTCAAAATTGAGAGCCATCGTTGAAAATGAGGTGGAATCTTTGCCAAAAATTGTTGGAAGCTATCAACTAAAGGTATCTGATAGTTTGCAAGATTTTTTACAACAATGTCAGGTAGAAGCAAACAAGCTCGGAGACAGTTATATAAGTCTGGAGCACTTTCTCTTGCAATGGGCAGAAACAAAGAATTTACCAAAAGATGTTCGTAATTTTTTCTCTCAGTATAATTTTAGCAAAAAAACTATTTTAGCTTATATGAAAGATTTGAGGGGAGGCAAAAAGGTTGATAGTAAAACTGCAGAGAGCGGCTACAAAGTACTTGATAGATATTGTCAAAATCTTACAAAAATAGCAACTCAAGGAAAACTTGATCCAGTGATAGGTCGACATGAGGAAATCAGAAGAGTTATCCAAATATTATCACGAAGGACAAAAAATAATCCGGTGTTAATTGGAGAACCTGGCGTGGGAAAAACAGCTATAGTCGAGGGCATAGCACAAAGAATTATAAACAACGATGTACCAGAAAGCTTAAGAAATAAAAAAATATATTCCCTAGATTTGGGACTTTTGGTAGCCGGTGCAAAATACCAAGGTGAATTTGAAGATCGTCTCAAGGCATTGTTAAAAGAGATAGAGGAGAACAAGGGCAATATCATCTTATTTATTGATGAATTACATATGCTTGTCGGAACTGGTGCTTCTGGCGGTGGTATGGATGCATCAAATTTATTGAAACCCGCACTTGCCAGAGGAACATTACATTGTATTGGCGCAACAACATTAATGGAGTATAAAAAATACATCGAAAAAGATGCTGCATTAGAGCGTCGATTCCAAAAAGTTTTGGTGGAAGAGCCAATAGAACAAGACGCAATTTCAATTTTACGAGGATTAAAAGAAAAATATGAATTACATCATGGCATAAGAATAAAAGACCAGGCCTTAGTGGACGCAGTATTATTATCTGCAAAATATATCCCGGATAGGTTTTTACCAGATAAAGCCATTGATTTAATGGATGAAGCAGCCTCCTTGGTAAAAATGTCAATTGAATCTCAACCAGAAGTAATAGATCAACTTAATCGTAAAATACGACAACTTGAGATAGAAAAAGTAGCACTCAAAAAAGAAAAAAGCGAAGAAGTAAAAATACGTCTTGATAATTTAGAGCGAGAACTTTCTGAACTCAAAGTACAACATGCAACGCTTTATAATAAATGGCAAACACAAAAAGCACCGTTGGAAAAAATTAATAAACTAAAAGAAGAACTTGATCAAGCTAATATTGAGTACTTAAAAGCAGAACGTCAAGGTGATTATGCAAAAGCATCAGAAATTAAATATGGAAAAATTTCAAAACTTGAAAAGGAACTCCAAGAGCAGCAAGAAAAATTAAAACATGTAGAAACAACATTGATAAAACAGGAGGTAGATGCAGATGATATTGCAAAAGTGCTTTCACGATGGACAAAAATACCGGTAGAAAAATTAAAAGCTTCTGAATCAGAAAAGCTGTTGAATATGCCAGAGATTCTTCAAAAAAAGGTAATTGGACAAAATGAAGCAATAGATAAAATATCTGCTGCAATACAGGTACATCGAGCAGGTTTGGCTGATCCTCATAAACCGATAGGATCCTTCCTTTTTTTAGGTCCAACAGGTGTTGGAAAAACAGAAGTTGCAAGAACGTTAGCAGATTTTCTATTTAACGATCCCCATAAAATCTTGCGCATCGATATGTCAGAATATATGGAGAAACATGCAGTTGCCCGTTTAATTGGAGCTCCTCCCGGGTATGTTGGATACGAAGAAGGTGGCCAGCTTACTGAGCAAGTACGAAGACATCCTTATAGTATTGTACTTTTTGATGAGATAGAAAAAGCACACCCCGACGTTTTTAATATTTTCTTACAAATCTTAGATGAAGGCAAATTAACAGACGGTCAAGGCAGAACTGTTTCATTTAAAAATTGTGTAATCATTATGACGTCAAATATAGGTTCTGAAATATTACTTGAAACAAAAAAAATTGACAAGACGGTAAAAGAAAAAGTAAACAATATTTTGCATCAAAAGTTTAAACCTGAATTTTTAAACAGAATCGATGCTATCATATTTTTCAAACAATTATCAGAAGATGACATAACAAAAATAGCTAAAATTAAACTTCAAGAACTTGTAGATAGACTCGCAAAAAGAAACATACGGCTTTCATACACTGATAAAATTATCAAAGAAGTTGCAAAACGTGGATACAGTAAAGAGTTTGGAGCAAGACCTCTTAAACGAGAAATCCATAATTTTATCGCAGTTCCTGTTTCTAAATTTTTCCTTGATAACTCTGATATAAAAGCAATAAAACTTGATGTTTCAAAGGGTACCTTGGAAATAATAAGCGAAGATGAAATATAATTTTTAGAAAAAATTTATTTCCGTCTACGCCTGCGACTACGTCGGACAGGTCAGCTTGCAACATATCAAAACAACTTTTTCTAGTCTGAGAATAGAACTAGGTTCCGTCGACATTTCAAAGAATTGGTTAGTGTAAATCAGAGTTGAAGATCTGCTAAAATTTGCGGTAGACAAAAAATCAAACTCTTGACTGCGTTTTTTCATATTTTGTAACCTTAGAAAAATTATATTTATCATTTATTTTTTTAGGGAAGGAGAACATGTAGAAACATAAAAATTTTTCTAATCATTTTTTCATTTTAAATTATAGTTTTAATTATAAGGAACAATATGAATAAATTTTTACATTTTATTTCAATTTTATCACTTGCTTTTTTCGTCACACAATATGCTTCTGCCATAGAATATGGACAGGTTGTTCGATTTCAATGTGAAAGAACTGGAGAATATTTGTCATTTGATCCAACTGTTGATGGCAATGGAGAATATAAAATCACTGTTATACCCGAAGCAAACGATGATACTCTCTGGATTATTAAAGGTCCATTAAATGCCCCTGTTGATGGAGGAAACCCTTACGATAGATGGAACTGTGTTTTTGGCCAAACAGTCCCTACAAGTGGATATAATGCTCGAATAGAGCATGTAATAACAGCTTATGATGGTCATTTTGGAAACTATTATGCAGCCTTGCCTGGGCATGTAAATCCATACTTCTTCACCTTAGGAATGAACAAATTAGGAGATCCAGGTGCAATAAATTATTATAATATAGTTCTTAACTTGAATGACGAAAAGAAAATTTTAATAAGTAATGAATATCTTTGTGCTGCAGACACTGACGAAGCAATTTTGACTCAAGATGCTGCTCCTGATACTTGGAATATTATACCGGTATATACAATGACTGACGATCTAAGAACAGTAGAAGGACAAGATTTAATAGATGCTTTAAGCACTCCAACAGGCTCACCTGTAGAATCCACAACAGATCACTTAATAGAAGATGTTTCAGCCCTTATAGCTTTTTATGAAAATGAAGTAGCATACAGAGAAACAATCAAAACAGCCTTTGCTAATCTAGCCATTGAAACAGATATAAACGCAAGAATACTTATTGTTCAAGGTCTTGAATCACATACAACAAATTATAACAGTCAAAAAGCTGCTATTTTTAGCACTATAACCCACCCAACAACTTCTGAGCTAATATTATGTATAAATGATTTGTTAATGCAAAATAAAACTGACACAATTGACTTGGAAAATGCGATACAAGCTTTAAGTGATGAACTTGCCACTGTAAATTCAGACTTAAATGCTGTTGGAGCAAATAGTGT
>Ga0180433_10002926_pt1 | contig 25711 bp, 24 predicted proteins | sample SS_ome_8_FD_132980 | JGI IMG/M metagenome (GOLD analysis project Ga0180433, IMG submission 132980) | Hypersaline lake sediment archaeal communities from the Salton Sea, California, USA - SS_1_D_1 metaG | ecosystem: Environmental > Aquatic > Non-marine Saline and Alkaline > Hypersaline >... | reverse complement strand
GGGAGAGATGAAGATCGCGTGCTGCACCCTGGAGATGATCACCCTCATCTTCCTGCTGTTCTGGAGCTTCAACGGCGCGTACAGTGTCCTCAACGCACCGTCGACCGACCTCGTCAGCCAACCGACTTCGGAGCTGATCGCGTCGTGGGGCGAGCCGGACGCCGTCGCCGTCGCGACCGATCTCGGGTTCCGCGCATCGCAGCTCGAGGCCGTCGAGATCTGGTCGTACGCCAATCCGACGCGCTCCGTCGTCATTCGGGACGGTATCGTGGTCTCGGTTCGTACGGGGTAAGCGATTCAGGCTCGCACGGGCCTCGCGTCTCGAATCTGCCGGGGTGACTCGACCTCGAACAGCGAGTGGAGAGACTCGACGTCACGCGGTGACACAGCGTAGCGCCCGCTGCGGATGGCTCAGGAATTCGCAGCCCGCTTCGGTCACGAGAACGTCCTCCTCGAGGCTCACCTGACCGTACTCCTCCGTCGGGACGTGGAGCTCGAGCGTGAACACGTTTCCGGCCTCAACGAGGCCGTTCGGTGAGTCTCCGTATCGCTCCCACGGCGGTCCGAGGAACGTTCCTCCGTCGTGTGCGAAGCGTCCGACCTGATGCCCCAGCGCATGAGCGAACTCCGGGTACCCGCAGTCGACCACGTGTTCCCGTGCGACTGCGTCGACGTCCCGCCCGCGGACGCCCGGTTTGAGGACGTCGGCCGCCAGCTGGATCGCGTCGCGAACGGTCTCGAACGCGCGCTGCACCTCCTCGGGGATCCCGTCCGATGCTCCGAAGAAGTACATCCGCTGGATGTCGGAGCTGTAGCCGCCGGACTGCACCCCGAAGTCGAAGTGCAGCAGGTGGCCCGCCTTCGTCCGGTTGTCGGACGGTGCCCCGTGGCCAAACGCCTTGTCCGGACCGGCATCGACCGCCGGGTTGGAAGATGCCTGCCACGCGAAGCCGACCCCAAACTCCGCCATCCGGCCATGGACGAACCGCTGGATCTCGATCTCCGTCTGACCGACAGTGAGGAAGTCATCCAGCTCGTCGAAGATCGCCTCGGTGATCCGAATCGCGTCGCGGATCTGGGCCTGCTCAAATGAGGTTTTTCGTCCCCGTAGACGACCGATCAGGTCCTCCGCGCTCACCAGGCGGTCCGCGTACGGCGTCGGCGCCAGGATCTCGAGCAGCCGCGCCTTCATCCCCGCCGTCAGCCCGTCCGCCGCCACGTCGCTTCGACTCTCGTTGATCGCGATCGTTCGCGGCGCGATCCGATCGAGCTCCGCCCGGAAGACGTCGCCGATCCCCTCGTCGTACGGGACGACCCGTCCGTACAGATCGGCGGGCACCACCTCGGCGTCGAACCTGCCGACGATCGCCGTCCGCTCCCCCGACGGGGTAAACAGAAGCGCCGACGGCCACACCAAGTCGGCCCCGAGGACGATCGGAAGCACCGGATCCGGCATCTGGATCGTCTCGCGAACCCAGACGAGCCAGCAGTCGATCCCGGCCTCTCGAAGAATCCCTGGCAGCTGTTCGAGCTTCTCACGCTGGAGCTGATGCTGATCTCCTGGAATCAAGGCTCGCGTGCACTTCATTTCGGGGTCAGATCTTGATTCTTAGGATTTCTCGGCCTCATCGATGCCCTTCGCAATCACACTGATCGTCGAATAGCAAAGCCCAAGGTAGTCGCCGACTTCCTTCAACTTGTACTGATGCCTGCGGACCGCGGCATGGATCTGCTCGTTGCGGCTCGTCTTATCGGCCACTCCAGCGAACAGCTCCTCGAGCGTAGGACGAAAGGCGAGCCGCTCCTCACGACGGATCTCTGAATTCTCAACGACGTCCGTAAGCAGGGGTTTCAACGATCGGACAAACGCGTCGCTCCCCAAAAGCATGCCCGCTGTAAGGCCTTCCCAGACTTCGATTCCCTTGCCCCGCCTGACGAAGTCCCGGTAAGCTCGAATCGCCGCTGCTCGATTCTCAGAGAACTGTGCGAGCAGCCAGTCCGTCGTAAGGAAGCGAGGAGAATCCGCTAGCCCAGCGGTCGCTCGATAGCTGCTCCATGGCCAATCCCGCGCGCTTCGCGCCACCTTGGCGCGGACTGGGTTGAGGACGATGTACCGCGCCAGCTCAAGCAAGTAGCTTTCCTTCTCTACGACGATCGACTTGAAGCGGCCTTGCACGAGATGCCCCGCGCGCGAATGCCTACGATTGAACCATTGCGTGTACACCCCGTTGAGATGCTGCATCCCCCGCGAGAGGTTCGGCTGCGGTGTCTCGATGAGGAGATGGTAGTGGTTCGTCATCAGGCAGTAGGCGTGACAGATCCATCCAAACCGTACAATAACCGTGGCAAGCGTCTCGATAAAGCGTCGCCGGTTGGTGTCGTCGAGGAAGATCTTCGTCCCCGCGTTTCCGCGGCTTGTGACGTGATAGACCGCGCCTTCGTATTCGATCCTCAACGGACGAGCCATGAACCCAGAATAGCACTCTGAACCCTAAGAATCAAGATCTGACCCCCCCCTTGATTCTTAGAGGATCAGGATGGCAAATGACAGTTTCACGCGGGTAGCGCTGGAAGACGAATGACGGTCACGCATTGCACTCACCGAATTACTGTATGCGCCCCCCGAATCAAGGCGATCTGAGCCGGAACCCTGCGCCGCGTTGGGAGCAGCTTTCACTGCCCTCCGCGGGGAAAGGTGGCAAGTGGGTAAACTAGGGACATGGGATTGATTGACAAGCAACGCGCTTCGATCGAAGAGTACGTCCATGCTCGATTTCACAATGCCCGGGGCTGGCAGCAGATGCGGCAATGGGTTGACAGCCTATCCACGATGCCATCGGCAGAGGAGATGACCGCGCATACTGTGGCACCCTACAGCGTGCGCGATATGGTGGGCATGATCGAAACGCGGCCGTGTCGCGGGGTATCACCGCTGGTTAATGCCTGCCGGCGGCAGCCGAAGTGCATGATGGCGCATCAGAAATGCTGGTATAACGTCGCGAACAACGCAATGTGCGTGCAGAGCTCCACGGTTGGGGACACTTCGCTCAAAGGGGGCAGTCCATGCAGTGGGCGGTTCGAGACGCAATCCCCACGGGACTAAGCGGCGCTGGGCATCCGGCCCCGAAGGCCTCCCCCAGAAGCTTCCTCTTGAAGAAGATCCTGTCTCTCATCTTCCCGGTCCGTGGCGTGGCGTGCAGCGCTCTCGAGTTCGGTTCTCAAAGGGCGTGTCACGCGTCCGCAATCGCAAACGAAACCCTAAGAATCAAGATCTGACCCCGGCGTTTAGACCCCGGCGTTTACCTGCCCCGACATCAGTACGCATGGACTTGACCCAGACGTGCTAGCGGAGTGACTCCGCCAGTGAGGGCTGCTTTGTCGGTAGCTGATCCCACGTCCTGCCGTCGAGTTGACGCCCATTTCTCTTCTTGAACACGCCGCCCCACTGCTTAAAGAAGAACGCCACGTTGGCAGTCTTGCACTGTGCCTGAATGTCGATGACCCAGTCCTTCAGCATCGGTCTCGCACCAGGGCCTGACTCACCTCCTACGATGGCCCAATGGATACCTCTTAGGTTGAGGTTGGGCAGCGGCCCAATGAGAGGCTCGAGAGAGAGGAAACGTACAGAAGCGTGGACCTGCCGCAGGTGATCAATGCGGTCCGAGACGTTCGCGTCCTCCACACTGACTCCCATCCATACGTTAGACGGCCACGGGAGCTGATCCGCAAGCTCCATTAACCGCTCTGATCGCTTCGTCAATACCTGGAACGTGTGCCAATGAGCTTCTGCCATCGTAGCGAAGATGCCGCGGATGAAGCTGAGGGGGATCTCCTCATGGAAGAGGTCACTCATCGAGTTCACGAAGACAAGTCGTGGGCTGCGCCATTCGAGAGGAGCCTCGACCAGATGCGGATGGAGCGTAACGTCGAATCCGTTTCGGTAGTTCGGATTCCCCATGGCCTTGAGCCGGTGTGCCATCCGCTCGGCATAGCAGTTGAGACATCCAGCGCTAGTCTTTGAGCAACCAGTAACAGGGTTCCAGGTTGTCTCGGTCCATTCAATCTTCGACGTACTTGCCACACCGATCACTCCCCCTGATCCTTGATTGTAGCTGAGGCTCGCCGACTACCGACCTCGGCTGGCTGTTTCGTCCGAGACAAACGAGACGGTCACTCCAGCGGGGAAGGTCCCCCTTTTCCTTGGCTTCCCATCTGCCTTCGTATCATTGACAAGAATCTTGCCATCTGCCTCAAGCCTTCTGAGAGCTGACCGCGCATGCGCTTCCAGGTACGGAGTTTTGCTCTCAACATGGGAGAGCATGTCATCGGACTTGACGTTATGTGAACCACCAAACTTGGCTTCAAGAAGAAGAGCGACATCAGCCGTGCAGTCAGCGTCGAACAGCGCTTCCATGAACGGATCTGTCCTGTCGGAGAACGTGAAATCCCCCTCGGGATCCACCTTCCACATCGCTTCCTTCATCTTCGTGAAACCAAGGGGGTGATTGGTGGCGAAAAAGAGGTAGTAGGGAACGTGGTTCCTCCGATCTCTCATCTCGAAGTAGCGGACGAAACGGGCGACGCCCTCAAGCTGTTCCTGGTACATCAGCCTGAATGCTTCAACCCTGTCTCCCGATTGCTCAGGGATCTCAAGGACTCTCTCAGTTCCGAAGGCTCCGAGAATGTGGCTACGAATCTTGTCGTTCGGGTGATCCAAGAACCTGTTGATTGAGTCCACAGAGAGGTTGATGAAAGCCTCGCACTTCGGACATGCGAGTATCCTGGCTATCAAGTCAAACGGCATCCCGGAAAACCCAAAAGGATCTAGAAAGGCGAATGCAGGAGGCAAGGAGAACGTCTCACTGGCTACATCGTATTCCCGGCGGAACACATCCTCGAATTCACCGCAGTCCACGTTCACTGAGAAATTCCCAGGCCACTGAAGCTCCGCAAGCTTGGCTTCGAGATGCTTAACCCTGTCAGGCCGATAGTCGATGAACCAGAACGTGATGTCAGCCTCGAGCTGAGCGATGTGGTCCGACGCTACCTGCAAGGCGATGATCGGAGACCCAGGCTCGCCGCCTGTGTACTCGCCTGGTCCGCAGAACCCATCGAGGTATAGCAGTCTGCGGTTGTACCGATTCAGGATGGCAAACCACGCGCCAAGATAGCGCTTCAGGATTTCGTGTTTCGCTCTAGAATGCGGCTCCAACTCCCATAGCGTACCTTCTGGCATAGTTGCACTCTTATGGATCAAAGACTCTCTCAGGATAGTACATCAACTGAATCTCCCTGTGAATCCAGCGAGCTGGCAGCAATGGCTGGAAAATCCTTTCTCGCGAGCGGCTGAGGAATAGATCGACCCTCACTCATCTGTCAGACACCTGACAAATGTGCTATGATCCTCCCGCGATGCCGATGGAGCGAATGGCCGAGACGAATAACCCGCGTTCTGCGATTGGGCTGCTTCCCGAAGAGGAAGCGGCTTGGAAGAAGCTACCGACGCTTCTTCTGGAAGGCGATGCCTGATGCCGTTCACCAAACTCTCAGAGGTAAACCGCCCCAGGCATGTGGTTGGGCCGCTTTCCTCGCCGGGAAAGCAGCTTACGGGAAGCTGTCATCGGCTGGCTTCCCGGGAGAGTGATGTCTAGTGCCGTTTCAGAAGCTAGCTGATGTGAACCGGCCTAGACATGTTGTTGATGAAATCCTCTCGTCCATCCAGGACGGTTCACTCACCGCTGGAGAGCGGCTGCCTTCGGAGGCGAAGCTGGCGGAGCTGACGGGCGTCGGACGGACGTCGGTGCGCGAGGCGCTGGCGGCGCTTCGGCTGATGGGGGTCATCGAAACGCGGGTGGGGGCGGGCAGCTTTGTATCCGCTGCCCTTGACGGGAGCGCGATGTCTTCTGACATCGCGGAGGAGATTGCCGAGGCAATCTCAGCTTCCGAAGAGGCCCACCAGCTACAGGAAGCGCGGGCGGTGTTCGAGTGCGGGCTGGTACGGCTCGCGGCGGCGCGATGGTCTCCGCAGAAGGCGGAATCCTTCGATGATCTCCTGTCCGAGATGTCGAGCTGTGCCGACCGCGAATGTTATGAAGATTACATTCGGCTCCATCGCGACTTCCACTTGATGCTCGCCCGGGCGACGGACAACGCGATCGTCGAGGGGACGGAGCGCAGCTTCCTCGAAACCATGGATCACGAGGGCTGGCAGGACATGGAGCGGCAGTTCTACCTCCCGAATCGGGCCGAGTATCTACGCGAATCTGTGGACCTGCATCGAGGAATCGTCGATGCTTTGGCGTCCGGAGACGGAGCGCTCGCATCGCAGCGGGTCCACGACCACTTCCGGAGATACGAGGAGGGCGGGTGAGGGGTGAGGGACGAGGGGGTAGGGACGAGGGACGAGGGACGAGGGATGAGGGGTGAGGGAATAGGGGCGAGGGACGAGAGGCGAGGGGTGAGGGGAGAGAGAGCAGGGAATAGGGGGCAGGAGGTAGGCAGGAGCGACTCAGCATGAAGGAAGGCGACAGGAACTACGTGAAGCGGAGCGGGTGAGCGAATGAAGAAGACCGAATTCGAACTCCTTGGGAGAGACTTCCCTCGTTCCGATTCCGTCGCGAAAGTGACGGGTGCAGAACGCTACACAGTTGACGTTTCTCTCCCCCGGATGCTGCACGGGCGGATCCTGGCAAGCCCGTACGCCCACGCGAAGATCGTCTCGATCGAAACGTCCGAGGCGGAGGCGCTGGGTGTAACGTGCATCACATTTGATGATGTGCCGAAGGTCCGCTACAACGAGCGGATCATCACGATCCCTCCGGTCCTCCACAAGGACCACACCGTCCTCGCCGACAAGGTCCGGCGGATGGGTGAGGCGGTCGCCGCGGTCGCGGCGGAGACCGAGGAGCTGGCCGAGCGCGCCCTTCGCGCCATCAAAGTTGAGTACGAGGTCCTTCCCGCCGTCACGGACGCGGGCGAGGCGATGAAGCGCGGTGCGCCGAAGATCTACGACACGGTGCTGTGGGGCGAGGAAGAGATCCGGATCGAGAACAACATCGCCTGCGCGCGAGACATTGAGGAAGGCGACGTCGACGCGGCCTTCGACGAAGCGGACGCGGTCGTCGAAGGGACGTTCACCCTTCCCAAGGTCTACCACGCGCAGCTGGAGACGAAGTCGTGCGTTTGCCGTCCGGAGCCGGACGGCGGGCTGACGTTCTGGCCGACGACGCAGTCGATCCACAACGTCCGCATCCTCCTCGGCGAGATCTTCGACATCCCGCTCTCGAAGATCGACGTCCGCCGCGTGCCGATCGGCGGGACGTTCGGCTCGAGCATCCAGATGAACTCGCCGATTCCCATCTGCGCTGCGCTGGCGCGGAAGGCCGGGCGGCCGGTGAAGCTGACAACCACCCGCGAAGAGGACGCCCACGACCACACCCGCTACGGCTGCACGATCGACCTGAAGCTCGCGGCGAAGCGCGACGGGACGCTCCTCGGCGCCGACATGAAGCTCGTCGCCGACATCGGCGCGCACAACATCCAGGCGTACTCGTATCTCGGCGTCTCGGTCGGCTGGCTCGTCTCCCTGTACAAGCTGCCGAACGTCCGCTACCGCGGCACGGCCGTCTACACGAACAAGGCGCCGTCGTGCGCGATGCAGGGGTTCGGCAACCCGCAGGTCACGTTTGCCGTCGAGCAGTTGATCGACGAGCTGGCCGAGAAGCTCGAGATCGACCCGATCGAGCTTCGGCTGAAGAACTACGTCGGCCTCGGCGACACGTTCTGGGGCCAGGGACCGACGGTGAAGTCGATCGTGCACTCGGATGGGGTGCCTGAATTGCTCGCGACGGGCTCCAAAACGATTGGATGGAAGACGCGGTCCGTCGCGGGACAGAATCGCTCAGCAGGCGAGCGATTCTGTCGTGGGATTGGCATGGCCCGCGGCTTTCATACGAGCAGCGCCGGGGCGCCGCAGCCCGGGGACGTCATCGACTTCTCCGGCGCGATGGTCAAGGTGAACGTCGACGGCTCGATCGACGTGATCACCGCCTTGATGGACCACGGCGGCGGGACGCACGAAGCGATCGCGAAGCTCGTCGGCGAGGCGCTGTGCGTGCCGTTCGAGGTGGTGAACGTCGTGCCGGTCGGAACGCAGACGACGGTCTACGACTGCGTCACCCACGCGACGCGCGGTGTCTACGCCGGCGGCGGGGCGGCGGTCAAGGCCGCGGAGTCGCTGGTCGGAGAGATCCTCGAGACGGCCGCGCACTACCTGAACGTCTACCCCGACTCGCTCGATCTCCGGTTGGACGAAGCAACGCGGCAATGCGTCGTGTTCGCGCCCGCGATCGACGATCGCGCCATGACGCTTGAGGAGCTGGCGAAGCGATGCTGGATGGAGAGCTGGAAGACGCTCGCCGCGGTCGAATCGTACCGGCCGACGAACTGCCCGCCGGCGTACGTCGCCGTCTTCGTCGAGGTCGAGGTCGACACGTGGACCGGTCAAGTGAGGACGGTGAACGCGGTGATGGGCTCGGACTGCGGGACGGTCGTCAATCCCGCGATGGCGGTCGGACAGCTCGAAGGGGGGCTGTCGAAGGGCGTCGGCTACGCGCTGATCGAGGGCTGCAACTGGAACGAGAACGGACAGCTCGCGTCGCGCGGGTACTGGCTCGACGCGAAGATCGCCGCGTTCGACGAATCCCCTCACATCGAGCACCTGACGACCTTCTTCGCCGACACGTACGAGCCGACCGGCCCGTTCGGTGCCAAGGGGATCGGCGAGGCGGCGATGAACCCGGTCGCCGCCGCGTACGCCAACGCGCTCGCCAACGCGCTCGGCGTCCGGTTCTACGAGCTGCCCATCACTCCAGAGGTAGTTCTCGCCAAGATCGCAAAGGGCGCAGAGAAAGGCGGACAAGGGTGACTCACGAGGGCAGCCGCATGATAAACAGTCATCTTCTGGTCCACCGGTTCGGCTACGTCCGGCCGACTTCGCTCCGAGAGGCCACCGCCGCTTTACGCGAGCGTCCCGACGCGGCGATCCTCGCCGGCGGGACGAACCTCCTCGTCGATCTCAAGTTGGAGCGAGTTCAGCCCGCGAATGTAATCGACGTCACATTCGTCCCGGAACTCCACGGCGTCGAGGAACGCTCCGACGGCCTGTGGATCGGCGCGCTGACGTCGATCTACGCGCTCGCGACATCGGAACGTCTCTGGAAGGAGTACACCGCGCTCGCCGAGGCGGCGGCCGCGTTCGGCTCGACGCAGGTCATGATGCGCGGGACGCTCGGCGGGAACGTCTGCAACGGCTCGCCGGCTTCCGACACGGTGCCGGCGCTCGTCGCGTTCGGCGCCGACGCGTTCCTCGTCGGACCGGAAGGCGAGCGAATGGTTCCGGTCGGTGACCTGCTCGAAGGAGGTCCGGGAAAGGTCCGGCTGCGAAAGGGCGAGATTCTCGCCGCGATCCGGCTTCCGCGCGCCACCGAGCAATCCGGGTCCGCGTTCCTGAAGATCTCCCGGGTGCGGGCCGACCTCGCGAAAGCAAGCGTCGCGGTTCGACTCTCGCGCGGAGAGGACGGCCGGTGCACCTCAGCACGGATCGAGCTCGGTTCCGTCGGACCGACGGTGATCCGCGCGCGGGAGGCCGAGAAACTCCTCATCGGTCGAACGCCGACCGAAGACGTGGCGTTCGACGTCGGATGCGCAGCATCCGCGGAGATCCAGCCGATCGACGATGTGCGGAGCACGGGTGAGTACCGGCGCAAGGCTGCGATCGCGCTGACGCATGACGCCTGCGTCTTGGCTTGGAATCGAATAAGCGAAGAGGTCAAGCGGGAACGAGCGGCTGCTGAAGCAGCCGCTGTTCCTAGGGGCGAAGCGAAGGAGCCGCTTCGCCCAGAGGTGAAGCCCCTCCAGCTCGGGCCGGATGAGACGACGCGGATCGTGCTGACGGTGAACGGCGCGCGGCACGAGCTCGACGTGCGACCGAATGAACTGCTCCTCAACGTGCTCCGGGAGCGGCTCGAACTGACCGGAACGAAGTACGGCTGCGGGATCGGCGAGTGCGGTGCGTGCACCGTTTGGCTGAACGGCGTGCCGGTCCTCGGCTGCCTCGTCCTCACCGTCTCCGCCGACGGGGCGGAGATCCGGACGATCGAGGGACTCGCCGCGCCGGACGGCACGCTCGATCCGCTGCAGGAGGCGTTCATCGAGGAGAACGCGTTCCAGTGCGGCTACTGCACCCCAGGCATGCTGATGATGACGAAGAAGCTCCTCGAGGAGATCCCCGGGCCGACCGAGGACGAGATCCGCGACTACCTGAAGGGGAACCACTGCCGATGCACGGGTTATGCCAGCATTGTGCGCGCTGTTCAGCGCGCAGCTGGGAGGGATGGATAATGACGGCTCCTCCCAGGAATGCTGGCATACCCTGCGCGAAGGACAGCACGCTGTCCTTCGCGTGGTTGGGTGATGAAACAACGCTGGACCCCAAGCGAAAGGAAGAGCAGTCGTGACCCTACCCACGTTCGATCTGCTCCAGCCGAAGACCCTCGACGAAGCGCTGAAGCTTCTCAGCGAGACACCCGAGGCGGTGCCGATCGCCGGGGGGACCTGTCTCCTCGTCGACCTCCGAGAGCGGAGTACCTCCGCGGACGTGCTGCTCGACCTGTCGCGGATCGAGGAGCTCCGCCGCATCGAGACCGTCGGCGACGAGCTGGTCATCGGCGCAACGGTCACGATCTCCGAGATCCTCGGCGATCCGTCCGTCGCGGAGCACGCCGGTGTCCTCCGTAGGGCTTGCGAGATGTTCGCCGCCCCGTTGATCCGCAATCGGGCGACGATCGGCGGGAACTTGGCGCACGCGTCGCCGGCGGCGGACACCGCTCCGCCGCTCCTGCTGCTCGACACGATGGTCGAAATCCAAGCGGACGGCCGGAAGCGCGTGACGCCGCTCCACCGGTTCTTCGCCGGCCCGTGCGAGACTCATCTCAGACCTGCTCATCTGGTGACCGCGGTGCGGATCCCGATTTCCAAAGGTACGCCGCGGTGGACGTACGAGAAGATCCGGCTGCGCAAGGCCGACGCGATCAGCGTCGTCAGCGCCGCGGCGTTGGCCGTTCCCAGCAAGGCCGGTCCGCCGGAGATCCGGATCGCCCTCGGGGCCGTCGCTCCGACCCCGGTTCGCGCGTGGGACGCGGAAGAGGTGCTCAAGGGCAGGAAGCTCACCTCCGAGGCGATCGCGGTCGCGGCGAAGGTCGCCGCGGAGGAGGCACGCCCGATCGACGACCTCCGCGGATCGGCCGGGTACCGCCGGCGGGAGGTCGAGGTTCTGGTCCGCCGCTGCCTGTCGGGCCTGATGGGGACGAGCGGAGGTGAGGCCGATGGAGGCTAGGCCGGTCACGCTTCGCGTTAACGGCCGGACGCACGACGTGGCGCTCGCCCCGAACACGACGCTCCTCGAGGCGCTACGCGACCTCGGCTACACCGACGTCAAGAGCGGTTGCGAGAAGGGCGACTGCGGCGCCTGCGCCGTCCTCCTGGACGGGGTGGCGGTCAACAGCTGCCTCGTCCTCGCCTGGCAGGCGGAGGGCGCCGAGATCGTGACCAACAGCGGTCTCGGCACGATCGAGAAACCTCACCCGATTCAGGAGGCGTTCGCCGACACCGGCGCCATCCAGTGCGGCTTCTGCACCTCGGGGATGATCGTCGCGACGAAGGCGTTGCTCGATGGGAACCCCGATCCGACCGAGGACGAGATCCGGGAAGCGCTGTCGGGCAACCTGTGTCGCTGCACTGGGTACGGGCAGATCGTCGAAGCAGTTCGCGTCGCAGCGGAACTGCTTCGACGATCTTCCTCGTCCCCTGCGTCTTCACTTGCTGAGGCGACTTCGGCAAGTGAAGACGGGCGAGAACACGATCACGAAGATCGTGTTCTCGGGTCTGGCGACGGGGCGGAAGCGGGTGATGACACGTGAATCACGTGGAACCGAAACCTCTTCCGGAAGTGAAGCTCCCTCCGCTGAAACAAGTGGGCAAACCGCTTCGTCGCGTGGACGCTTTGGGCAAGGCGGTCGGGGCGACGGTGTACGCAGCCGACTTCACGATGCCGAGGATGCTCCACGCCAAGGTGTTCCGGAGCGACCGGCCGCACGCGCGGATCGTCCAACTCGGCGTCTCGAAGGCGCGCGCGCTGACCGGCGTCGCCTGCGTGCTGACCGGCGAGGACGTCCGGGGCGCCAAGCTGACCACCGACATGCCCGGCCAGACCGGGCGGGCGGCGCGCGCCGGCTCGGACGCGCCGGTCCTCGCGCTCGAGGCGGTCCGCTACGTCGGCGAGCCGATCGCGCTCGTCGCCGCGGAGACGGTCGCCCTCGCCGAGGAGGCGCTCGGCCGGATCGAGATCGAGTACGAGAATCTGCCCGCGGTCTTCGATCCGGAAGAGGCGATGGTGCCCGGTGCACCGATCCTGTTCGAGCCGGACAACGTCGTCAGCCGGTACACGATTCGCAAGGGCGACCTCGAGGCCGGCATGGCCGAGGCCGACCTGGTCGTCGAGAACAGCTTCCGGACGCCGTTCGTCGAGCACGCTTACCTCGAGCCGGACGCCGGCGTCGCCTGGGTCGACGAGCAGGGCGTGATCAACATCCGCGTCGCCACCCAGGTCGTCGAGCACTTCCGCTCGGTCGCCCGCGCCCTCGGCGTGCCGGAGAACCGTATCCGCGTCCGAGGGACGATGGTCGGCGGCGGGTTCGGGAGCAAAGAGGACGTCACCGTCGAGATCTTCCTCGCGTTCCTCGCGCGCGAGACCGGCCGGCCGGTGAAGCTCGTCTACACGCGGGAGGAGGCGTTCCTCGCGACCTCGAAGCGGCACCCGTTCACGATCACCCATCGAACCGGCGTCAAGCGCGACGGCCGGATCACCGCGTCGCGGATCGAGATGGTCGCCGACTCCGGCGCCTACCCGTACCTGACGCCGTACGTCCTCCTGTACGCGACCGGGATGGCGACCGGCCCGTACCGGATCGACAACGTCCACGTCGACTCCGTCGCGGCGGCGACGAATCAGACGTTCACGAGCGCGTTCCGCGGTTTCGGCGGCCCGCAGGCGGCGCTCGGCTACGAGCAGCAGATGGACGAGATCGCGAAGGCGTTGGACATGGATCCGCTCGAGTTTCGGCGAGCCAACTACATGAAGACCGGCGACACGACGTGCACAGGGCAGGCGGTGACGTCGGCCGTCTGGTCGGAGGAGTGCGCCACCCGCGCGCTGCACGCGCTCGGCGATCGGACGCCCTCGACCGGGACGAAACGGATCGGCCGCGGGCTGGCGAGCACGTTCCAGAGCTACGGGCGGATCACCTGGTTCCACGACACGTCCCGAGCGTGGGTCGGCGTCGAGCAGGACGGGACGGTCGTCGTCCGGTGCGGTGTCCCCGACATCGGAGCGGGGCAGTCGAACAGCCTCTGTCAGATCGCCGCCGAGATCCTCGGCGTGCCGCTCGACCGGGTGACGATCTACGCGACCGACTCGGCGGTCACGCCGCTCGCCGGGACGTCGACCGCGACGCGGCAGCTGTACATGTCGGGGAATGCTGTGTCTTCAGCCGCTTCCGCAGTTCGGACCCGCCTTGTCAGGCGGGCGGCTGAAGCCATGGGAGTTCGCGAGGAGGATGTCGACCTCGCGAACTCCAGGGCGTTTGTCAGCAAAGAGCCGGATCGGTTCATCGAGCTGGCGGAGTTGGCGAAGCGGTGCGCGGCGGAGGGGATTGAGCTGTCGGAGTTGGCGCAGTTCAATGCGCCGTTCACCGACGGTCTCGACCCGGAGACCGGGCAGGGCGACATCTGGCCGGACTTCACTTTCGGCGCCGTCGCGGTGGAGGTCGCCGTCGACATCGAGACGGGAGGGATCGAGCTGCTCAAGTGCGCTGCTTGCCACGACGTCGGGCGGGCGATCAACTCCGCGGCGGTCCGCGGACAGATCGCCGGCGGGACGGCACAAGGACTCGGCTACGCGCTGATGGAGGAATTCGCTCTGGAAGACGGTCGGGTCGTGACACCGTCGTTCGCCGAGTATCTGATCCCGACGTCGGCCGACTACCCGGCGGCCGACGTGATCGTCCTCGAATCCGGCACTGGCATCGGACCGTTCGGCGCGAAGGGGATCGGTGAGCCGGCCTTGACGCCGGCCGCCCCCGCGGTGGCGAACGCCTTCGCCGACGCGCTCGGCGTCCGAATCCACGAACTCCCCCTCACGCCCGAGCGGGTTATCGAAGCCGTCGACGAGGCACGGGGGAAAGGGCTTCTCTGACCGATGAAGCGAATCCTGTCAGGAAATCAGGCGGTCGCCTTCGGTGCGCTGAGCGCCGGCGTCAAGGCCGTCACCGGGTATCCGGGAACGCCATCGACCGGCTGCATTGAGCACCTCCTGACGATGGATCTGCCCGATCGTCACGTCGAGTGGTCGACCAACGAGAAGGTGGCGTTCGAGATCGCCGCCGGCGCGGCGTGGGCCGGGCACCGCGCGATGTGCACGATGAAGATGTCCGGGGTCAACGTCGCCTACGACGCGCTGATCTCGATCGCCCACTCCGGGACGAACGGCGGACTGCTGATCTACGTCGCCGACGATCCGGGAGTCTCCGCCGGGATGGCCGAACAGGACTCGCGCGGCTTCGCGATCATGTCGAGGCTCCCGATGCTCGATCCGGCGACGCCGGCCGAGGCGTACGCGCTCGCGCGGACCGCGTTCGAGCTGTCCGAGGCAGTCGGCAGTCCCGTCTTCCTGCGGCTCACGACAACCGTTGCGCTCGCGCACACCGTCGTCGACGTCGAAGGCCCAATCCCGCCGCGGGAGATCGAACCGATCCTGGAGAGGGACATCGCCCGCTACACCAAGGCCGGCGCGGCGATCTGCCAGCAACAGCACCGCGACCTGATCGAGCGGCTCGAACGGGCCGGCGCGTGGGTTCACGACAGGAAGCTCAACAAGCTAGAACTCGCCGACGAGCCGGGCGGATTGGGCATCGTCGCCGCGGGCGCGGTGAACGCTTACCTCAATGAAGCGATCGCGCTTGCCGCGGGCAAACGCGCAGATGGCGCATCTACGCTGAAGCTCAGAACGACGATTCCGTTCCCGTGGGAGGAGACGAAGCGGCTGCTCGAGCATTCCGGGACGATCCTCGTGCTCGAGGAGCTCGAGCCGCACGTCGAGCGCGCCGTCCACGTCGCCGCACAGCGGCTGGGCTTCGACGGACCGATCGTCGGCAAGCTCGACGGAACGCTGTCTCCCATCGGCGAGTACGGTGTGGCCGAGATCCTTGCAGGACTCCGAGTAGCCACGGGTGCGTCGTCGCCAACGCATCGTGAAACACCACGACCCACGGACCACGAACCACAAACTGCGACAGCCGCTTCGCGTCTAATTACCGTATGCGCCGGATGCCCGCATCGAGGCACGTATCTCGCGATCGATGCGGCAATCGAGGAGGCCGGTTACGCGAAGGACGACGTGATGGTCACCGGCGACATCGGCTGCACGATCCTCGGGATGAACCCGCCGTTCGACCTGCTCTGGAACGAGGTGTCGATGGGGTCGAGCGTCGGCCTCGCGCAGGGGTACGTCCACGCCGGCCTGAAGACGCCGGTGATCGCCACGATCGGCGACTCGACCTTCTTCCACGGCGGGATCCCCGGCCTGATCAACGCGATCCAGCACCGGGTTCCGCTGACGCTGGTCGTGATGGACAACGGCTGGACCGCGATGACCGGGATGCAGGTCAATCCGGGGACCGACAACGCGTTCCAGGAGGACGGTCGTCGGATCGACCTGGAACAGGTGATCCGGGGACTCGGCGTCGAGCGGTTGTACGTTGTCGACCCGTACGACCTCACGGAAACGACGGACGCGTTGGTGAAATGCTTGAAGCACTCCGCAGACGTGAGCGTGGTCCTCGCCCGCCGCGAGTGCGCGATCCAGGCGGCGCGGCGAGGCGTCCGGCACGGGACGACGACCGTCGATCCGGAGACGTGCGTCCTGTGCAAGCAGTGCCTCCGCGTGACCGGCTGTCCGGCGCTGTCCCTCGGCGAATCGTCGATCCGGATCGATCCCTCGCTCTGCAACGGCTGCGGGCTGTGCGTCTCGTTCTGTCCGACGTCTGCACTGAAGTGGGAGGCGACCGAATGACCTGTGACATCGTCCTCGTCGGCGTCGGCGGGCAGGGCGTTCTGACGATCGGTGAGCTACTTCTCCACGCCGCGTTCGAGGCCGGCGCGCCGGCCTCGCTCACCCCGACCAAGGGGATGGCGCAGCGAGGCGGGTTCGTGAAGGTCGAGCTCCGACTCGGCCGAGAAGGGGTCGGTCCGCGGATCGGGGAGCGGTCGGCGGATCTGGTCGTCGGAACGGAGCGTTCCGAAGCCCTGAGGGGAATCCGCTACGCGAAGCCGGACGGAACGTTCGTCCTCTTCGATCACATCTGGGCGCCGACCGGCGTGATGCTCGGGTCGGACACCTATCCGACGCTCGCGCAGGTGACCGAGGCGATCCGCGCGGTCACAGGAAGACTGGTCGTTCTCCGGCCGGCCGATCTTCCGACCGTCGACGGACGAACCGTTCGGCCGAACGTGTACGTTCTCGGCGCGATGATCGGCACCGCTCCGCTCGGTGAGCTGCTCGACCCGAGCACCGTCGAGAGGGTACTCCAGGATCGATGGCCGAAGCTGGCTCAGACGAACATTGCCGCGTTCCAAGCGGGGCTGAGGAGCGTGTCGTGAACTGGGCTGAGGCGCTGTTTCGTCCGAGAAGTGTGGCGGTCGTGGGTTCGGTTTCACCCGGGAAGATCGGGCGCGTGCTGGTCGATCAGCTCCTCGCTGGCGGATTCACGCAACTGGTTGCTGTGAATCCTCGAGGGTTGGGAACTCGCGGCGTTTCCGCCGTGAGTTCCTTGAGAGAACTCCCTCCCGGGAGTTCTCCAGTCGACCTGGCCGTGATTGCCTCGCCCGCGGCGACGGTCCCGGAGGTCCTCGAGGACGCGGGGAAGGCCGGCGTGAAGGTCGCCGTGATCATCACGGCAGGGTTCGCGGAGGCCGGGGATGCGGCGGCCGAGCTCGAGATCCTCGACGCCGCCCGGCGATGGGGTCTTCGCGTTGTCGGCCCGAACTGCGCCGGCATCGTGAACACGAAGCACGACCTCTACCCGACCCTGGAGACGCGCCCTCCGATCGGCGACGTCGCGTTCGTCTCCCAGAGCGGCGCCCTCGGCGGCGCCGTGCTGTCGTGGGCCGAGGAGCAGGGCGTCGGCTTCTCCAAGTTCGTCAGCTACGGGAACGGCGTCGACCTGACCGACGTCGATTTCCTCGCCGTCCTCCGAGACGACGAGGAGACGCGCGTCGTGGCGCTGTACGTCGAGACGGTCTCGGACGGACGTCGGTTCATGGAAGCCGCGAGACGCCTCGTGATGGTCAAGCCGCTGCTCGTGATCAAGTCCGGCCGATCCGATTCCGGGCGCCGCGCGACGATCTCCCACACCGGCTCGATGGCCGGCGCCGACGCGGTCTTCGACGCCGCGTTGAGGCAGTCCGGGGCGATCCGCATCGACGGGATCGAAGAGATGTTCGACCTCTGCCGCGGGTTCAAGACGCTTCCGCCGGTCAATGGGCGCCGGCTGGCGATCGTCACCAACTCGGGCGGACCCGGGGTCCTGGCGGCGGACCGCGCCGAGGCCTCCGGTCTTCTCGTGAAACCGCCGTCCGACGGACTGCGGGATCGATTGAAACGCAGACTCGAGCCGTTCTGCGGCCTCGACAACCCGTTCGACCTGACCGTCCAAGGAACGGAGGACGACTACCGGGACGTGCTCGCCGAGGTCCTGGCGGAGTACGACGCCGCACTGGCGATCAACGTCAACACGCCGTACCTCGACTCTGCGCCGCTGGCGGCCGGCGTCGTCGCCGCGGCGAAGTCGACCGGCAAGCCGATCGCCGCGTCTTTCATGGCCGGAAGGCCTGCACGGGCCGCCCTTCCGGTCCTCCGCGAAGGCGGCGTGCCGAACTTCGCCACCGGGGAGCGTGCTGTGAGCGCGATTGCCGCCCTGTGGCGGCAATCGCAGAGGGTCGAATCGCAGGGCGATTCGACTGGGGGCCCGAGCATTCCACCTTGTGAGCCAGAACCGCTCCCGTGGGATCGAGACCCGTTGGAGCCGGAGGCGATGGACTGGCTGGAAGGACTCGGTTTTTCGGTCCTTGAGCGAACGTGGGCGAGGTCGACGGACGAGGCGGCCGACGCGGTCCTGCGGTTCGCGGGCCCGGTCGCGATGAAGGTCGTCAGCCGGTCGATCGTGCACAAGACCGACGCGGGCGGCGTGATCCTGAACGTCGACGGCCCCGAGGAGGCGGTCGTCGCGTTCGAGCGGCTCGACGTGCTCGCCGGAGACAGCTTCCGCGGCGTCCTGGTCTCGCCGATGGTTCCGGAGTCGGTCGAGGTCCTCGTCGGTCTCTCTCGCGACCCGCAGTTCGGCCCGGTCGTCGCGTGCGGGCTCGGCGGCGTCTTCACGGAGGCGCTGGAAGACGTTTCACTGCGGGTCGCTCCGGTCGAACTCGAGGAGGCGCGGGCCATGTTCGCGGAGCTCCGGGGTTCTGCGATCCTCCTCGGCACCCGAGGACGACCGCCGAGAGATCTCGACGCGCTCGCCGAGCTGGTCGCGGAGGTCTCGAGACTTCCGTTCCGGTTCCCGCGGATCGCGGAGCTCGATCTGAACCCCGTCTTCTCGCTCGAACGAGGCGCGCGGATCGGAGACGCCCGCGTCGTCCTCCTGCGAGATGAGGAGAAACCGTAGAGAGGAGAATCCATGTCGAAGACCGTCCGACCTCAACGCGGACTCGAGGCCGTCCGTCCCTACGTCCCGGGCAAGCCGATCGAGGAGGTGATGCGCGAGCACGGGATCGACGACGTCGTCAAGCTGGCGTCGAACGAGAACCCGCTCGGCGTCTCGCCCAAGGCGCTCGCCGCCATGCGGGAGACGCTGGAGCACGTCAACCTGTACCCGGACTCGGCGAGCCACGACCTGAGGGCGGCGATCGCCGAGCGTTTCGGCCTCTCGATCGACCGGGTTGCCGTCGGGAACGGCGCGGACGATCTGATCCTCGAACTGGCCATGGCCTACCTCGAGGACGGAGACGAGGTCGTCATCAGCCGGTCCTCCTTCCCGGTCTACGACATCTACGTCGCCGCGATGCGGGCGAAGCGGGTCAAGACGCCGCTCGCTTCGGGATATCGGATCGACCTGGGTGCGATGGCCGACGCGATGGCCGATCGGACGAAGATCGTCGTCGTCTGCAACCCGAACAACCCGACCGGAACGATCGTCACGGCCGACGAGCTCGATCCGTTCGTCCGGCGCGTCCCGGAGGACGTCCTGCTCGTCGTCGACGAGGCGTACGCCGAAATGGTTGACTCCGATGCGTTCCCAGACACGATGTCGTACGTGCGAGAGGGACGACCGAACGTCCTCGTTCTTCGGACGTTCTCCAAGGTCTACGGACTGGCCGGGATCCGCCTCGGCTATGCGTTCGGGGCGCCGGAGACGATCGCGGCGCTTCACCGGGTGAAGAACATCTTCAACGTGAGCGTCCTCGCCCAGGCGGCCGGGATCGCCGCCCTGCATGACGACGAGTTCGTGCGTCAGTCAGTCGAAGCCAATCGGGCAGGGCGACGCTATCTCTGCCGGGAGTTCGACCGCCTCGGCCTCGAGCACGCCGAGAGCCACACGAACTTCGTTCTGGTCCGGATCGGCCCGAACGCGGGCCGGATCTACGAACGGCTCCTCGAACGCGGGATCATCGTCCGTCCCTGCGCCCAGTACGATCTGCCCGACTTCCTCAGAATCTCGATCGGCACAGCGGTGCAGAACGAACGGCTGATCGCGGAACTCGGTGTGCTACTCGCCTAGCCGAGACGGCGGAGTCTGATCACCAGAACCGGCGGGATTTCGGGGTAGTGGTCCCATGAGAGCGGGCACACACGTCGACGGGACGGTCCTGTTCCAGCTGCTGGAGGATCACCGCCTCAAGTTCGAGGCGTTCCCCGGCCTACGGGCCCACGAAGTCGACGGCTTCACGAGCGAGGCGACGATCTACGAGCGGTAGCGGACCGCTGTACGGACTAAATCGTCAATCCGAGAAGGCGGTATTCGAACCGACGGGCGAATCCGCGGGCCAGCGCCGCCTCGACGACACTCGGCATCCAGTTCGGCACTGTCAGCGTGACTCGCCGTCCGGGCCCCCTCGTCATCGCCCGTTCGAGCTGGTGGGCAACCAAGTAGTCGGCGAGCTCCGAGCAGTTCGGATCGAGGAGGACCTCGATCGAATCCCTGCCGCCCGGACGCTTCGGAACGCTGTATTGACCGAGGCCGACGACGACGCCGTCGGACACTCGCCGAATCGCTGTTTTTCGCTCCTCGCGACCCGATGCCCACCGGAGCAGTGGAACGAAGAGCCGCAACAGGGGCACCGTCCGGTAGCGAGCGATCACCACCGGATCGTAGGCTCGCAGCTCCGGCGGGACGATCCGCGAATCGAGTTCGTAGCGGGTCCGCCAATCCGAAGGCTTCAGCGGCACCTCCCGATACCCCTTCGCAAGGGCATGGACAACCGGCGGCTCGCTCGGCTCGCAGTGGAGCACGACCCTTCCACCGCAAGGCTTGAATCCGAGACTCGTGTACAGCGCGTAGGCGGGGACGTTCCGGTCGATCACCTCGAGTGTTACCTTGCTCGCCCCACGGTTGCGCAGCTCACCGATGGCACGGGTCATAAGCGCTCGCGCGATCCCCCGCCGTCGTTGCTCGGGCACGACACCAACCGTGCTGACGATCCACATGTCCGTTGTCCCCTGCCGCTGCGTCATGGCAACGCCGGCGAGTTCTCCGCCCTCCTCCCAGACGAATCCGCGGAACAGGTCCCGAAGCGATGGGGAGACAAGTTGAAACGCCCGAAGAAGCGGCCACAGCCGGCGAAGGGTACGGATTATCCTGACGGTGTCGGTCTTCTCGTCCGCCTGGACGCTCCACTCCGGATTCTCCGGGTATTGGAACGTACGGATGGCCATGTCAAGCATCGGACTGAGGTCCTCCGGTAGTCTGAGCGGTCTGATGATCACAGCCGTCCTCCTGTAGGCAAGCTGGCCCGTAGACGCAATCCATCGACGTCAACCAAGCGCCAATCTAAGGGAGGTAGACGATGCCGGAGACGCGGCTACAACGTCAACCCCATGTGGTGATATTCGACCCGTCGTTTGAACCCGTAGCGGTTCGCCGCGTCGGCGACGGCGGGCATCCAGCTCGGCACCACGACGTCGACCCGTCGACCGGGACCGCGCGTGATCGCCCGCTCGAGGTGGTACGCGACGAGGTGGTCGGCCAGTTGCGAATGTTCCGGATCGAGATGGACCCGTATCGAGTCACACCCTCCCGCACGCTTCGGCACGTCGAACCGCGCCAGCGCGATCGGCGGCCCGCCGGTCGAGCGGCGGACGAGGAGAAGCCTCATCTCGCGCCGCTGCAGGAGTCGGAGGAGCGGGAGGACCGGCCGCAACAGCAGCGGCGGCCGGTACCGACCGATCACCACCGGCTGATACCGGGTCATCTCGGGCGGGTTGATCCGCTTGTCGAGCTCGTATCGGATCCGCCAGCTCTTGGACCGGCGGACCGACTCGATCGCGTATCCGTCCGACAGCGGTGGGACCTGCGGCGCTCCGTCCGGGGTCATCTCGAGCTCGATCAACCCGCTGAACGGCTCGAATCCGACGCTCGTGTACAGCGAGTAGGCGGGGACGTTTCGATCGATCACTCCGAGCACCGCCTTGTCGGCTCCCCGCTTGCGGAGATCGTCCAGCGAGCGGGTCAGCAGCTGCCGTGCGATCCCCTGTCCTCGGTACTCGGGAACGACACCGACGATGTCGATTTCCCACGTCTTCGTCGTACCCTGCCGCGCGCTGAGGACCAGGCCGACAATCTGCCCCGCCTCCTCCCAGAGGAAGCCACGGAACAGGTCTCGCAACGCCGGCGAGAAGAGCTGGAGAACCCGAATGAACGGCCAGAGCCGACGGAGGCTGTTGATCGTCCGAAGGACGTCCTGCTGTTCGTCCTCTCGAATCCCCCACTCCGGGTGATCCGGATACTGGAACGTCCGCATCAGCATGTCGGTCAACGGTAGAAGGTCGCCGGGGAATCGAATCGCTCGCATCGGCATGACAGGTCCTCCTACGGTGTTGTCCTCCGTACGTCGTCCCGCGGAGCCGGATCGTTCAATCGGTGCCGTGCGGCCCGGAGGGCGGAGGAGACGGCTTCCGAGAACGCGACGAACAGGACGCGTTCGAGCGAGCGAGCGGTTCGGAGAAACTCCCCGGTCGTTTCGATGGCGATCCCGCACGCCTCGTCGAGCGGGTATCCGTAGACGCCTGTGCTGATTGCCGGGAAAGCGATCGATCGGACGCCGTTCTCGACGGCGAGCCGGAGCGACGACCGATAGCACGAGGCCAGAAGCTTCGCCTCACCGCGGCCACCGCCGCGCCAGACCGGGCCGACGGTGTGGATGACGAACCGCGCCGGCAGTCGGTGTCCGTCGGTCATCCGCGCCTCGCCGGTCGGACAGCGCACGCCCGGCCGGACCTCGGGGATCCTCCGGCACGCCTCGAGCAGCTTCGGCCCGGCCGCCCGATGGATCGCCCCGTCGACGCCGCCCCCGCCGAGCAGCCGCTCGTTCGCCGCGTTGACGATCGCGTCGACCTCCAGCGCCGTGATGTCCCCCTCGACGATCTCGATCCGATTCATGGAGCCGGCTGGCAGCCCGGACAGACGTAGCACGAGCCGCCAAGATAGGCGAGCTTCTCGATCGGCGTCCCGCAGTTCGGGCAGGGTTTGCCCTTCGCTCGGCGATCGAGGATCGGCACGTACCGACCGGGCTCCCCGAAGAGATCCTTCTCCGTGTCGCGGCCGCCTTTCTCGATCGCCTCGGCCATCGTCGCGACGATCGCGTGGTGGAGCCGCTTCCGCTCGTCGGGCGAGACGTCGGGGACTTTCCGCTTCGGGGAGAGCTTGGCGCGGAACAGGACGTCCTGCAGGTAACCGTTGCCGATCCCGCAGACGTTCCCCTCGTGAACGAGGAACGCCTTGATCGGCTTGCGGCTCCAGTCGCCGCTTCCGTCGAGGATCCCGTCGAACCGCTCCGGCGTGAATTCCTCGGCGATCGGCAAAATCCCTTGCGTCCCGGCATACGGATGCACAGCGAGTTCTTCTGAGCTCAGGACCTGAAACCCGCCCCACGCCTGGATCGTCACCACGAGGCGAGCGCCGTCCTCGAACGTCACCACGCCGTGGGCCTTCTTCGACAACGCCTCTTCGGAAGGTACGTACCGGATCCGCCCGAACATCTCGCCGATCAGGAGGATCGTCCCCGAATCGAGCGAGGCGAAGATCCACTTGCCGTTCCCGGTGACGTCGACGATCGTGCGTCCGACGAGCCGATCCTCGTACGCACCGAGATCCTCGTTGAGGAACATGAACTTCGGCCGCTCCTCGGCGATTGAGACGGCTTCGACCCGCTTCCCGACGTACTGGCTTCGGATTTGGCGCGCAATCGTGATGACTTCGGGAAGCTCGATCATCGATGACGACCTCCGAGGCCAGTCTACATCGGACGCCACCGCGAGCCCATCGCGGCGATGGTCAGCTTCCCACGTCTTCGCCGAGCTCTCGACCGAGCCGGTACGCCTCCGCCAGCTTTTCCGGCAGCTCGGTGATCGGGACATCTCGGCCGGTCTCCGGATCGTACGTCTGGGCGAGAACGGCGTGCGACCGGCTGACGAATCCGCCGCTGATCCGATCGAGCCATTCGACCATCGAGCCGAAGTAGTGCCGATATCCGATGAGGAGGACGAAGTCTTTTCGGCCGAAACACGCCTCGGAGACGATCGCCTCGAGACGATCGAACAGCGTCTTCATCTGAGACGTCATGTAGCCCCAGAACATCGGCGTGGCGATCACGACGACGTCCGCCTCGCAGAAGACCGGGTAGACGGCCTGCATGTCGTCGTCGATGACACAGCCTTTACCGCCGGCACACTTCATGCACGCCCGGCAATGCTCGATGTGCATGTCGATCGGCCGGAAGTGGATGACGTCGCGTCGCCCGGATTCGCCCAGACCACGAAGGAACTCTCCGGCAAGCGTGTCGGTGTCTCCGCCTTTTCTCGCACTCCCGCGGAATACTACAACCTTCATCCACATCCCCTCACGTGGAATCCATTGTCGATTGGCCCGTCTCGACAGCGTCCCCGGCCTACCGAGGACTCGCATGATTCGGGACTCGTCCGCAGATACTATGCCTGTCCATGTCGTAATGCGATACGGTCGGAGGACTCGAGGGAGGGGTGGAAGTGGCAATCCTGTTGGCGTTGGCCTCCGGCGCGACGTGGGCGATCGGGATGACCGTCGCCAAACCGGTCCTTCGCTCCATCGACGTCCTCTCGTACATGCTCGGCCGATGGCTCCTCGTGACCCCTCTCGCGCTCGTGTACGCCGTGATCACGGGGACACTGGGCTTCACCAGCGGCTTCGCGATCGGCATGGCCGCCCTGGCGGGGTTCGTCGATTCGGCCCTCGGCGGCTTCTTCTACCTGATGGCGATGCAGCGGGCGCCGGCGTACCAGACCGCGACGTTGGCGAGCACCGCGCCGCTGTGGGGCGTGACGACCGCGATCCTGATCCTCGGCGAGCCGCTTCGATGGGAGATCCTTGTCGCCGTCGTGCTCGTCGTCTCCGGGGCCTACTTCCTCGTCGGACGGCACTGGAGCCTCCGCGGTCACCTCGCCGGCTCGCTCTACGGCCTCCTGACGGGGTTCCTGTGGGGCTTCGCCGAGACGGTCCCCTCGAAGCTCGCCTTGGAGCACGGCCTTTCGCCGGCCTCGCTCCTGTTCGTCTTCTCGTGTTCCGGCGTGGTCACGATCGCCTTGATGACCCCGTTTCTCCGCGCTCGATTCCCAAGACGGATCAGCCGTCGCGGCCTCGCCTTGACGGCCCTCGCGGGGATCGGCGGCGCCTTCCTCGGATGGATCCTCTGGCTGACGAGCCTCAGCCTCGCCCCGGCCAGCCTGATCTCGCCGATCCGCGGATCGACGCTCGTCTTCTCGCTGATCTACTCCATCCTTTTTCTCCGCGAGCGGCTGACCCGCCGCGCCCTTCTCGGCGCGCTGTTCGTCCTGGCCGGCGTCGTGCTCGTTTCGTTTCGCCCGTGAGGTCTTCCCGAGTTCTTGTCCGAAACGGCGTGGCACGGTAGGGTGAACCGCGCCCTTCGCCGAACGGAAAAAAGGAGGACCTTGAGCTCGAAGCGTACCCACTGTCGCCGCTGCCTTCTTCCGGAAGGGAAGTTCCACGTTCGCCTGGACGAATCGGGGCTGTGCAACTACTGCCGGCACTGGGACGCGACCAAGGCCTCGCTCCTCGACTTCGAGCGGCACCGCCACCTTCTCGACGATCGACTGAAACGGTACCGAGGCCGGTTCCACTACGACGCGGCGGTCGGCTTGAGCGGCGGGAAGGACAGCGCGTACGTCCTGCATCGCCTGACCTCGGCGTACGAGGCGAACGTGTTGGCCATTACATTCGACAACGGCTTTCTCACCGACTACGCCTGGCACAACATCGGCGAGATCGCTCGTGCT
>Ga0180433_10002925_pt1 | contig 25713 bp, 20 predicted proteins | sample SS_ome_8_FD_132980 | JGI IMG/M metagenome (GOLD analysis project Ga0180433, IMG submission 132980) | Hypersaline lake sediment archaeal communities from the Salton Sea, California, USA - SS_1_D_1 metaG | ecosystem: Environmental > Aquatic > Non-marine Saline and Alkaline > Hypersaline >... | reverse complement strand
CCTGGAAGGACAGTGTGGCACACGGTACGGGTGCCTAAGCAAATGAAAACCCAACTTGAGCGGGGACAAAGAAATGAAACTCAAACCATGGATCATGTCAATAACGGCATGTATTGCCGTGATCATTGTAGGAGGCTCAGACGTCTCAGCGCGGGAAATCCATGTCTCAAAGACTGGGAGCAATTCTGGTCCAGGCAGCTCGAGTAGTCCGTACCTTACGATCGCTAAGGCGGCGCAGGTTGCTAAGCCCGGAGACACCGTTACTGTTCACGCCGGAACATATCGCGAACGGGTCAAGCCCGTTCGCGGCGGCACCGGCGAGAGCAAGCGCGTCACGTACCGTGCGGCGCCGGGTGAGAAAGTTGTCATCAAAGGTTCCGAGCGCATCACCTCCTGGACGCGCCAAGCCGGCGGCGTTTGGAAAGTCGAACTGCCGAACTCGTTCTTCGGCCGGTACAACCCCTACGCCCTGCAGGTTTCCGGCGGCTGGTTGAATTACGGCAACTGGCATCATCGCGGGGACGTCTACCTCAACGGCGAGGCTTTCTATGAAAAGCAGACGGTACAGGAGGTTGCGGAGGCCAAGCACACATGGCATTGCCAGGCGGATGAAGATGTGACGACCATCCGGGCGAACTTCGGCAAGGCAAATCCCAACACGGAACTGGTCGAGATCAACGTTCGCGAAAGCCTCTTCATGCCTGAAATCACCGGCCTGAAATATATCACGGTCGACGGCTTTCATTTTATGCACGCGGCTGCAAACTGGGCACCACCCACGTTGGAGCTGCAAACTGGCGCTGTTGGCCCACGGATGGGAAAATACTGGATCATCGAGAATTGCACAATCACCAACGCCCGTTGCGTTGGCATCATTCTGGGACATGCGCCCGGCGTGGATTACAGCGATATCGACGCCTATGGCGACCACATCATCCGCAACAACGTCATCCGGCGGTGCGGACAAGCAGGAATCGCCGGCCAGAAAGGCGCCACCCGCTCACTCATCTTCGGTAACTTCATTGAGGACACCAATTACCGCAGAGAGTTCGGGGGTTGGGAAACAGCAGCCATCAAGTTCCACAATAGCGTCGACACGGTCATCAGCGGCAATCTGATCCGTGGCGTTTTTCGGCAGAAGCAGGGCGCCTTTGGAATCTGGATGGACTACGCCAACCAGGGCACCCGGATTACCCGCAATATCATCTACAACACGGAAGCCGCCACCGTCTTCCTCGAGATGAACCACGGTCCGATTCTTGTGGATAATAACATCCTGATTGGACAATCCATCAGGAGTAATTCCGAAGCGACGGTGTTCGCGCACAATCTGTTTGTCGGTTGCGGGTATGACTACAGCCCCGACACCAACCGCCGCTCGGCGTACTATAAGCCGCATACGACCATCGGGGTCGCACGCAAAACCGGCACCGCCCAGGATGATAAGTGGTTTAACAATATCTTTGTCCGGCGGGGACTCGACCAAGTGAAAACAGCCCCGGGCTATGTTTCGGATTACAACATCTTTTTTGAGGGGGCAAAGAAGAGTTCCTTCGGCGACGAACACAGCATCGTTGATCCGTTTGTGACGAAGTTCAATCGAGAGGACCGCCCCTTGGGAGTGACGATCAGCTTCGCCGTCAATGATGCGCCGTTCCGCGTGAAAGGGCCACAGGTCAACGCCAAGTTGGTCGACGTCTTCCCCACCGTCGGGCAAACGATTGAGGACCGCCACGGCAACCCCATCAACGTGGACGCCGACAGCAACGGCAACACATTCACACGACCAATCCCCGGCCCACTGGCAAACCTCAAACGGGGAGAAAATACCGTGTCATGGGAGTATGACTGCGCCAAATAGCCATCATCAATTACAATGAACTCTCACACTTGCTGCTATCTCCCAATCCGCCATGAAAGCAGCGGCCGCATTACATGCGCCACAGTGATTTGGTCTACGCTCACGATACTGGCGTTAACATACCAGCCCCTGGGAGACGATAGAACTCTTTGAACTCGTGAAACCTACAGCGTCTTTCACGCTGCGAATGTCTGGAGGAAAACTCGAGGTAGGATTAGAAGCGAGGCGATTCTTCGCTGAATTAGTACCGCAGACACATCAACCAAGAACGAACCAGCCACGAGGATTTCCTAAGCCCTGAGCGTTAAACAGTTGTAAGTGCGAGCGAGAGGACTCGAACCTCCACGTCCTTATCGGACACCAGGACCTAAACCTGGCGCGTCTGCCAAATTCCGCCACGCTCGCGTTTCGTCGTGCGCATCTCGTATCGCGTACGCCGTATGGTCACTCACAAAGTGACCATTGAACAGTTACCGCTCCCTTACGGTTGCGGCTCTGATTCCTGTCCTGCGTTCTCTGTCCCCTGTCCCCTCTCTTCTGACACCTGTTCTTTGGCTATCTTGTCAATCCGTTTCTCTGCCTTCTGCAGTATCTCTCTGCAATGCTTGATCAGAGCCATACCGCGTTCATATTGGCCGAGGCTGTCCTGCAGCGAAATCTCGCCCTGCTCGATCTTTTCTACGATGTCGGTAAGCTGCTTAATCGCTTGCTCGAAGCTCAGTTTGCTGATATCGCTTTGCTTGGCCATTTCCGCCCTCTATTGTTTAGTCCACCGACTCTTGAGCCGATGTGCCGGAGCTTTGCCCTTGCGTTTCTTTCTGCAGTTGCAATTGCAGTTGGAGGTTCTCTTTTTCCAGTTGAAGCTTCTCCATTTTCAGCTTCTCGATCTCCGCCTCCAGCTTCAGTTGTTCCATTCGCAGATGCTCCAATTCTCTGTTGTACCGCAAATGCTGGTCCTGCAGTTTAACCCACTCTTTCTGAAACTGCCAACTTTTTGCACAAGATTGTTCGAGAAGCTGGAACCATCTTTCGGCGAGCATGTTCCGCCTTTCCGGCTTGTTTATGGCATCGAGAACGCGGCTGACCCCTTGTCCGCTAAGCTGCACGATTTGTTCCGCTCCGCCGGCCGGGCAGGTACAGGGAATGCTCAAGCAATTCGTGTATCCCAATGCTGCAACACTCGGGCCTTCGCCCTGCTCGGCCAACGCTGAGCCAGGCACAGTAAGTACCGTCAGTATCACGAAAATTGCAAGTCGTTTCATCTCTTTGTCCTTTCAGAGAATTTCCATTTGCGTGTTACTTTGCTCTCAATGAGATTCTCACCTGCCAGTTCCGTCGTCAAGTTGTCTCCGATTTGAACATCCTGTGGAGTTCTTACGAGCGAGCCCGTGTTCTTGTTGGTCGTAATACTGTAGCCGCGCTGCAACACCGATTTTGGATTCAAGGCAGCCAAACGATTGGCCCGCGCAGTAAGCTGCATTTGCCGGCTGTTAACCACGGCGGCTATTGCGGCCAACGTCCGATTTCTCAAGTCGTTCAAATCCACCATCTTTCTGCCCAAAAGCCGATGCGGCTCGATTTTGACGGTCTGCTGGTAGAAATAGTGCAGCCTGTCCCTGATCTCAGCAAGCCGGGTCTTTGTCGAATTCGCCAAAGTGGTACTCAATTCATCCAACTGTTGTTCCCTGTTGCGCACAGGCAGAAGCGGATTTCTGAACACGGCGCTGGCCAGAATCGTCTGCAGATTCTCCCGGCAAAGGTGCAGTTTTGCGCTCGCCTCGGACTGTAATCGTTTCTGATAGTATGCTAATTGTCCTAACACTTCCTGCATATCAGGGACCGCCACGACGCCTGCCTTGGTCGGCGTGGAGGCCCGGGCATCGGCTACCAGGTCCGTCACCGTAACATCAACCTCGTGGCCGACGGCGCTTATAATCGGTATCTTGGAAGCAAAAATAGCTCTGGCCAAGACTTCCTCATTAAAGGCCCACAGATCCTCCAGCGAGCCGCCGCCGCGACCGACAATCAAAAGGTCAAGCTTCAGTCTCTTGTTGCGCCTGTTCACGTCCGCAATAGCCGCTGCAATCTCTTGCGCTGCCCCCTCGCCTTGCACCCGTACCGGATAGAGGAACAATCTTGCACAGGGCCAGCGATTATAGATGCTATCTCGTATGTCGTGCACCGCTGCTCCCGATTCGCTGGTCAGTATTCCTATTCGCGCGGGATAAGCAGGGATCGGCTTTTTGTGTGTCTCCGAAAAAAGCCCCTCGGCCTCGAGCTTCTTGACCATTTGCTCGAAGGCTAACTGCAACGCGCCCACGCCGGCAGGGATCATCGATTCAACGTATAACTGATACTTGCCGTGCGGCGAATATACGTCGACATAGCCTTCAGCAATCACGGCAAGTCCGTTCTCCGGCTTGAATTTCAGCTTGGCGAAGTTGCTCCTCCACATAACACAGGGCAACGTGGAGTTTTCGTCCTTCAGGGAGAAATAGCAGTGCCCGCTATGGTGTAGCTTCCAGTCGGTAACCTCGCCCGTCACTGGTATCCAGCCGGGCAGGTTATTCTCCAGGATTTCTTTGATCAGCGTATTGACCTGGCTGACCGTATAGATTTTCGGTTTTGCTCGTACGTCTTGCATGTCTATCTCATCGCAGCAAGGTGACGATTCATCGCCTTGCTATCGGATAAGAACCTCCAAATACCCTTTCGATGGACGTGCAGCTTCAACCGCGGCTTTCGCTCGGCTCGCTGAGGCCCTTGCCCCAAAGATATTGCGCTGTAACCGCTCCATGCCATCTCTGTCGTTGCGGGAACTCATCGTGTTTCGAATATGGTTGCCGCCGATGGATTTGAGCAAGTCCAGGTGCTCTGCCAAATCAGACATAATCAATCTCGGCAATCCAACAAAAAACTGCATTTACTCCGTTCCACAACCGGCATTATACGCTTAGAAAGCGTGATACTCAAATTAGAATCAGACAGCACGTTTGGCGAAGACCCATAAAAGTGCTATATTTTATATAGAGAAGTAAGCATTTCGGGAGACGTCGTAGATGAACCCGTGGTTTGAGACTGTTGCGGTCTGCGCCTTAATAGCGGTTGGCACCGCTTTGGGCAAGGCGTTTTCGGATCGGCCAAAGCCGTATTGGCTGCTGGGGTACACCTCGGCCTTGGCCTTGGTCGGGTGGCTGCTTCTGGTCACATACAGCCAAAGTCTACACTTTGCACAATTGTTCACCTGGATCGCGACAGGCAGGGCAAGATTCGTCATCTTATCGTTCGCGGTAACCATAGGTTTGATAAGCCCTCTATCCCGGCTTCCCCGCAAGAGCGAGAGGCTCATCGTCTGCATCGTAACCGCGTTGATTGTCACCTGGTTTTCCGTATTGCCCTTCCTGAGTGCTGCCATGATGGAAAACCGCATGCGCGATCTGAGAACAAGGTTTGACGCGGACGGCATCTGCATCCAGAACACTGCGTACACCTGCGCTCCGGCGGCCGCGGTCACTGCCCTGGCAAGATTGGGGTTGCCGGCCTCGGAGGGAGAGATAGCCAATCTATCTCGCACCAACCCGATAACCGGGACTCTGCCCTGGTCTTTGTGTGCTGCTCTTGGGAGCCGGTATGTTAAGCAGGGCCTGCGATGCCAGTATCGCGGCTTTGAATCGGTCGCACAGCTTGCCGATGCCGGCGTGACCCTGGTGATATTGAAAGACACCTTCTTCTCGGACCACTGCGTCACCGTGCTTGATGTAGCCGGGGACACGGTTACGATTGCCGACCCAAGGGCCGGCAAGAGAGCAATATCTCGCAAGCAGTTCAAAAAAGTCTGGCGGTTCTGTGGTATCGTGCTCGACCGCGAGCCTACCGAAGCAAGCTAACGTCGCACTGCCCTGCCATTACGGGCATAGAACTCCGGTGGGTGCAACCAACGGAAGCCGGGCCACCAAGGACAAGCTATCGGTCTTTCAGGAAGACGTACACCGCAAATTCACCATCCACCGGGACAACAATTTGGTCTCGCGTAAATGCGCCCGTAAGGACGGGCTCCCCAAAAGTGTGCTTCGGATCGAACAGCTTGAACGAATCGCCCCGCTCGAGCAAAGGTTCCGGCGAGATGCGGACTTCGCCAGAATTATCCCAGTTGTAGATGACCAGGTGCGCCCGATTGAGGTCGTACCGATTGGCGAGAATAAAGACTTCGGCTCCCATGGGGCGGTCCTGGTCTTTTCTAATCACCAGATTGCCCTGCTGAACGGCCTTTTTATATCTGACAATACTCAGGTCACCATTCACGATAACATTGTTGCGAACCTCACAGTTGACATTGTGCGGCGCCGTATATCCGATCCTCATGCTCACGCCATATAAGTAGTTTCTGAACACGCGTATATTCCGGCTCGGTCGTCCACCACCAATCAAGAACGGCCCTTTGCCGTAGCAAATATTCTCCTCAACAAGGAAATTGTCCACGTAGGCCCGTTCGGAGCCGTATGCGTGCACTGTGTACGTGCCGTCATATTGACAGGTCATAATGCAATTTGATATGGTTTTGACACCATCCTTGTTCTGTGTATAAATGCAATGTCCATGTCCGCGGTCGGTGCCCAGCCAGCCGTTATTGTAGATGATGCACCCGTAGATCTCCGGCTTAATCTCGCCCTTCCAACAACTTATGCCTTGATTGCAATCGTGGATAATCAGATTGACGTACTTGCAGTTCTTACCACCAAACATGTGCAGGCCGCCATGCGGCCTCTGAAGATCGGTGGGGTGAGAACCGGCGCTAACCGGCTTTTGAGGCCTGGGCTCGGAGACGAATATTTCCAGATTCCAGAGCCACACATGAGCCGAAGGGCTTTGCACAGCAAGCCCACCATCTATCCTGACCCGCTCACCGGGGACCGGGCAGATATGGATCGGCTTATCGGCCGTGCCGACCAGGCGAATTTCAAACAGCTCCTTTGGACGCCGCCGATAGGTGCCCGCAAGCAAACAAATCGTGTCACCCGGCTCAATGTCTTCCCTGCCATCCAGAGCCGATGCAATATCCCAGGGTGCGTTTTTGGTGCCGGGATTCGCCGCCCGGCCGTTTGGACCAACATACCACCGGCTTGCCGAAGCAACAGTGCCCAACAACAAAGACACCCAAACAAACACTATGATACGGGATTTCATCCCTACACCCCTGGCAACGGCGTTAGGACGCTGGTTACTAAGGCTTCGCTATCATCTATCGACTTCATCGGTCTTTTCGTGTGGCAGATTAAGCGGACTTGAGCCGGCCCCTGGCCGGCATGATCTTCACTCAATGCGCTTCCTGTAAAGCCGAGTCTGCAGAGCGCTTTTCCAGGCGGTCCAATTGGAATCACTCAACTCGCTATCAATCGCCGATGTTACCTGGTTTAGCTTGGCATCCAGGTCGTCAATATAATACACCATAAAGGCTTCGGGCGTTGCCGGCAGCTTCGGCGAGCCGAATTCGTACTCGCCGTGATGCGACACGATTATGTGTCCTAACGCATCCAAAATAGACTTGTCGATCCGGACACCTTTGGCGGCGAGACTATCGGCTTTGCGATGCACCATGACCAGAGTCTGCGCGATATGGCCGATGAGTTGGCCCGAATCAGTATACGCAAAGGCCATATCGTACGACAGCTCTTCGGTTTTGCCCATATCGTGAAGAAAAATCCCGGCCAAGACCAAATCCGCCTGCACCTGCGGGTACAACGGCAATACTGCGACGGCGACCCGCAGCATACTGTGCGTATGTTCCAGCAGCCCGCCGAGATAGTCGTGGTGCAGTTTGACCCCGCCCGGCGCGTTGCAGAACTTTTCCATCAGTTCGGTGTCAGCCAGGAACGCACCTACCAGCGCTCGCAGTTGCTTATTCTTGATCCGCCCTACGATTTTAGTGACCTCGTCAAACATCTGGCGCGTGTCTTTTTCGGTCCGGGCCAGAAAATCCTCGAGGCTCACTTTGCTCGCATCAATGATACTCACGTTGTTTACGACGATTTGCAGATTGTTTTGATACAGCTCGCTTCTGCCCTGTACGTGCACGAATCCCGGCTGCGGCAAGGCTTTGTAGACCGCCTCGGTAGCCTGCCACATCCGGCCGTTTAGCTGCCCCGTGCGGTCCGAAAGAAACATCGCAATGTACAGATCACCCCGCGTGGTGCTGCGCAGAATCGGGTCTTTGACCATGTAAATATCATCGATTGCCTCACCAGGCTCGATTTCGCTGATGAATTTGTGCGCCATCGGGTCCTCCCTTTCATAAAACAATGCGTAGCTACCCAGGATATGCCGTCGGAGTATCTTATGCAAGAAATCATTTCGGCGATTGCGTCACAGCAGGAACCCGAAGCTACACGCAAACGCACACGTGCAAGGACATGCGCTGCATTATTGACCGAGGCACATCACGCTATTCTTGTCGCCTACCGAGCCAATCAACAATCACGACCGTGACATTATCCGTGCCTCCGGCGGCATCCGCCGCTTCCACAAGGGATTTGCAGGCCGCCTGACAATCGCAACTACCTTGCAAAACCCCAGCGATTTGCCTATCCTCAATCAAATCCGTCAATCCATCCGTGCACAACAGCAGTCGGTCACCTTTCTTCAGGCCGAACGAGCGAACGTGCGGATGGGCCTTTTCTTCCATGCCGACATACCGCGTAATTTGCCCCTGCGTAGCATGATTCTCGGCCTCATCCGGCTTGATCTGACCTTCCGCCAAGAGCTCGGACACGACGGAATGGTCTATGGTGATTTGCCGAAGCTGACCTGTACGATACCGGTACGCTCTGCTATCACCCAGATTCGCAATGTAGGCCCGGCCGGTTTGTAGCAAAGCCACCACCACTGTCGCCCCCATATCCTTGTATCCGTTTTCACTGGTCCCTTCCATCTGTAGCTGTCGGCTTTGCTCGGCAAGAGTCTGCCGAAGCAGCGACCGTATCGCTCTGGGACTACGTGCTCGCAGCATATCCAGCTTGTTCTCTATCACCGGCGGCAAGTCGTCGGCGATGGTTTTCGCAGCAATTGTCCCGCCCCGATGTCCTCCCATTCCATCGCAGACCAGGAACAATCCCACTTCAGGCTCAACCAGAAAGACATCCTGATTTTCCTGCCGTACTTTCCCGACATCCGAAGCCGCACCCCAGCGGAACGGCAAGGATGCGACGTGCTGTTCAGACGGCTTATCGGCCATTGTCTCTTCTCATCGTCGATTCACAAAACCAGGCTCTGCTTGCACCAGGGACAGTAGTTCCAGAAGGTCGAATCGACCGACCAGCCGCACCTGGCGCATATTTCCGGAAACGGCCGAACTTGCCACGGCCGTCGCACCTTCCGCCGGCACCAGGGACAATAACGCATAAAACGCATCAGTTGCCCGCCGCAATACCGGCATCGGGCATGATACCGCACGCCTTTGGTGCGAACGGAACTGGGCGAACGAAATCCTGCCCCATAGCACCAGGGACAAAAACGCCACTCCGGCAGCACGCCCTTGTGACAACGCGGACAGATGTGACTGAACGGAGTGCGAGCGTCGAACCGATTGTGGTCGCTGCCGCACCAGGGACATATCAGCATACTCTCGGCTATTGGGTCGCCGCACGCGACACAGCGAAATAGTACCGGAAAAATCCGGCCGTACCGCTTGCCGAAGGCCTCACGTCGCATCTGGCGCCAGTCGCTTTTCTGAAGGTCCTGTCGTTGCAAGATAGGCCCCGTGCGTAGAAATTTCGGCGTGGCCTCGCGCAGGGCCGACAGCATTTGCCCCGCACTGGCAAAACGATGTGCCGGATCGACTGCTAATGCTTTGCGCAAGAATCTTGCAAAAGCCAGATTTGTTCGCTCGCGCAGGCGATCCTGACCCCGAAGCGGCCAGCGAAATGGCCAGCGCGGCAGAAATCCTGTGATATACTCATAAAGGATGAGTCCCGCCGAGAAGCAATCGCTGCGAAACGTCGGTCGACCGTACGCTTGCTCGGGCGCCACATACCCCGGCGTGCCAAACTCATCCACCGTTTCCATCCGCCCCTTAAGTTTGAGGCAAATGCCGAAATCTCCCAGAGCAGTCCGCCCATCCGGAAACAGGAAAATATTGCCGGGCGTGACATCACAGTGCACCAAGCGTTTGCTGTGAGCGTATGCCAGACCGTCCAGCACTTGCGACATAATCGACAGAATTCGGCGTACCGACATCGGTTTGGAGCGGTCCGCCAAAGTCCCGACAGACAATTCCGTGGCCAGAACAACATGGCCGTTGATGATGTCAGCGTTTTTCACCGACAATATATGCGGATGCCGCAACTGGGCTACCAGGCGGATTTCTCGAAATAGGCTCTGGTTGTCACGCACTCCGCTTACATCCACTTGCGGTATCTTCAAGGCCACGGAGATATCTTCGACACAGTCCTTGGCCTTCCAGACCTCACAGCTTCCACCAGTGCCGAGCAGCTTCTCTAAACGGTACTTGCCCAGGCGCATACCGCCCGTGAGGTTTAGACTCTTTGGCTTTGCAGCCGCTCTATTCGTGGCAGAAGACACACCCATTCTTTCTCTATTCACTATCCAGGATCAGGTGCACAAACCGGCGCACCAGAAACTCCGAGCTGTTCCGGCAGCTCCTACAATGCCAGGCGTGCAGGAGTGATTCTATCTAATTACCCGCAACCTGCCAAGGCATTTTGCAGCAAACGTTTTGTGCTGGTTTGGCTCGCAACAAGCCAGCAGATGAGCATATGGTCACAGCGGCGAAATGTACTTGCATGGCTGCCGATTTTGGGCTATATACATGCACTACGCAGGTAAGTTGTGTATCTGTCTGAAAGCTACGTAATACGCCCGACGCACCGCGAGAAACGAATATGAGATACAGCCGGATGTTTCTACCGACGGTCAAGGAAATGCCCGCCGATGCGGAGGTGGCTAGTCATAAGTTGATGATTCGAGCGGGGCTCATCCGCAAGGTCGCCAGCGGGACCTATACGTACCTGCCGCTCGGCTGGCGCAGCCTGCTCAAGATCATCGCTATCGTCCGCGAGGAAATGAATAGGGCCGGCGCACAGGAGATTCTCGTGCCCTCTATGCAGCCCAAGGAGCTTTGGGACCGGACCGGCCGCAGCACCGACTACGGCCCGACGATGTACCGGCTCGAAGACCGGCACGGCAGATGGAACGTCCTCGGCCCCACCGCCGAGGAGGTCTTTACGACCCTGGCCGCCGGCGAGATAAAATCCTACAAACAATTGCCGGTTAATCTCTATCAGATAAGCCCGAAGTTTCGTGATGAGTTCCGGCCTCGTTTCGGGCCGATCCGCTCGTGCGAGTTCATAATGAAGGACGCCTACAGCTTCGATGCCGACAGCCAAGGCGTCGATAAGTCATACAAGGCAATGTACGATGCTTATTGTCGCATCTTTAGCCGCTGCGGGCTGGAATACGTCATCGTAGAGGCCGAGTCCGGCGAGATGGGCGGCTCTGGCTCGCATCAATTCACAATCCCATGCGAGTCCGGCGAGGATACAATTGTCTATACCCAGGACGGCTCATACGCGGCAAACCTCGAAAGGGCCGCCGTCGATCCATTGCCCCGGAATGAGGGACGAGGCACGAAGGACGAAGGACGAGAAATCCCACCAATGGAGAATGTTCATACGCCGAATATCGGCAGTATCGAAGCCGTCTGCGCCTTCCTGAAGACCCAGCCAAAAGATATGATTAAGACACTTATCTGTTGGCCAGCCACGGACGCCGAGGTTGAGAAAAAGATGAACGAATATGCAGCAACACATAAAGACGGCGCAGTTGATCAGTCTATTAAACAAAGTGTTGCTGCTGCTAGTGACTATGAATTTTTTCCTGTCTTGATTAGGGGCGACCACGAACTCAATTTGGAAAAGCTTAGAGCCTCATTGGGAAGCTCGGTCGGATTGGTTGAATACCCCGATATTATTGAAATGATTACAGGCGCCAAAGTCGGTTTTGCAGGACCAATGAATCTTCTTGACAATGTTGATGTTAATAAAATGATTATCGATCACGCGGTGGCAGCGATGGCGGCTGGTGTCACCGGCGCTAATAAGACCGACTATCACGTTAAGAACGTCGTGCCCGGCAGAGATTTCCCACTAAATGGCAAGAACGTCACAGTGACAGATATTCGCTACGCAGTGCAAGGTGACACTCACAACGGCAAAACGCTGCTTTTCAAGAAAGGCATCGAAGTCGGCCAAGTCTTCAAACTCGGCACGAAATATAGTAAAAAACTGGGGGCGAAATTCCTCGATGAACACGGCGTCGAAAAGCCCTGCCTGATGGGCTGCTACGGGATCGGAATTAACCGCATCCTCGCCTCGGCCATTGAACTGAGCAATGACAAGGACGGCATCATCTGGCCGATCAGCATCGCGCCCTTTGAAGTTTTGGTCACCTGTGTCAATCAGGAAGAGGCAACGGTAGCTCAAACCAGTGAGAAAATCTATCAAGAACTCCGCAGCAAAGGCATCGATACACTGCTGGACGACCGGGTGTTGCGCGGCGGAGCAAAGTTCAAAGACGCCGATTTGATCGGCATACCAATACGGGTCACGGTCGGCAGAAAGTCAGTCGCTCAAGGAAGGGTCGAAATCAAACTGCGCACAGAATCGCGGAGCCGGAACGTTGCCGTGGAACGCGCAGCAAATACAGTAGTCGAACTGGTCGATTCACTAAAAGAAAAACTCAGAGTTTAGCCGTCGCCGACACGGCAACGGGTACATGCAAATGTGGAAAGGAGATGAATCAATGAACCCTGACAAATCCTCGCGACGCGCTTTTATCCGCGACACCTCACTGGTGGCTGCGGGCACAATCGTTGGCGCACTACCTGGACAAAGACGCACAGGTGGCGCCGAAATCGAGCGGATCGCAAGAATCGCGGCAGCTATCAAACGCGTCGTTAAGAAAGGCCGCATTAACCAATCGGTCAGCAGGTGGTGCTACGGTAAACTCTCACTTGACGAGCTCTGTGCAGTCTCCAAGCAGATAGGCCTAAAAGCTATCGACCTGCTCGGACCGAAGGACTTCCCGACCGTCAAGAAGTACGGCCTGGCCTGCTCCATGGTCAATACGCACGGGCTGACAAAAGGCATGAACAATAAGAAGTATCACGCTGAATGTGCCTCCAGTATTCGTTCCGCCATCGATGCAGCCGCCGAGAACGGCTTTATCAATGTCATCGGCTTCTCCGGAAACGCGGACGGCATTCCCGATGATGTCGGCCTCGAAAACGCCGTGGAGGGCTTCAAACAGGTCGCCGGATACGCAGAAAAGAAGAAGGTCAGTATTTGCATCGAATATCTCAACAGTAAAGTCAACCACAAAGGGTACACGTTTGACAACATGGCCTGGGGCGTCGAGGTGTGCAAGAGAGTCGGCTCCGACCGGTTCAAAATTCTCTACGACATCTATCACGCGCAAATCATGGAAGGTGATATCATTCGCACGATTCGCACGTACAAGGATTACATCGGCCACTATCATACCGGCGGCAACCCCGGACGAAATGAAATCGACGAGACGCAGGAGCTGTACTACCCGGCGATCATGCGAGCGATTGCCGATACAGGCTTCACCGGCTACGTCGCGCATGAGTTTGTCCCAAAACGCGATCCTGTTGAGTCCCTGGCTCAGGCAGCGCGGATTTGCGATGTATGATGGCTTCTAAATCTCATGTGGCGAATCTGGAACGGCGCGCTGTGCTCGCCGGCAGCCAACTAACCTTGAGAAACTCGAGCAAATGTGGAAGTTGAAAGAGCCCAGGCCGGTAAAGTTGATCATCGGAATCTTAGCGGCCGACCGGCAGTGTCTCTTCGCCGCGGTAGAGGCAATCGAAAATAAGTTCGACAAAGTAGATTTGGTAAGTGACATCTGGCCGTTCACCCAAACGAATTACTACAAGGACCAGACCGGTCCGAATATCCTGAGGCAATTCGTCGCCATCGAAAAACTTATTCATCCGGGTCGGTTGGCTAAAATCAAACACAAAACCAATAAAATGGAACAAAAATTAGCCGCCCGGCTGGGCGTGCCGCTGCCCAGGCCGGTGAATCTGGACCCGGGCTTAATTGAATCGTCCAAGCTGGTGCTGGCCACAAGCAAGAACTATTCACATCGTATATATATCGGCAAGAAAATGTATGCTGAAGTGACGCTCATTTTTGATAAAGGCTACTGGCGTCCTCTGCCGTATACGTATCCGGACTATAGGCAGCAGTGCTACTTTGACTTTTTCGAGCAGGTCAGAAACCAACTACTGGAGCAGCTACGGCGCAGAGCGCGCGTCAGACGGATATCGCGACTATTGCGATTGCCTACTTCTTCGAGGCCATAATGCTATTCGCATTCGCCGCTATCCTGATTGTCTCGTCATTTGCCCTGTCGGCTTTGCTGACAGCCTATGTGAGAAAATGGGCCACAAAAGCGGGCTTCGTCTCGTGCCCATCCGCAGATAGATATCATCAGGGCGTTGTCCCTCTGGGAGGCGGCATTGCCATCTTCGCTACAATCGCCGTCATTTTTGTTTCTGCCCTGGCGGCAATCAGACTCTTGGCTGCGCCCGGCTACCTAGACTGGCTTGCCCAGCGCTTCAACATCCGCCCTACCGATTTCCTTGCCAAGTCAAGCCAGCTTGCCGTCATATTTCTTTGCGTGTTTTTCTTGTTTGCGCTCGGCCTGTGGGACGACAAGAAACGCTTGGGACCATTCTTCAAACTCGCCGTACAATTCGCCGTAGCGATAATAGCTGCGGCCTTTGGCGAAGTTAGAGTTGAGCTTTTTATTGAAAACAAACTCATCACTGTAGCACTCTCCGCATTTTGGATCGTCCTGACCATCAACGCCTTTAATTTCCTCGATAATATGGATGGTGCCGCCGCCGGGATTGCAGTGATAGTGAGCGGCATCTTGTTCACTGCCGCAGCTATCAGCGGCCAAGTCTTCGTCGGTGGCATGGCGCTTGTCTTCATAGGAACGCTCCTGGGATTTCTCGTGTTCAATTTTCCGCCTGCCAAGATCTTCATGGGAGACGCAGGCTCGCTCGTCGCAGGATTCTTTGTGGCTCTATTAAGTCTGCGCACCACGTATTATCAAGAGGCACAAAGCGGGCAATGGTATGCGATCTGTATGCCGTTGGTGGTGATGGCTGTACCACTGTACGATTTCGTGAGCGTGACGCTCTTGCGGATAAGCCAGGGCAAGAGTCCTTTCATAGGCGACACGCAGCACTTCTCCCACCGCCTGAAAAGGCATGGACTGACGGAGGTGCAGGCCGTGCTCACCTTGTATCTGGCCACCCTTTGTACAGGTTTGGGTGCAACGTTTCTCTATCAGGTGAACGCCGCAGGAGCAATTCTAATCTTCGGACAAACAGTCATGGTACTATCCATCATCGCCGTCCTGGAAGCCGGCGCCAGAAATGAAAAAAGCAGCGATTAACTCCAACACAGCCAAGAGCAAGTCCCTGGTGGTTCTTGAATACATCTTACTTGCTGTATGCCTGTCCGTTATCGCCCTTCGCACGACCCTGACCGAAAGCCCGACTGCACAATCACCTACGCTGCCGACCCACGTCGGTGACATAATCTACAGTTTATCCGTATCCGGTGTGCTGATATTCTCTCTTGCCCTATGGCTTATCTGGAATGGTTGTTGCAAGAAATTCTCATACCGCGTCACGGGCATGGAAATCGGCCTGGCGCTGTTCTGTGTCGCTGCTATCATCTCCGGCTTTGCCGCAGCGGACAAGCGGCGGGCAATAAACGATGTCGCGATACTCACGGCGCCGATAGTCATGGCCGTGCTGCTTGCACAGATATTGGATTCCTGGCCCAAAATCATGCTCGTGTTGTGTGTTGTTGGTGCGCTGGGAGTCGTGCTGGCCTACGAGGGGACATATCAGCTTCTCGTCACCAACCAGGCAACGATTGAACAATATGAACAAGACCCGCAAGAGCTTCTCGCCCCTCTGGGCATAGAGCCTGGCTCGTTTAAGCACTTTCTTTTTGAAGATCGACTCTATTCCCAGCGGGTGCGGGGTTTTTTCACCACCCGCAATTCCGCCGGCTCGTTCGCGCTCATGGCCTCCTTTGCCGCCGTTGCAGTGTGCCTGCAAGCATTTAAGAGCCGCAAATCCAGGCAGTTTCGAGGCACGTATCTTTTGGCCTGTGCCTCCGCTACTACAATCGTGCTCTATGCATTGGTTCTAACCCGCAGCAAAGGTGGTATAATCGGCGCGCTCTTCGGCGGGGCACTGTTCGCAATGTCCCTGCGATGGGGCAACTGGCTAAGGAAGTATCGCAAGCTCGTCCTGACCATCTGTATACTGCTGATTCTCCTGGTAATCGTTGCCATTGCCTTCTATGGTTTAAGCCACGGCTGGCTGCCCGGCGGCAATCCGATGCTCGTTCGCTGGCAGTACTGGCACGCCTCCGCCAAGATGTTTGCCGACCACCCCGTAGCGGGGGTGGGACCGGGCAACTTTTCGCAGTACTATCCGCGCTACAAGCCCGCTGCCGCGCTGGAGTCGGTTTCCGACCCGCATAACTTTCCACTGAGCATCCTGACCCAATACGGCCTGTTGGGCCTGGCCGGGTTCTTGGTGATGATCTTTCTTCCGCTGTGGAAGGTGACGTCCCGGAACAGCAAGGACGCGCCGGCAAAGGCTCATCCGAAACAAGTATCTTTGCGCACTGTGGGTGTGGCCATGCTAATGGTGATATCGGTGTCCCTGCTCGTTCTCAGGCCCGTGCTCATGCCCTCGGCCATCGTCGATACCTTCAATGCGATGCTCTATGTAGTATTCACAATGTATGTGGCGCCGGTCGCCGTCCTTGTTCTGGGCTTTCTGCTTTTGCTGACGCCTCTGGAGCAAGGACGGCTTGGCCGTTCCAGGGTACAAGCGAGACGAATCGTCGCAATCCTGTTCTGCGCGATACTGGGCGTAATCCTGCAGAATCAGATAGACTACGCGATTTTCGAGCCAGGTGTAGCCGCTACATTCTGGGCCCTCATAGCATGTATGGTTGCTGCACATGCCAATGTGACTGCCGGACAACCAAGAACTCTCAAGCCCACAACAGGTAAAAGAGTATTGGTACTTGCAGCCGCATCGGTGGCCATAGCAGCGTATGTGTATTACGCGTGGCTGCCCGTGTACGAAAGTACTGAGAAGATCCAGCGGGCCCACCATGCCGTCGCGCAAGGCCAATTTGACTGGGCACACACACTACTGGACGAGGCTGCAGCGCAGGATCGTCTAACTTGTGAACCCGCCGCGCTCAACGGGCAACTGTATGTGCATCACTATAAAGTGACACAGTCGAAGAATCGAGACTTGCTGCTGAGCGCACAGAAGTGTTTCTTACAAGCAATCGAACGAAACAAAGCCACCTTCAAGAACTACGAGAGATTGGCGGAAGTCTATGCCCTTCTGGCCGAGACCGCGCCTGCCCAGCAAAAGACTGCACTTCTGAATACGGCTCTCCACACTTTCCAGAAAGCGGTTCAGCGTTATCCGGGCTGCGGGCGACTGCGGTTCAAGCTGGCTGAGACTGCGGAGAAGCTGGACAAGAGAGAATTCGCCGTCGAGCAGTACGCGAAAGCAGTTGAAATTGAAGATAGTTACCGCGACCAGTTTCGCAGAATGTTCCCCGAGCGCGACCAAATTGTCAGCCGACTTGGCCAGGAGATGTACAAACGCGCCAAGCAGCGAATAGAAGCCCTGTCTGAGAAATGAACCCTCAACTCCAATTTTGGAGCTAAGCCGGGATGAGGCCCACGATCTCGATCTAGGGAATTCGCTCATCTGTCAAGCTTCGGCGGCTTTCCAGTCATATTACCCGCGTGGCTCGTTGAACTTGTTGCTAAGATGTTGAGATTGAAATGAGAGTATGGTACGGTACTGTCAGACTTCCGGCGCAAGAGGCTTTCAAACCGGCGCAAGTGGGAATCACGAGCGCGTTTGCTGGGCCGGAAACTGACGCAAATTCAGAATACGAAAGGCGGGAGAGCATCCATGAAGTGTCCGACTTGCGGATCGGAGAAAACAACTCTGCGGTGCGTGGCGTGCGGCGAGGAATTCCGTGCATCTGAGGTATCACCGAAAGACGTAACTGTCAGAATTAGTAGAATGGCGGTGGCATCGTTGATTTGTGCTCTTTTCGGTCTATTGGCTTCCGTACCCAGCATGATTGTCACACTGGATTCAACCGGCCTGAGTCTGCCCCCAAGTATAGCCTTAGCGTCGTCTGTCTTGAGCCTGCTCGCGATGCTTGCCGCCTTCTGTCTGGGGGTCGCTGGACTTGCGGTGATCAGCTCAAGTGGCGGTCGGGTGACAGGCTATGGCTTTGGTGCGATCGGAACAGCCATTCCAGTAATCCAGGTCTTCGCCTTTTGTTGTCTGACCTGCGCCCGGTGGGGCCCTACTGTCTCGCCGCGTATGCGGTGCGGCACGAATCTGTCAGGGCTAGGCAAGGCCATGCTCATCTATGCCGACGACTATGACAATACCCTGCCTCTAGCCGGCGGGCCACGGAGCCGGTGGGCTGCTCGTCTGCCCTGGTGGGCTGCAGACAACCGGGAAGATGCATATGGCCTGAGCGACCCGAACGCCACAGAGGCAACGGCGAGTATTTCCGCTAGCCTGTATCTGCTCATCAAACATGCTGAGGTCACGCCCAAATCGTTCGTCTGCCCAAGAGATTCCGGAACCAGTGAATTCAAGCCCGGCAAGTACGGCCTCAGCGATGAAAAGCTCATTGATTTGTGGGACTTCGGCCCAGATCCGCCGATGCACTGCAGCTATGCGTACCACATGGTCTACGGCGGACACAAGATTACGATATGGCATAAGCCTTCTGTTGCGCTGCTCGCCGACCGTAATCCGTGGATCAACTCACCATTCAGAAAGACGAAAGACTTCTCCCTGTTCAGACCCGATGTCGCCCCGTTCAATGGCTCCGCAGAGCAGGCGCGGCACGGAAACGCCGCTGCCCATAACGGAGCCGGCCAGAACGTTCTATTTCTCGACAGCCACGTAGAGTTCACAAGACGCCCTTTCCGCAAACGGAAGCTATATTCTGAAGGTGTCGGACGGCACGCTACCGCAGACGATGATAACATCTACACTTCTTGGGACGGCCAGGACAAAATCCGCGGCATACCGCCGAAGCTCGGCAGCCAACCGGCGGACCCGCTCGATTCGCTGCTGGTCAACGATCCGGCAATACCTCAATAGAAGAAACGAAAAGCCCCCGCATGGTCAGACACAACTTGACACGTGACACCCTGATTCTGCGCGCCCTTAGCCTACGCTGCTCATCACCTCATCGGGAATGTCGAAGTTCGAGAAGGTGTTCTGCACATCATCGTGGTCTTCCAGCGCCTCCATGAGCGATATGATCTTCTTGGCAGTGTTCTGATCTTGAACAGGCACCGTGTTTTGCGGCACCATGGAAATCTCGGCTACTTCAATGGGTATCTCTTTTTCATGAAGGGTCTTCTTGAGCTTCTCGTACGCGCTTGGCTCGCAGGTAATCTCGTACACTCTGCCGGTATTCTCCATATCATCCGCACCAGCCGCCAAAGCAATCTCCAAAAGCTCATCTTCATCAGTCTCGGCGGTGGCAACCGTAATCAGTCCCTTCTTATTGAACATCCAGTTCACGCATCCGCTTGTACCTAATGAGCCACCGTGCCTTTCAAAGATCCTTTTTATCTCCGGCGCGGTTCGATTGCGGTTGTCGGTCAGGGCCTCTACCATAATGGCCACGCCGCCCGGACCGTAGCCTTCATAGACGACCTCCTCATAGCTGGTACCCTCAAGCTCACCGGTTCCCCTCTTGACGGCCTTCTCAATGGTGTCCTTCGGCATGTTCGCGGCCTTGGCCTTGTCGATGGCGTAGCGCAAAGCCAAGTTTGCCGAGGGGTCACCACCGCCCTGTTTGGCAGCAACGATGATCATGCGAGCTAATTTGCTCCATACTTTGCCGCGCTTGGCGTCCAGTGCCGCTTTCTTATACTTTATGCCTGCCCAATGTGAGTGTCCTGACATAACTGCTCCCAAACAACAACGGAGACCATAAAGTCAACAGAAGAGATTATATCGGCAATTCTTACCGGCGCGTAACCATTTTTCTCAAAAATCTTCGACTGCATACATCGGTCGAAGGTTACACAAGATGCTTATCGGCAGAAGCCCTCTGCCTACTCTGATGCACTTGGGTCGAGCAACTACTCGGCTCTCGGACAATTGCCCGCAAGCTCAGCGTCTTTCTTTTTCCAGTTGGCTACGATCTTGGCCAGGTCCGCAATGAACACGCGATAGTGGAATGGAAAGCCCGAGTCCTTATGGTCGATATCCGCGCACGGATCCAGAGTTGTGTCATCGATTTTCTTCTGCCAGTTATCCACAATCAGCGCCAGATCGCCGATGAACACACGATAGCTGAACGGGAAACCGGAATCAACACCATCGGCGTCGCCATCGCACTGGTACGGCCAGCACCAACATTGCGGCTTGCCCAACGCTACCCAGTCTTCGTACGTCGAGTAAGTGGAAGGCAAACACTCTTCGACAATAATGGGTGCGCCCGGCCAGAAGCCGCCGAGAAGCTCATAAAGTCCGCCCACGCACCAATCGGCATCCGGCTGGCCAATCGTGCCGGTGAGCACATATGGCCCGCCGCTGCTCGTCCCCCCACCGCCGTCAATCGTATGCCAATCAATCTGGTACGGCCCGGTCGCATGGGCCATCGTGGCAATCATAAGCACGGACAGACACCCACCAGCGAGCACAGATCCAAACCACTTTAAAAAACCACATCGTGTTCTCATTGCTGCACCGCCTTTCCGGCAACTATAGACTGCCTCTGAACCGCAAGCTCGAGCAAACGAATTCGCTTTTCTAATTCCTCGTGTCGCGCGACCTCTTGCTCGAGTTCACTAATTCTCTGCTCCTGCTGCTTGAGGGCCTCGACCAGCACGGCCACTAACCTGCCATACGCCAACGAGCGCGCATCCGTGCCGTTGTCCTCGAAATCAACGACCTCAGGAACAACCGCCCCAACCTCCTCGGCAACCATGCCCACATCGCTTCTGCCGTCTGCTTTCCAGTCGAAATAGACGCCGCGCATCTGCTTGACCTTTTCCATGGCATCGCCGATGGGCCGTATGTTCGTCTTCCACCGACGCGAGCTGTACGTCACCCACGCATTGGCCCGGCCGCGCCCCGCCGTGCTCGACTGATTCGGCAGCTCCAGGCGGTACGTGGGGTCTGTGTCGCCGATCCCGACCCCGCCGGTACTCTCGATGGTAATGGCCGGTGGAAAGACGGCAACATTCCCAATGGTGAAAGAACCGCTTGCGGCCCGCATGCTCCAGCCAGATGGCAGCTTCGTGCCCAAGCCAAACTGGACTTCCACTTCCGCGTCCTTGCCATCCGTGGGGTTGCCGAAGAATGCCGCAAGCTGGCGGCCCGCGCCGGGCCTTATCACATCCAGTTGTGCAAATGGGTCCGTCGTCCCGATGCCGACCTTGCCCGTGCTGCGGATGCTAAGGGCAGGAGGAAGCACGGCGACGTTCGCAATATTGAACAGGCCGCTCGACGCTTTCAAGCTCCATGCTGAGGGCAGCATCTTGCCCAAGCCGAACTGGATTTCCACTTCGGTATCCGCTCCATCAGTTGGGTTATTGAAATATGCGGCGAGCTGTCTGCCTTCGCCCTGCTTTTGCACGTGCAGAGGTGCCGCCGGCTCGGTCGTACCGATACCCACGTTGCCGGTTCCCGCCTCGATGGCAACGGAATTCCGCGAGAACGGAGGGTACGGCATAGACTCTCTGATAAGCAAATCGGAAGAACCACCGTCGCGCAGCATCTCCCACCCACTGGCGCCCACTCCATTGGTGGCAAAGCTGACGCCTGCATCATCTCCAAAACCGCTAATAAGGTACAGCCATGCCGGCGACGTCCCTTCTACTTGCACATTGCCGACGACGTGCAGCTTCTCCGCCGGCGTATCCGTCCCGATTCCCACGTTGCCCGGTGGAACGGAATAGAGGTCATCGCCGGACACTGCCCAGTTGCCGTCACTACCACCGCCGCCATTGCTGCCCCCGCTGTTCGCGTAGAGCGCGTACGGCGTGGGCGTTATCTGCTGGCGCGGCTCCAGTACGACGTGGAGCATGTCGGCCAGTGCCGGCCTTACGCCTATCTCGAGCCAACGAGGTTCACCGTCAAACACCTCGTCGCCAAAGTTCACCAGCACCGCGAAATACCCGTCGGTCACGTCGACCTCATCCACATAGTATGGCTCACCCACCTGCGTGCCGAGGCCCTGGTCGGGATGGTCGTAGAGCGTGAAGCGAACGTCGTACAGGCCATCCGCAGGCCCGTCGTCCTCGGTCAAGCGGCCCTGATAGGTGAACGCGGTCCGGGCATCGATCAGTGAGGCAAGCTCAATGTAATAGGATGTGTCGGAGACCTGCACGCGCCCGCAGTACTGCTTGGGGCATATTGCCCCCCAGTAGTAGCCGTAGACCTCAACCTCATCGCCCACTTTCAGACCGTGCGCATCCTCGTAGCACACTTCCACGGTCGTCACGCCACCAAAGACCGCATCCGGGTCGTCGAGAACCTTATCGACCTCCACTTCCACGAAGTAGTCTCCGTAGCAGACCGGCACCACATCGTGCTGCTCATCGACCGTCACCGTGGCCCTGAATTTCACTTCTCCATTCTGAGCCCAGGCGCTGCTAACCATGCCCAGTGCCAAAACCAAAATCACTAACATTCTTGTCCTTTTCATTTTTTCTCCTTTCAAACCTTGTCCCTGTACAAGCAGGGCACTGCCAGTATCTCAGTACAAACAATGGGCGCAGCCGTATCTGCTGTTGAAGTCACACCGGGGGCAGACAAATAAACTGCGCATTACCTCTACTCCAAGCGTTGAGAGACATCCAGTAATGTATTCTAACACCGATAACATGCTGCCGCAAGCACATTTGCGTAAATCCCAAGATGTTCGCGAACCGTCGCCCAACTTTAGCGGCAACGGCGGGCCGCTCTCGGCAGAAAAAACGTTTGACGGCGTGAACTTCTGCCCCATACAATCGTATAAAACGCATCCGTTAACAGTAACTGATTTGTATCTAAGACCGATTCGACGAAGAAGTTGGGAGGCAAAAAGATGCACATGCATGGACTTACAACCAAAAAGAGACTATCACGCTGCTCAGCAATTTCACTGCTGCTTCTGGTTTCGCTGTTTGTTTCTTCCATACCTGCTATCGCGCAAGATTCGGACAGCATCGCAACGCTGCGCCGGATGGGTAAGGCCTTTGCCAGCATTGCCGAAAAGGCATCGCCGGCCGTGGTCGGAATCGAGGCCGAAAAGGTCGTCACCCAGCGAGACATTTCCGTATTCCGTGATTGGCCCTTCAGCGAGCCGTTCAGTCCGTTTGATGATGATTTCTTCGATCGATTCTTCCGCTACCGGCAACCCCAACGCCGCTACCAACAACCCGAATCTCGGCAAGTAGCTCGAGGCTCAGGGTTTATCATCTCCAAAGAAGGGTATATCCTGACCAACAACCACCTTGTCGGCGAGTCGGAAAAAGTCACCGTCAAGCTCGCCGATAAACGCGAGTTCACTGCGGAGGTCGTCGGAACCGACCCCGAATCCGATGTTGCCGTGATAAAAATCGACGGCGACAATCTGCCTACCATCGAGCTGGGCGATTCTGATGCGCTGGAGGTGGGCGAGTGGGTCATCGCCATCGGCAATCCTTTCGGCCTGGACCACACCGTGACCGCAGGCATTGTAAGTGCAAAAGGACGTAGCAATATCGGCGTGACGGAGTTCGAGAATTTCATTCAAACCGACGCCGCGATCAACTTCGGCAACTCCGGCGGGCCGTTGCTGAACCTCGACGCCAAGGTGGTGGGCATCAATACCGCCATCATCGGGCCGGGAGGCAATATCGGCATCGGACTGGCCATACCCATCAACATGGCAAAAGACATCCGCGACCAACTGGTCGAGACCGGAACCGTGGTCCGAGGCCATCTCGGCGTCTGGTTCAGCGAGCTGACGCCCGTGTATATTTCCGCTTTGGACCTGGATGAAGACACCAAGGGTGTGGTGGTAACGGATGTCATTGAGGATTCGCCGGCGGAAAAAGCCGGCCTCAAGCGCTACGACGTGATCGTCGAATTTGAAGGCAAGCCCGTGGACAACGGCAACGAATTCCGCAATCGCGTCGCGATGCTCAAACCCGACACAAAGGTCGAGATGGTGGTCCTGCGAGACGGCAAACGCAAGGAGATCACCGCGCAACTGAGCAAACGCGAACCAGAGCGGGAAACAGCCGCCAGCCGCACAGAGACGCTCGAAAAACTGGGCATCGTCGTGACAAACCTTTCGGACGAATTGGCCGAGCGCTTCGGCTACGAAGACGTGACCGGCGTGATCGTGCGACAGGTCGATTCCGGCTCTGAGGCCGCTCGCAAGGGCATTAAGCCCGGTATGCTGATTATGGAAGTCAATCGCGAACCGGTCAAGAATACCAACGATTTCTACGAAGCGATAGACAAGGCCGCCGAAAAAGGCACGGTCCTGCTGTTAGTGCACGACGGCCGCGCCACCTTCCTGGTCGGCCTGACATTGCCTAAAGACAAGTAAGTAACATCCTTAGCTCCTTCGCACAACGCACTTAGCCCCGCTTCGGCGGGGCTTCTTGCTGCGCATTTGCGGCCTTTTGCCAGTTTCTTTATTTTGCCTATTATGATATTTATTGGCTTTGAATTGGCTTTGTTTGGCTTTGTTTTCCGAGAGCTACAAATTTGTAGTTTTTTCATAAGCCATTGTTATGTAAGCCCTTATGTTCATTTTGCGGGTTTGAATTTGGCTTTGTTTTGCATAAAAAGGTTGATTTGTTGAACATTCTTGACAGTAGTAAGGCAATTTCCCTGCACCCAAAATGCCCAGCTTGCCCATTTTGCCTCCCGGCTGGTTGATGCGTAAATGCGTGAATGCGTATATGTGTTTTCTCATTTGCTCCTCCTTCTTTGTGCCTCCATCTTGCGTCTGGGGTCTTCGGTCTCCGCTGTCGTTGATGTGTACATGCGTGGATGCGTATATGCGTTTTCTCATTTGCTCATCTACTCATTTACAGATCTGCTCACAAGCCGTCGGCTTGTGTGTTAACTATCTATTATACCAGAAACCCGCCTGGCTGTAAAGGAAAATCCCGGACTCGTCTTCGCCAAGGGCTTCGCCGTAGCAGGGTCAGACGCGGATAAACACTGATGTTTGACTCGTAGCGCGTGGTGCGGATTGCGTATTGCGCAACGAAAAGGCTACAGAACGGCTGATCAGGCACGGATTAACACGGCTGAGCACGGACGTTGTGGCCAGAGACGCCGTCTGCCTCACGGCCGGATGCAGAAGGCGGAAGACGGACGACGGAAGACGGGATGCGTTGATGAGGCTATCAGGTCATCAGGCAACCAGGGTGCAGGTGAGCAGGATAACAGGGAATCAGGAGGCAGGAGACAGCATACAGCAGACACAAGACGGAATCGTGGCTCGTCGCTCGTGACCCGGGCCTCGTCGATGGGTGAATGCGTGTACGTAGTTCTACGTATGTTTTATGGCTTTTTTCCCGCCGCAGGCGGAAAGTAGTCGTGATTGGTGGAAACGTCATGCAAAGCTTGATCTGTAAGCCTTTCAAGGACAGGGTGTTATGCACTACGGGAAAAAGTCGAGATTTTTTACAAATTTTTCTTG
>Ga0180433_10002924_pt1 | contig 25715 bp, 18 predicted proteins | sample SS_ome_8_FD_132980 | JGI IMG/M metagenome (GOLD analysis project Ga0180433, IMG submission 132980) | Hypersaline lake sediment archaeal communities from the Salton Sea, California, USA - SS_1_D_1 metaG | ecosystem: Environmental > Aquatic > Non-marine Saline and Alkaline > Hypersaline >... | reverse complement strand
GCAAGGGGAGACCGCAAGGCTCAGGCGCGCGATCGGCGATGATGCTACGATCGCGAGCATCCCGGTGCCCGCCGGTCTCCTGTTCCCCGCGGCCGTGAAGCGACTCTTCGTCGAGCGGGGGTCTTCAGAGGGAACGAGCTACTCCTATCTCGGTTTCCACGCCGAGACCGAGACCATCGCGACCTACACGGTCAGCGTCGATGGCCGGGAGATCCTCGAAATGCTCGGCCGCGATGTCGAACTGACGCGATATACCGTGGAGTGTGACGCCAGCCCGGGGCTTCCGGTTCTCGAATGGCGCGACGCGGAGGGCGTGCTCTGGAAGTACGAACTTCCATCGGCAGGCATGATCCTCACCAGGACGACGCAGGAGGAGGCGCAGGCGGAGAAGGAGGCCTTCGACCTTCTGACGGCAACGGCCGTCCCGACGAACATCACGCTTCGCGCCCCATCGCGAGTCGATGACGCGCTGCTTGAGATCTGGCTCGACGATGGGACCGCAGTCGAAGGGTTCATCATTGAGGATGCGCGGCAGTCGATCGAAGGCCGCACGGATCGTGGTGTGCTTCTCCGCGTCACTCGCGAAAAGCCGAATCCCGAGGACGTCGTTCGGTTTCCGATTCGCAGTACACCGATGAAGGATTACATGGATGGGAACCCACTCATGCAGACCTGGTACCCGAGGCTTCTCGGCGTTGCGGCGCGTCAGGCATGGGGAACCGACCAGAACGTCTGGAAGACATCGAGGAACATCGAGACCTGGGTCTTCGAGGAGATCGAGAACAAGGGGTTCGGGACGGCGTTCGCCTCGGCCACCGAGGTTCTCGACTCGCGCGAGGGAGACTGCAGCGAGCACGCGGTTCTGATGGCCGCCATGGTCCGTTCGCTGAGTATCCCGGCGAAGCTGGTCTCGGGTGTGACGCACTATCAGGGCGAGTTTCTCTACCACATGTGGGTGGAGGTCTGGACGGGAGACGGCTGGTTCGCGCTCGACCCGACGATCGGCGACGGCAGCGTCGACGCGATGCACATCAAGTTCGGTGAGAGCTCCGCGACGAGAGGCAACGTCTCCGATCTCGCGCTCGGGATACTGCGCATGTTCGGGAGATTGAACATCCGAGTCATCGAGTATACCGAGGGCGGACAAACGGTTCGTCCGTAGCCGGGGAGGGTGCACCATGAGGACAGGAGCGAGAGCATCTCTCGTCGCGCTGGCCGTGCTTCTTGCGGTGCTCGCCGGGTGTTCCGGCGGGGAGCAGGAGACCGAGTCCGACGTCCCAGAGGGCGGGGACCAGTCCGGATCGGCAGTCGCAGACGATGGCAGGGCGACGCCGTCGCCGGGAGCGCGGTCGAGGGGCGTGGCTGCAATCGAGGCGGACGAGGACGAGGGACTCCAGCCGGTGGTCGTACTGCAGGATATCGTCTACGAGTGGCGCGTCTCGCCGCAGCGCGGTCTCTACGTCACGCTGGGGTTCATCAACCCCCATGACACCTACGAGCGCGCGAGAGGCTACGTGTTCCTCATCGCCAGTTCGCGAGCGTCATCCGGCGCGGTCTACGGGGTCTACCCCTGGGGCATCGAGCTCGGCGAGGATGGACTGGCAGCCGACTACATGGACGGGACGCATCTGCTCTACCGGCGTGACCAGGAGATCAGGGCGTCGATACCGTACGAGAACGCGACCGGCTACTATGACGTCCTGAGGATTCTCGTATACGCGGAGAACGGTGATGTGCTGATCGACAACACGATCGATCTTGAGGTCAGCGGCGAACCGACCGGAGCCGTGAGGCCGCCGGTCGATCTGACGCTGTAGCACTCGTACGGAGGTCTTATGTATCGCAAGGAACGCGTTGGACACAGCGAGAAGAAGAAGCCGCAGCTCTCGAAGAAGGAGAAGCGGCAGAAGAAGCGCGACAAGAAGAACACGAAGAAGACCGGGTTGATCGATTAGCATCGGTTCCGACACGCAGACGCGCGGCTGAAGTGGCGCGCGAGATACGGCGACGACGGGCCCGGCTCCGCGAGGAGCAGGGCCCGTTTTCAGTACCGGGCTGAGCCCCCTCAGCGCTCGGCGGTCCAGGTGACCGTGAGGTCCTCATCGGGATAGAACTGCTCCTGCCGCATGTAGTGTACGACCGTGTCGCCGCGTGATTCGGTCCGGTCGGGTTCGAACGACAGTGTCACGCCATCGAGCGTCGGGGGAATGCGGAACTCGAACTCCGCCAGGTCGATCGCCCGCTCCCACTGGCGCGTCGTCGTCACGATGTAGACGGCGTGCCGTTTCCGGATTCTCTGTACGTACTCGACCTTGAAGACCTTCTCCTCGCGTGGCTCGAAGAGGAGTGTCAGAAGGATGTCGTCGTCGCGGCGCACGAAGCCCTTCGTTCTGTACCCGTCGGGCGTCTGCTCCCAGAGACGTACGATGTGTGGTGGCGCGTGATCGCGGTCGACGGGGAAGGGGTAGAGAACGCCCATCTCGGCGGCGGCATTCGACTCGTTCCGGATGTGGTAGATCCCGACGACACGCGTGAGACCCGGCGACGGCTCGACCGTCACATACTCCTGCACGAAGTGAATGAGCCGCTCGGGGGTCTCCGCCCCCGAGCGGCTCTTCGGCATCTCAGCTGTATCCCGGCCGCTGCACGAGGCGAGCAGTATGGCCGCGGCGAGCGCGCAGAGCAGGCGGATCGTGGTGTGTCTCCGTGTCACGAGAGCCTCCCCCTGCGGTCGCCGATGCGCGCTAGATGTAGAGGAGCGCCGCCAGTCTCGTTTCGGTCGTCAGCGAGAACGAACCGAAGTACGCCCCGACACCGGCTTCGCCCTCGATGCTCAGGTGCTTATTGATGAAGTACTCGGCCCCGAAGACACCGATGATCCCAAAGCTCGTATGGCTGCTGTCATCGTCGCCGCGAACCGGAGGGAGCTCGTAGCCTCCGCCATCCGATGAGGTGTTGCGCAGACGGAATCGCGCACCCCAATACGGCTGGAACTGGTCCTTCGAGCCCTGGTAGAAGAGCGCGCCCGCGCCGAGTTCGAGATCCGATGACGAGTAATCATCCTCAGAGAACGTTGCAAGTCCGAATTCGACCTCGAGTCCGAGATCGTCACCCATCCGTGTCTTCGCCAGCAGCGTACCCGAGCCGCTCGGGAGCAGGACACCGCCTATAGCGAGCCCGTCTCCGTACGCCTGAGCGGAGGCGAGGGCGGGGAGGAGGAGCAGACCGACCAGCAGCAGAACAAGGCACCGAACCGACATGGAGTTCTCCTTCCTGGTGCGGGCCCGGGGGGGCCTCGACCGTATTCCCGCAGTGAGCGCGGGTTCGCGAACCGGAGCATGGACGCATGGTCCACATAGCGCGGGATAGTAGCACCACGGCTTGGAGACTGTCAAGCGGCTCCCCGCGAGAAAAGCCGTGATTGCGGCTTGACCGGAGGGGGGAACGGTGTTACGTTTTTTTGGAGAAACTGCACGCCGTCGCGCCCCTCGAGTCGGCGCGAACCCGGTCGCATCTGCCGTGCATGCTCCCAGGAGTTCGTGGGCGCTGTCATCCGCGACGATAGCGGACCGGTCGATCCCGGTACCGGACCGAACAGAGAGGAGTCAGTATGCCGAACGCACAGGAAGTCGGAAGACGTCTGAAGGAGGTCCGCAAGGAGCAGGGGATGACCCTCAAGCAGGTCGCCATCGGCTCAGGCATGTCTCCGACGCACATCTCCGAGATCGAGCGAGGCAAGACGTCTCCGACCGTTGGAGCGCTCCGCAAGATCGCGGGCGCCCTTGGCAAGGAGACAGCGTACTTCGTCGAGGAAAAGCCTCTGCCGAAGGTCTCGGTCGTGAAGAAGGAGGACCGCGAGGACGTGTTCCTGCCGGGCATGGGCGACACCTTCATCAACGCCAAGGCGCTGACGCAGGGCATCCCCGCGGGGCGGATCAAGGTGAGTCTGATCGAGCAGGACTCGGGCGGTGAGATGAAGCTGGACCGGCACGAGGGAGAAGAGGCTCTCATCATGGTGCACGGGGAGGCGATCGCCACGGTCGGGAACGATGAGTACACCGTGAGGAATGGCGACTGCCTTCACTACTCCGGACGGCTCGACCGGAAGATCCGGTTCACCGGCGCCGGCAAGAACAAGGCGCTGTGGGTGAAGGTGCTGCCGGGAGCGATCCGCTGGTAGCTGGATGAGCATCGACGACGTGACGCCTGGAGCGGAGGGTGTGACGTCGTGAGTGATACGAATGAAAGAGCGCGTCGGCTTCCGAGCCGGCGCGCTTCTTCGTGGGAAGTGCATCTGTCTGCCGGGCGACGCCGGTGGATCGGCCGCGCGTGTCGCTACAGCTCGGCTCCAAGCGAGAACCGCATCGTGTTGTCGAGGCGTCCGAACACGTATGCCACATCGACGCTGAACCGCATGGACCCGGCTTCGAGCGATGCGCCTGCGCCGACCGTGTACTCGTCCAGGTCTCCGGACGCGAGCACCGTCCGGTAGCCGCCCCGGAGATCAGCCACGTCCCAGAGTGAGAGCTCGACCCCGCCGAACACGCGATCCGGGTTGTCGAGCCGGAGCGACTTCTCGATGTCCACCTCCACCGCGACATGTCCGTGCGGAACCGCTCTGAAGCCGATCGTGAGACCGGCGGGGACGTTCTCGGAGTAGCTTCCGCTCACCGAGGAATCCCAGGTCAGCGAGTTGAAGATGTCGCGGCCGCCCAGACCGAGCGTCACGGCGTCGGTCAGCGGAACGAGCGCGCCGACGTCAAAGCCGAATCCGCTGGCACTGCCAGTGACCTGTCCGTCGATGCTCTCGTTGTTCCCGAACGATGCGCGCCGTCCACGGGCGGTCACGCCCACGCCGATCGTCTTGCCTTCGCACCAAGGTGTCGCCAGGACCTCACGCGCCGCACCGATGAGGAGTGTCGTCTCGGTGAGGACATCATCGCCTGAATGGATGACACCGACACCGAGGGTCAATCCGGAGCCAAGCGGGTGGCTGACCGACGCGGCGGAGTATGGGACGAGTCCCATCTGCTCGCCGTGCGTGACGGAGAAGGCGGTTTCGCTCGTCGGGGTCGAGAGTCCGGCGGGATTGTAGAAGATCGATTCCGGTCCGAGGTTCGCGGCGGAAACGGCTCCGCCGACGCCCATGGGACGCGCGCCGATGCCGACGTCCACGAATGCGGCGGGGATGTCCGACAGATCCTGAGCATCGCCAGTGGCGAACACCACAACGATGAGTACGACCGTCAGAGCGACCGTCCCAGTCTCCCTCCTGCATCGTCTGTCGTTGCCTCGCCTCATCAGACTCCCTGTCTCCGGCGCTCTCTGTGGGTGCACCTCTGCGCCCTCCGCGGACGCACCGCTACTTGACCAACACTACCGTCGCCAGCGCATCCGCGCTGTCCGTCGCGTCTTCAGCTGAGATCTCAACTACATACCGTCCGTTGCGAGCGGCCTCGCCGTCCTCCGTGATGCCGTCCCAGACGATCTCGGCACGCCCCTTCATCTGCGGCTCGTTCGAGGCGAGCTCGCGGACGAACTGTCCGGTCATCGTGTAGAGGCGGACGGTCACGAACGGCGTCCGCGCCGCCTTCGATGAGAGTTCGTATGAGATGGTGACCGGCCCCGTCTCAGGCGAGAACGGGTTCGGTTCGACACGCACGTCGTTCACGCCGAGCGCGCGTGAGGTGGTGGCCGCCGCGAACTCCGTCAGCGATGAGATCGGTGACTCGGCGGTGTCGGCGAACCGGTCGGCGTCCATCGCCTCCCACTTGAGCATCGCCTTGTCCCATCGGACCATCAGTGCGTCGTCCGTTGGGAGAGGGAGCGTCAGCACCGGCAGATGTCCGGTCTGGAACTCAACTCCGTGCGGCTTGAAATGGTAGTCCGCACCCACGATGAGGAGGTCGCGGGTGCATCGTTTCGCGTCAGGGATCTCATCGTGCGAGAGCTGGATCATCTTCGTCTCAGACACCGAACCCGTCGGGAAGGCAAGGGTCATCCCGGTCGAGTCGGCGAACACGGCGGATGTCGCCGGGCCGATCGTGGCGTGCACCGCGCCATTGAGCCGGCCGACAAGTCCCGTCAGCGTGTCCTGAGCGCCGATGGTGACCTCGCCGATGTAGTCGCTGCTGATGGTGAAGCTGCCGTTCCCGCGCGCGGTCTGTCCCGCTTCCGCCGGGGAGATCCACCATGCGATTCCCGTCTCCACGAGCTGTCCGCCGTCCGACACGGCGCTCGCCGCGAAGGTGACCTCGCTGCCTGCCTCCATCTGAGCGTCTCCGGACACCTCGATACGATCGATCACTGCCGTCTCGATCTCGAAACCGAGGCCCGTCACGAGTTCGCCCTCGCCGAGGAAAAGAGTTACCTGGGCCGGCGTGGTCACACACCCGAGTTCGCTGGCTGAGACGACGTACGAGCCCGGCCTGAGGTCGGTGATCTCGAAGGACCCTCCCGGGTCCGCGACCGCGACTCTCGAGTCACCGGCGTACGATGTGCTCGTCGCTGTGATCTCGATCTCCTCGATCGCGATGCTCTCGCCATGAACAGCAAGGCTGCCCATGACCCGGGCGAAGTTGCGGTCGAGCGACATGGTGAGCGGAGCCCCACCGCACTCGACGGCCCCTGCCAAGGCCGGAGTGTACCCGTAGCGTGACGCGGATACGTCGTACGGTCCAGGCGGGACCAAACCGTCGACGACGAACGTGCCGTCGACTGCTGTCATGGCGGAGCCGAAGTGCCCGTTGCCGTCGTCGGCCTCGATCGTGGCGCCATCGACCGGGTCGCCCGACACCGCATCCGTGAGGACGCCTTCGATCGTGCCGTTCGCGGGCATCATCATGAAGGTGATGCCGGTGGTGCCGCATTCCACTGCGGCGACTGGGTTGTCGGCAACGTGGTAGTACCCGGCTCGCGAAGCGAAGACGTCGTAGGTGGACGCCGGGTCGAGATCCGTGAGCGCGAAGAAGCCGTCGGCATCCGTCGTCGCGGACGATGCGATATCGTCGCCCAGCTTCGCACGGACCGACACCAAGGGAACCGGCGTCATGCCGTCGCCCATCATGACAGTGCCGGAGACGGTTCCGTCGAGCGGGAAGAGCGAGGGATCGAGCGTAACGACACCGTGTTCGTTGAGATGCGTCTCGAAGACGACATCTCGGTATCCCGCGTGCGAGACTCTGGTCTGAACGAGCCCGGGCGTGACCTCGTCGAGAAGGAAGCTCCCGTCAGCCGTTGTGACCGCCGATACGCCGCCGCCGGGGCAGAACGTCGTGACGAGCGCCCCGCCGATCGGGTCGCCCGTCAGTGTGTCGGCGACCGTGCCTGCGAGTCTGGCGAAGACCGGAGACACTGTGAGATGCTCAGTGGTCGTCTCACCGGAGACGGCCATGACGTCGTACGCATACGCATCGTCGTATCCGAGAGCCGTGACGGTCAGATCGTAGAGTCCGTCGTCAAGCCAGAGAGCGTACACGCCGTTGTCGTCGGTCCGGGCTTCTGCCGTCTCGCCCCAGTCGGCGACGACACGTGCATCCGCGACGGGGGCGCCGTCGGTTGTGACACGTCCCGTGATGAGCGCATCGCGTACGGGAAGAACCACGGGGATGATCGTCGTCTCGCCTTCCGTGAGCGGACCGACGCTGAACTCCGCACCGCCATGCCCCTCTGCGACGACGGTGACACGGTAGGCCACGCCCGGCTCCACATAGGCGCGGTAGCCTCCAGCGGCGTCGGTTCGCGTGCGCAGACTCGGCGCATCCTCTCCGACCGACACGAGCACGTCGGCGCGGTTAATGGCTCCGCGTGTGTCCGAAACCCAACCGCGGAGCAGCGCGCGCGACGTCGCGAGCTCGAGATCGATACCGCCGGCCGTCTGGCCGGGCGAGAGCGTGAGTTCGGTCGACGCGGCAGGCGCGAATCCCGGCTTCGCGGGCGTCAGCGTCCAGTCGCCCGCTTCGAGGAGCAGCTCGAATTCACCTTCAGCGCCGGCCAGCACCGCGAGCGCAATGTCGCCCGAGACCGCGTCGATCTCAGCGAACGGGACCGGGATGCCATTCGCCTGGACCGTTCCGAGCGCCGTGCACGCGCCGTGTGAGATCCTGAGCTCCAGGCCGTCGATCGTCTGACCGGACGCGGTCGCGACGGTTTGCGGTCGACCCGCGAAGTACTCGTCCTTGACGGCGGAGAGCTCATGCAGTCCGGCCCGGACGGACAGCTCGAACCGTCCGTCGGTGTCGGTGACACACACGGCATCGCCGTTGCTCACGATCACACCCGGCACTCCCGCCTCGCTGGTCGCCACGTGTCCCGTGATCGTGCTCGACCGCGGCGCGATATCGAGCACGACGCCGGTGAAGGACTCTCCGGAGTCGACGCTGATCTGGATCGCCTCCGAGGTCGCGAAACCCTCGTGCCCAGCGCGGAGCTCGTACGTTCCGGGCGGTGGCAGAAGCAGAAATTCGCCGAAGCAGTTCGTGACCGCTTCGATGACGTCACCCGCCGCGGGAACCGCAACGACGGTCGCGCCCTCGACATCGATCCCGCCGTGCGTGACACGCCCCATGATGGCCGAGTCGACCGGGAAGAGCTGGATCGGCGGGTCAACGGCGACGGTCTCACCGGGGTTGAGTACGATGTCCCTTGGCGTGCTCTGCTGGTACCCTGCCTTGCTGGCCGAGATCGACCACTCGGCCATCGCGAGTTCGAGTTCGAAGTGTCCGGCGCAGTTCGTCGCCGCGACGTATGTGCCGAGTTCAGCGTGTTCCGCTCGGACGGTCGCGCCCACGATGGGCTGCCCATCCATGTTGAGGATCTCACCACGGATGGAACCGGGTGTTCCGACGAGTACGAGCTCGTCGGGAAGCTCGCCGTACTCGTTCCCGGCGAGTACGATCGTCTGAGGAGCGGACGGCGCGTACCCGAAACGCTCGGCGACGACCGACCATTCGCCGGCTGTCACCTGGAGCGCGAAGTATCCGTCGATGTCGGTCTCGATGTCGCACGCCGTCCCATTTCCTCGTGCCGTGACGACCGCTCCGAACACGGGTCCGCCGCTATCATCGATTACGCGGCCCCGAATGCGCGCCGGGGCCCGGCGCATCGTTATCGGGATGTATCGCACCTGATCCGCGTGGATCGTGTACACGGCCGTCGTATCGACGTGATCCTCCTTGGACGCGTGGAAGGCATAGCGACCGGGGAGGAGTTCCTTGTTGAAGACGCCGCTCTCGTTGGTGATGGCCGGCAGGATGTTGACACCGCCGTCGACATATTCGATGTCCACGAAGACGCGAGGCAGCGGCCCGCCGTCAGCGCGGGATGTTCTGATCCGGGCTGTGCCGGTCTCGGTTGCGTAGTCGAACCGCCTGAACTCTGATGCCGCTCCTCGTCCGAGATCGTCGAGCGCAATGACACGCCACGCGTAGTCGCCCGTGATCAGGATGGCGCCAACCCGGACCTCGGCTGACGGAGTCGGCGTCGGGCCGTCCCACACGGGGTAGCTCGCGTCTCCGCCGGCGAGATCGCGCGTCTCGTAGATGTAGACGTGGTACGAGACCGCGCCGGCGACCGCGTCCCACTCGAAGTCGATGAGGTCATCGGTGAGCGTCACGTCCTCGGGAGGCCACGTGAGCTGCGGCGTCTCGATGTCGGTCGGTACATCGGTGGTGAATCCGGCCAGCCCGGCTCCGGTCACGGAGGTCAGGAGCGGGTCGTTCCCGTAGCAGTTGAAGATGAGCCAGTTGTATGTGAATCCGTCCATGAGCGGCGGGCTCGATCCGTTGGTATCCACGAAGTAGCCTGACGGGTCGGTCGATCCATACTGGATCGACGTTGCGCTCGTCAGCGACTGCCAGATGACATTCGCGTCTGAGATCGTGAGCTCTCCATCGATCTCCTCGATGTCGATCTCCTGGTCCGAGACGGCCACGTAGTAGTAGGGGACGTTGTCGACCGGGTCCCACTCGAGGGGCGTCGTCGTCTCGGTCACGATCGAGCCGTTCGGTGGGCCCGTCGGTGTCGCGAAGACCGGGGACTCGATGATCAGTCGGAACTCGTTGGAGAACTCGCCCGAGGTGACATCAGAGAGGGCGCAGTACCAGATGCCCGGTGCGAGGAACTCGAGATACGGTACGAACGAGAGGGAGCCGGTTCCGATGGCGCTCGTCGACTGTGCATAGACTCCCGGTGAACGCCCACAGACGAGCCGGCACTCGACGCTCTCCTCCCATGTGACACTGACCGTGTCGTTGAGAGCCACGAGGCTCTGCGGGTAGTTGAGCAGCGTGATGTCCGCGTGCACTATCTCGCTGGCGAGGAGTACGACGCCCACGATGATCGCGGCTGCAAGAACGACGCGGACCGCCACGCTGGTACGAGCGGGAGCGGTCGGGCGCGCCCCCGAGCGCCTGGCAACTGCGCGGATGTCCGCGAGCGTTCTGGGGCCTCCGGTCCAGCTTCCGTGCGTGTGCAGCATCGTGTCTCTCGCCCTTCACTCAGCTCGCGGCGCCTCTGGCGAGCGTCCTAGAACTCGTAGCCGACCGATATGCGCATCACCTGGAGCGGGAGCGCGAGCAGCAGCGTGTCGACCCGGAAACCTCCGGCGACCTCGAAACCGATCCCCATGTTCGCCATCGGTATCAGGATGGAGCTGTCCTCGCCCTCCTCGACCGCCTCGCCGGCGAGCTCCGCCATCACGACGCCCCCGCCGAGGCGGAAGCCGCCGAGCGTCAGCTGAAGTCCGGCGCCTGTTCCGAGGTGGATTCCCTCTTTGTGGTCCTCGTATTCGAACCCGAGGTCCGAGTCGTAGTGTCTGATCTCGACCGTCGTCAGGATCGCGCCGGTCTCGAAAGTCGCGGCCGCCGCCGCGTATGATGGCAACCGGAGTTCGATGGGGGAGTCGGAGACCGTCTCCTCGCGCTCCGTCAGCGTCGGCTGCGATGCGGAGATCTCCCCGGCGTCGAAACCGTCATCGCTCATCGCGGGGAGATTATGCGAGATCGTCGTCAGCGAGCCGTGCAACATCAACGGTGGTACCTGCGTGTAGCAAACGTCGAGCGTGAGCCAGTCCGCCGCGCGCCACGACGCCCCGGCCGTCCACCCGAGCGCCGTGCCGGAGAAGCTGCCGTCGACGGACTGATCGAGGTTGTTCATCCACGGGTCCGACGGATCGTTGAACGCGTACTCGGTGCCGCCGTAGTTGATAATCCCGTCACCGAGCGCGCGGCCTGCGATAGACGCCTCCGCGTGGTAGCTCGACACCGAGGCGCCGATCCCGACTCCGGGGAGCGCCTCAAGTCCGAACGCGACCGTTGTCCGGTCGACGCGGGTCGAGAGATCGACCGCCGCCTCGAGCGTGGCGCGGATATCGAGATCGACCTCTCCGCCGCCCTCCTCACCCTTGACCGTCTGTCCGAACGCCTCGATGCCGGTGTCGACGAAACTCAGGCCGAGCGAGAGCGGCTCCTCGATGGCGCCACCGATGACGCCTGAGCCGATCCGGACTGCGAACGCTCCCGAGATGACGCCCGAGCGCTGCCCGGCGCGCGCGTCGATCGTCGGGTAGACGGGCGCGAGGTCGGGATGCGCGACGGGCTCGAGAGCATCGTCGAGTGCCGTGTTCGCCCTGCTCTGCACGTCGATGACGTCGGAGGCCGAGGCACTGAGCGGGGGGAGAACGTCGAGCAGAATCGCGCTCCGTCTGAGGAAGGCCAGTCCCGCCGGGTTGCCGCTGACGGACCCGACACCGGCGTTCATCGTGCTGACCGCGGTACCGAGACCGTCCGGCCTGCTCCCGGCTCCATACAGGAACCCGAGCGACAGCTCCGTGCTGCTCGTCAGGCTCCCGCCCTCGAAGACTCGGAGCGCCTCGGCGTCGCCATCCGCGATGGCGCCCGTGCAGGATACGGCCAGGATTGCACAAGTGAGTGCGATCGCGGCATGCATCCGTGACATCGTGTGTGTCCTTTCAGCCTAAGTCGCGGTGGTGCAGATGGTTGCGGCGGGCACCCCCGTACCCTTCGTAACGGCGCGCAACAGTCCTTACCGACTTGCAGATGTTGTGCCATGTTGTCACGCGAAGTGAGACCGTCACCCTGCACGTCAGTTGACACCCGAGAACGGCTACTGCTAGGCTCCGGGCCTTGAACTCAGAGGGAGGCGGGGATCGTGGTGACGGACACGCAGGGCAGAGGGGACACGCAGGGAGGCGGGCTGCTGCGCGGATTCGCGAACATCGGCGTCGGGACGATGGTGTCCCGGCTCTCGGGGTTCGCTCGCGAGGTCGTGACGGCCGCGCTCTTCGGCGCCGGGACGGAGATGGATATCTTCGTCGCCGCCTTCACGATACCGAATCTGCTCTGCCGCGTGCTCGGTGAGAGTTCGGTCGAGTCCGGGTTCATGCCGTTGTTCAAGGGGATTCATGCAGCGGGAGAGCGGTCGCGCGCGTGGAGGCTCGCCGGACGGACCGTGAACTGGCTGGCCATCGCGCTCGGTCTGCTCGTCGTCATCGGCATCGCTGCCGCGCCGCTTCTGGTCGAACTCGTCGCGCACGGCTTCGAGGGCGATGTCGCCGAGGCGACGGTTCAGATGACCCGGCTGATGTTCCCCTTCGGCGTCGCCATCGGGCTGGCGGCGCTCACGGGCGCCATCCTTCTGGCGTTCGGTCGGTTCCGCGTCTACAGCCTCGCGCCCGTCATGCTCAACATCGGGATCATCGGATCGGTTCTCGCGCTCCATGGCAGAATCGGCTACGTCAGCCTCGGCGTCGGCGTCCTCGCAGGCGGTCTGCTCCAATTCCTGGTTCAGGTTCCCTTCGCCCGCGCCCTCGCCAGGCGGGACGGGGAGCACCTCTTCCGCGCCGACCTGGCGCCGCACGACGAGGACGTTCGCCGCGTCGCGGGACTCACGGTTCCCGTGATCGCCGCGTCGATCGTCCAGCGTCTCGGCGTCATCGTGGACCGGACGATCGCGTCCTTTCTGGTTCCGGGAAGCATCTCGTCGCTCTACTACTCATTCCGGCTGGTTCACCTCCCATACGCGATACTCGCGCTCTCGGCCGGTCGCTCCGCTGCCCCTGTCCTCGCGGAGACGCACGCCGTCGGCGACCATGCCGGTTTCTCCCGCGCGCTGGTCGCTGGTATCCGGATGAACGCTGTGTTTCTCGCGCCCGTGGTCGTGCTGGCGGTCGTCTTCGCCAGGCCCATCGTCGGTCTTGTCTATCAACGCGGCGCGTTCGATGAGGCCGACCTTGCCATGACATCCTCGGCCTTCGCCATGTACTCGCTCGGTCTCATCGGCATGGGACTGACGTTCCTTCTCGTTCGCGCGTTCGCCGCGCGACTGGACACGAGGACACCGGTCCGAATCTCGATCATCGCGTTCTTCCTCAACGCCGGGCTCAACCTGCTGCTGGTGCGGACGCCGCTCCGGCACGCGGGACTCGCACTCGCGAGTTCGATCGCGTTCGGGGCGCACGCCCTGGTTCTCTATCTGATTCTCAACAGGGCGCTCGACAAGGAGGGGGCCGGCATAGCTCCCTCGCAGCTCGCCGCGCTGACGTGGCGTGTGCTCGTCTCGTGCGCCGCTCTCGTCCTCGTGCTCCTCCCGCTGGACAGGTGGCTTGGCATGCGTCTTGCTGAAACAACCCCGGTGTATAGGGCTATTCGCATCGCGATCGCAGGCGGTGCGGGTGGCGTCGCGTACCTGTTCGTGTCCGGTCTGCTGGGGCTGCACGCGCTCATGCGGCATCTCTTCACAGGGAGGAGAGGCTCGGGCGCATAGGAGAGCATGTGGGAGCCCGCGTCCTTGTCACGGAACCCATCTCGATCGAGGGATTGCGAACGCTCGGGTCGTCGCTGGACGTCGTGGAGTCGTTCGATATCGAGCGTGAGGAGCTGCTGGAGGTCATCGGCGGGTTCGACGCGCTCGTCATCCGCAGCCTCACGTTGGTCGACCGCGAACTCCTCGAACGCGCGGAGCGACTGCGTGTCGTCGGACGCGCCGGTGTCGGGGTCGACAACATCGACATCGCCTTCGCCACGTCGCGCGGGGTCATGGTGGTCAACGCCCCGGAGTCGAACGTGATCTCAGCGGCCGAGCACACGATGGCATTCATGCTGGCGCTGACCCGAAATCTCCCTGCCGCAGACCGCGATCTCAAACACGGCGTCTGGCCCGAGGCGAAGTCGCACGGCGTCGAACTCCTGGGCAAGACTCTCGGCATCGTGGGGCTCGGGCGCGTCGGTTCCGCCGTCGCGGTTCGCGCCGCGTCATTCGGCATGCGCGTGATCGCCTACGACCCATACATCTCCGATGAACGATTCCGGAACTTCGGCGTCGAGAGAGTGCCCGGCCTTGAAGCGCTCATGGCGGCATCCGACTACGTATCCGTCCACACGCCGAAGACCGAGGAGACGTGCGATATGATCGGAGAACGCGAGCTCTCCCTCGCGCCCGACGGCGTCCGGATCATCAACTGCGCCAGAGGCGGCATCGTCAATGAGTCCGCGCTCGTAGGTGCGCTGACCGCCGGGAAGGTGGCGGCGGCAGGCATCGACGTCTTCGAGGGCGAACCGGTCACGGACCACCCGCTGTTCTCTTTCGAGCAGGTGCTCGTTACTCCGCATCTCGGCGGATCGACGGAGGAGGCGCAGTCGCGGGTCGGACAGACCGTGGCCGCGCAGGTCGTCGAGTCGCTCGCGGGCCTGTTGCCGCGGTACGCGCTCAACATGCCGGTCGCCGACGCGGAGACGCTCGCGAGCGTGGCGCCGTTCATGCCGCTCGCGGAGGTGCTCGGCAGCGCATATACCCAGCTCTTCGGAGTGCCGACCGCGGGGGTGGAGATACGATGCAGCGGCGAGGTCACTCGTTACAGGACAGAGCTCCTGACGCTGGCGTTTCTCAAGGGGCTTCTCGGGTCCGTCGAGGGCGACGGGGTCACGGTGGTCAACGGCCGACATCTCGCGCGCAAGCGCGGCATCGAGGTCATCGAGTCCCGTTCAACGGATGCCGATAACTTCACGAGCCTCATCACCGTGCGCGGGAGCAACGGATCACAGGGGAGTCTCTCGGCGACGCTGATGGCTCCGCACGGCGTGCGGATCACGGAGATCGGCGGTTTCGAGGTCGACCTGATGCCCACGGGGAGCGCGCTGGTCTGCTGGTTCGACGGCGAGGCGGTCGACCGGCCGGGAATCGTCGGCGGGGTCGGAACGATGCTCGGCGAGGCGGGTGTGAACATCAACCGGATGGAGGTGGGCCGCGAGGTCATCGACGGGCGAGCCATCATGCTCATCTCACCGAGCGGTGATGTCTCACAGAGCGCCGTCGAGCTGCTCGAGCGACACACCGGCGTGTTGGAGGTCAGGCTCCTCACAGGCGACCGTGACCGGGCGAGTGAACGAGATGCAACGAATGAACCCGAGTGAACGAACGAATCACATCGAAGCTGAATGGAGGCGACCGTGGACCCCGTGAAGATCTATCTCCCAGAGAAGGACATGCCCAGAGCGTGGTACAACGCGCTCCCGGATCTTCCGAAACCGTTGGATCCGCCGCTCCATCCCCAGACGCGCCAGCCGCTCGGTCCGGACGATCTGACGCCGCTCTTTCCCATGGACCTCATTCTCCAGGAGATGTCGCCCGACAGATGGATCGACATCCCCGAGGAGGTGCTCGACGTCTACTCCATATGGAGACCGTCGCCGCTCGTTCGCGCGCGCCAGCTCGAGAAGCACCTCGGAACCCCAGCGAAGATCTACTTCAAGAACGAGGGCGTGAGCCCTCCGGGGAGCCACAAGCCGAACACGTCCGTCGCGCAGGCCTACTACAACAAGAAGGCAGGTGTTGCGCGGCTCGCCACCGAGACCGGAGCCGGGCAGTGGGGGAGCGCGCTCTCCTTTGCATGCAAGCTCTTCGGGCTCGAGTGCACGGTCTACATGGTCAAGGTGAGCTACGAGCAGAAGCCGTACCGGCGCTCGATGATGCAGGTCTGGGGCGGGAGCGTGCAGCCGAGCCCGAGCGACCGGACCGAGATCGGCAGGAAGATCCTCGAGGGCGATCCGGACTGCCCGGGTTCGCTCGGCATCGCGATCAGCGAGGCCGTCTTCGACGCCGCGACGCATGATGATACGAAGTATGCGCTCGGAAGCGTCCTCAACCACGTCGTGCTTCATCAGACCGTGATCGGACTCGAGACGAAGAAGCAGCTGGAGATGGTCGGTGACGAGGCCGACATCGTGATAGGCTGTGTCGGTGGCGGGAGCAACTTCATGGGTATGGCGCTGCCGTACTTGAGGGAGAAGATGGACGGACGTGATGTCCGTCTCGTCGCGGCCGAGCCGAAGGCCTGTCCGACGATGACGAAGGGCATGTTCGCATACGATTTCGGCGATTCCGTGGGTATGGCGCCGCTGATGCGGATGTACACGCTCGGCCACTCGTTCGTCCCGCCGAAGATCCACGCGGGAGGACTGCGGTACCACGGTGATTCCCCGATCCTCAGCCAGCTCGTCCACGAGGGAGTCGTCGAGCCTGTCGCGTTCGCGCAGAACGGCGTGTTCGAGGCGGCGCTGACGTTCGCCGGGACCGAGGGCATCATTCCCGCGCCGGAGACGTCGCACGCGGTGAAGGCCGCCATCGATGAGGCCGTCAGATGCAGGGAGGAGGGAGTCGAGAAGACCATCGTCGTTGCGTTCTCCGGGCACGGTCACTTCGATATGGCCGCTTACGAAGCGTATCTTTCTGGTAATCTCGTAGACTACGAGATGAGCGATGAGACCATCGCCAGGGCACTGGCCGATGCGGGTGTCCGCGGCGAGGAGTAGCGTCGTACCAGCGAGAGGCAGGGTCGTACCAGTCAGGATGGCCTGCACGGGGGAGCATCGTTCGGGTTGAACTCGGAGGAGGTCTGCATGTCTTCTGTCCTTGTGACAGGTGGCGCAGGGTACATAGGAAGCGTGACGGTCGAGCGGTTGGTCAATGCGGCTCACCGCGTCGTCGTGCTCGACGATCTGTCAAAGGGACACCGTGCGGCGATGCATGAAGGCGTGCCGCTTGTGGTGGGGGATATCGGGGACCGCGAACTCGTGGCGAAGACGCTCACCGAGCACGAGGTCGAGGCCGTCATCCACTTCGCAGCGATGAGCCTCGTCGGCGAATCGATGGAGAGACCGGGCGACTACTACGCGAACAACGTCGTCTCGGGCATCCGGCTGCTCGAAGGGATGCGCGATGCCGGGGTCGGCCGGATAGTCTTCTCGAGTTCGGCCGGTGTCTACGGTGATCCGGAGTCCGTTCCCATATCCGAGACGAACCGGACCGCGCCCGTCAACGTCTACGGCGACACGAAGCTCATCTTCGAACGGGTCCTGGCGTGGGAGGCCGAGCGCACCGGACTGAAGCACATCTCACTGAGGTACTTCAACGCCGCCGGTGCGTCCGGGAGATACGGCGAGGACCATCGGCCCGAGTCACACCTCATCCCGATCGCGCTCCAGGTCGTGGCCGGTAGGCGCCCGGAGCTGACGGTGTTCGGTGACGATTACGAGACGCCCGACGGCACGTGCATCCGCGACTATATCGACGTGCGCGATCTCTCGGATGCTCACATTCTCGCGCTCGATGCGCTCGAGAAGGGGCGCTCCGGAATCTACAACCTGGGCAACGGGGAGGGATGGAGCGTTCTGAACGTCATCGACTCGGTCGAGCGTGTGACCGGGCGGTGCGTCACGCGCAAGATGGGGGCGAGGCGCGCCGGCGACCCCGCGCGTCTGGTCGCATCATCGTCGCTGGCCATGCGTGAGCTCGGATGGAGGCCCGAGCATCCGGAGCTCGACGACATGATCGATGCAGCGTGGGAGTGGATGCTGGAGCATCCGGGCGGATACACCGAGTAGCCAAACACCCCGAGCAGGCACCAGTCAGGAGTCGGCGGGTATCCCGAGCAGGGCGAGGTTCCGGGGGCGCTGCCGAGGAACCCCTTGTCGCTTGACTTGACCATGGGCCGTTGCTAGAATACGGTTCTGTTGCACATGTGGCGCCCTAGCTCAGTTGGTAGAGCAACGGATTGAAAATCCGTGTGTCCGCAGTTCAATTCTGCGGGGCGCCACCACTTGAATACCGAGGCGCGTCGACTGCGATCGCGCCTCTCTCGACGAGAGCTGGTGTAGCTCAGCTGGTAGAGCAACGCACTCGTAATGCGTAGGTCAGCGGTTCGAATCCGCTCACCAGCTCCAGTCGCTGCGGAGGGCCCGGTACCCAGGTACCGGGCCTCTCTGCGTGAGACCTGAACCGTTGCGGCGCATCGTAAGAAACGGGTGGATAGTGCCTGATTCCGGCCTCGAAGCTGGGTCCGCAGACTGATAGAGGTAGGCGGCTCAGGAATTGACATATGAGGTCGATTGTGGTATTATCGTGTGGTGGCAGTTCACATGTGGGTCGCTCATGGTGAGCGGTCCGAAGGCACATCTCTATTGTCTGACGCAGACGCATCGCGTCCCTGCGTCATCGACAGGAGGAATGAGATGAAGAGATTCGTGATGATCGCACTGGCTACGGCCATGCTGCTCGGCATCGCGTCGTCGGCGATGGGTGCCATCGGCTGGTGTGGCAACATCTGGCCGAACAACGGCGTGGCGTACACGTCGGCAGACAACATCGACACCTACGTCCAGATCTGGAAGGACGGCTGCACGGGCGAGACGAACGGTCCGTGTGCCGACCTCGAGGCCTACCTCTACTACCGCTGCGTGGGCGACGTGGACTTCGTCGAAGTCCCGATGACCTTCAACGGCTTCGTCGGCAACAACGACGAGTTCACCGGCCAGATCCCCGCCGGTCACGGCTGCACCGAGGTTGAGTACTTCATCAAGGTCGTCGATACGACCGACATGACCGAGTGCTATGGTCAGGATCAGGCCGGCAACGACCCGAACTTCTTCCTCCCGATCACCGCGGTGCTCGGACAGGACGTGACGGTCACCTTCCACCTCTGCCTGACGGGCGACACCGAGACCTCCGGTGAGGTCTGCGTCGTCGGCGCCGGTGACGAGCTCGACAACTGGGGCTACGGCATCCCGATGCAGTTCAGCTGTGAGACCGTCAGCCCGAAGCTCTACCAGGTCGACGTGACCTTCCTCGCCGGTTCGAACCCGTACCGCGAGTACAAGTACAAGAAGGACGACTGTGCGACGTGGGAGAGCAGTGGCAACCACGGCCTGACGATCGACGACTCCATGCCGACCATGGACCTCGTGATCGACGGTTGGGAATGGAACACGCCGGACTGCCCGGACTGCTCGAGCCCGGTCGACGAGACGACGTGGGGCACCATCAAGGCTATCTACAGGTAGTCGGGGCCTCATCGTTCAAGGGATAGGCACCATGTAGTTTCCCCGGGCCCCGGCGTCATTCGTCGGGGCCCGGTCTGACTCAGAAGTGACGCACGTCGCACACGGCGAACGGGGCTCCCGTGGACATCCATGGGCAGGCAACCGGCAAGAGGAATCCCTCGCCGATGCGAGAGCATTTGCTGATGCGAGTTCCCTCGCTTCGGCGAGAAGGGGGAGAGCGATGAGAACACTTGCAGTGATAGCGACCCTGCTCGTGGTCGCCACGTCGGCGCTCGCAGCGCCGAGCATCGTCGGCGACTTCCAGGGCTGGGACCCGGCAGACCCGGGAACCGAGCTGACGGTCGACGGGAACGGGATCTACGTCTACACGCATTCGTTCACGGCCGGCAGCTACGTCTACAAGGCAGTCGACGGTGATGCCTGGGGTCAGGATTTCCCCGGCGCCAACCAGCCGATCACGCTGGCGGCCGATGGCGACGTGACGTTCTACGTCAATCTCGGCGCGACGGTCGGTGCGAAGGAAGGCGACGAGTACGTCTTCGACAGCCTGCATCCGCCCATCGTCTGCGGCGACTTCATGAGCGAGCTTGGCGGTGTCGATTGGGATCAGACGGACATGAGCACCACGGTCATGGAGGATGGCGACGGCGACGGCATCTGGGTCTTCCAGTCCGTCATCCCGGCAGGCAACTACGCTTTCAAGATCGTGCTCAACAACAACTGGGACCAGAATACGACCGCGGGCAATGTCGTCTTCGTCTCCGATGGCACCACGCCGGTGACGTTCACGTACGACATGTCGAACAACACGGTTGACGTGCAGACCAGCGCGCCGCCGGCCGTGATCGACGTGCGCATCGATGGCGACGGCACCGACGCGGCGGCTTATCTTGTCCAGTTCTCAGAGGACATGGACCAGACGACGGCCGAGACACCCTCGAACTACGTCATCACCGGTGGCGGTGGCGGTGGAGCCGTGGTCACGAGTGCAGTTCAAGACGCCGATGCGAGCCTCGTGCACCTCACCGTGAGTCCTGCACTCGCCGAGGGGTACGACTACCAGGTGACGGTGACTGGTGTCACCAATGTCGGAGGCACCCCGGTCGCTCCGGGAAGCAACACCGATTGCTTCTACATCCACCTGGTCACGCTCGAGCTGAACATGCACCTCTACATCGACGCGAACGGCGTTCCGACGTCCGTCCACGTCCAGGGCGACACGCATCCGCTCACGTGGGACCAGTGTGGCGGCGCTGAGACGTTCGATGCCGATGCCGACTCGATCTACTCGGTCGACCAGTACTTCACGATGGGCTACATCTGCGGCGCGTCCGCCGAGTCGCTCGAGGCGAAGTACAAGTACATCGCTGACTGCGCCACGTGGGAGGGCGACTTCGACTTCGGTCACTTCGTCACGCTCGACCCGAACGCGGCAAGCCAGACGCAGAACGTGTGGTGGAACGACGTTGCTCCGTCGGACAACATCACGTGCGACGTCGGTGTCCGGTTCCAGGTCACGGAGCTTCCCGACACGTTCGACATTCTGACCGACACCATCGAGGTCTACGGTTCGTCGGCCCCACTGGACTGGGTGGTCGGCACGACGCTCTTCGATGACGGCACGAACGGCGACCTGACGGCGGACGATGGAGTCTACTCCGTCCTCCTGACATTCCCGACCGGGACCTACAGGTTCCTCGAGTACAAGTACGCCATCAACGGCATCTTCGAGTGCGACACGTACCCGAACAGGGGGCTCGAGCTCGACGACGTCGACGGCTGCATGCCGACACGCGTCGGTCCGATGGAGCTCATGGAGCTCTGGGATTGGTGCGATACCATCACGACGGTCCCGGAGACGCAGCTGATCCAGGAGCGCTCGTGGGGTGAGATCAAGGCGTTGTACCGGTAAGCAGACGGACTCGTCCGATGTCCGGCCCGCATCGCGCGTGGGCGCAGGACGAGCGACAGGCTTTGGCGTGACGAGACCCGTCCCTACGACACCTTGCGCTGCACGCACGGGTCTCACTCGCCAAGATCGGGGCCGGGGGGAGCATGAGCTTCACCCGGCCCTTCTGCATTGTTGACAGCGGGCCGCACTTTGTCATAGCGTGGGCAGGTTTCGGAGCCCCGCTCTCGACCCGTGCGCAGGATACGGACAGGGCGATCGTCCAGCGACTAACGCTTCAACCACCTGGTGGCGGCCCGTGTCAGATGAAGTGACCAAGAAGGCGGGGGGGCCCACGGACAACACAACCGCGCGGCTCATCGAACGACTCAAGGCAGGTGATGAACAGGCCTTCGAGGAGTTCGTAACCGAATACAGGGAACGTGTTTATCGCGTTGCCTGGCGCGTCCTTCGGGAAGATGAGGCGGCCGAGGACTGTGCGCAGGAGGCCTTCATTAAGGTATTCCGGCACATCGGTCGCTTTGAAGGACGCTCGAGTCTCTACACCTGGCTCTACCGCATCACGGTCAATATCGCGCTCAACAAGCTCAAGCGGGACAGGTTCCGACAGATGGTCCCGCTGGGCGATCTCCCCCGGAGAGACACGCGCGCCTCGACGAATCCACTCCGGGCGGCGCTGAGCAGCGAGGTGGCTGAGCGGATCGACGAAGCGGTCAGACAGTTGCCGGAGAAGCAGAGGGCGGTCTTCACCCTGAAGTTCTTCGAGGGGCTGAGTCACAGGGAGATCGCCGATATCGTGGGGTGTTCGGAGGGGACGTCGAAGGCCAACTACTTTCACGCGATCAGGAAGCTGAGGGTCATGTTGGAGGACTTGAGATAATGGACTGCGAACTCATCAGAGATCAACTGATCGAGTACCTCGACGGAGACCTCTCTCCGGAGCAGGCGCGCTTCGTCGAAGAGCACATCGAAGAGTGCCCCGAGTGCAGATCCGAGATCGAGGCCTTCGCGGGCGTCCGTGAACTCCTTCTCGACGACGGCTACGTTGAGCCGTCCCCCTTCTACTGGACCCGCTTCAACGCACGACTCATGCAGCGCCTCCATCGTCCGTCGCTCCTCTCGTGGCATCCTGCGGCGACGCCGCGGCTCGTCCCCATCGCCATCGCGGCCGTGCTCTTCGTTGTCGGTTTCACCGTCGGCGCCGGACAGCTGATCGGTCTTGGTGGTGCCGGTGAGGCGGGTGTCGCAGACAGCGGAAACGAATCCGTGATCTCGCTGGCGAGCAGGCAGCATGTGATGAGCGGCGAGGGCGTCATCGAGTTCGCCGACTACTCGGATACGCTCCGACCAAGCTCGTTCGCCGAGCCGACCGAGGGTCCGCAGTTCATCCTGGCCCGATCGGACCGCTCGCAGGAGGAGATGGAGGAGCGGCTCTCGAGCGAGGGGTACCGCGACTGATTCTGATCGATCGGGTGGTCTGGCCGTCCGGCGACGCGTCCATACGACGACATGACTCGCAATACGAACACTCCACGGCCCCGGTGCAGACGCACCGGGGCTGTTTCTTGTTGTTCAAGGCTATCAAAGTCTGCTACTAGTACGGTCACGTAGGTTGGCTTGAACGAGAGGGTGCAACTGTGCACGCAAGTCGCGGCGAAGTGTGTCGCGGGTGAGGAGAGGACCATGAGAGGAACTGCTCTGTTCTGTCTGCTTCTGGTCGCCGTCCTGGCTGCCTCATCATACGCGGATCCGTCGACGTCCGCGGTGAGACTCACCGGAGACTCGGGCTGGGAGCCCGTCACTCGCACCGGAGGCTGTTCACTGACGGCCGCCGAGCGCGCGAATCTCGATCCGCGCTTGTCAAGCAGGGGAGTGCCGGGAGCGGAGCCGGCTGTCCGGCGCGATCCTCCGTGCGACTTGTACTGCGAGGCCTGTTGGCAGGCGGAAGGCGAGGGCCCGACTCCCGACGACTACGTCGACAATTTCAATGGCGGATGCAACTCGGTCCCCGAGGCGTTCTGGAGCGTCTCGCCATCCTACGGGCCGATCACCATCTGCGGGCAGGGTGGCAACTATGACTACTACGGCCAGTCCTACCGCGACACGGATTGGTATGAGTTGACGCTCACGGAGTCTCGAGAGATCACGGCGACGTGCACTGCGGAGTTCCCCGTAGCCCTCTATATACTCGACGGAAACGGCGGCTGCTCGAGCTTCCCGACGGTAGCGGACGACTTACAGCCCGAGTGTGTCGAAGCCAGCGTGACATACGTCTGTACGCCCGGCACGTGGTGGGTCTGGGTCGGAGCCAGTGAGTTCAGTGGGTGGCCGAACGATGCCGACTACCTCCTGACCATCCACGGCTACGACTTCGAGTGCGTGCTTGACTGTCCGGGCGGCGTCCCGACCGAGGATGAACCCGAGTGCGTGGTGGGCTACGTCGATCACCACAACGGCGGCTGCAACTCGACACCCGAGGTCTTCCAGGAGATCGTTCCAAGTCAGTCGAGGATCGTTCGGTGCGGGACGGCCGGGTGGTATGATACCGGTGGTGGTCCTTGCTATCGCGACACCGATTGGTACGAAATCACTCTCGATGAGCCGCGTGAGATCGAGATCTGCGCGGCGGGCGAGTTCCCTGCTTCGCTCATCCTTGCTCACGGTGAACCCGACTGCAGCAATATCATCATCGACGACTCCGTTCTCATCGCTGTCTGTGAGGAGGAGTGCATCACAGCCGTGCTCGATCCGGGCACTCACTGGGTGTTCATCGCGCCGGACTTCTCAGCGATCTATCCGTGCGGCAGGCGCTATATCTTCAGTGTCGACGGGTACACGACGCCGGTGGAGGACAGAAGCTGGGGACTGATCAAGAGCCTGTACAGGTAGTGGTGAGATCGAGCGAGGTCATGTGAGATCATTCGGAGGCTGCTGCAGGACATGAAGATACTGATCGTCGGTGGCGGCGGGCGCGAGCACGCGCTCGCGTGGAAGCTCGCGCAGAGCTCGCTCGCGCCGGAGCTCATCGCCGCACCGGGGAACGCGGGGATCGCCGCGCTCGCGCGGTGCGTACCCATCGCCGCAGACGATGTCGAATCTCTGGCACGGCTTGCTTCGGAAGAGCGGTGCGAGTTGACCGTCGTGGGACCGGAGGTTCCGCTGACGCTGGGGCTGGCCGACCGCATCCGGGAGACCGGCGGCGCTGTGTTCGGACCATCCGCCGACGGCGCACGGCTCGAGGGCAGCAAGTGGTTCGCCAAGGAGGTTATGGAGCGGGCCGGTGTCCCGACGGCCCGGGCGTGGCGCGCCACGACGCGTGAGGATGCGCTCGCGGCGTTCGATGAGGCGGGAGCCCCGGTCGTGGTCAAGGCGGACGGGCTTGCAGCCGGCAAGGGCGTCATCATCGCTGAGACACACGAAGAGGCCGTCGCGGCCGTGGACGACATCATGACGCGGCGGCAGTTCGGCGACGCCGGTGCGACGGTCGTCATCGAGGAGTTCCTGGTGGGTGAGGAGGCGTCGATCCTCGCGCTCACCGACGGTGAACGGTTCGCACCGCTCGTCGTCTCCCAGGACCACAAACGGGCGCTCGACGGAGATCTCGGTCTCAACACCGGCGGCATGGGTGCGTACGCGCCGGCGCCCGTCGTCGACGCCGCGATGACGGCCGGGATCGTCCGCGACGTCCTCCGACCGACCGTGGAGACGCTGCGAGCAATGGGCATCGACTACCGCGGCGTGCTCTATGCCGGGTTGATGCTGACCGACGACGGTCCGAAGGTTCTCGAGTTCAACTGCAGGTTCGGCGATCCGGAGACGCAGGTCGTGCTGCCGCTTCTTGATGGAGACCTGGCGGAGATCATGATGGCGGTCGCGCGAGGCGAACTCGATCCCGCCAGGGTGCGCGCCAGCGGGCGTTCCGCCGCATGCATCGTCATGGCGTCGGGCGGATACCCTGGCAGCTACGCAAAGGACAAGACGATCGATGGGCTCGATGCCGCCGCCGCCCTTGATGGTGTGACCGTGTTCCACGCGGGAACGGCGCTGGCAGATGGCAACGTCGTGACATCGGGAGGACGCGTGCTCGGCGTCACGGCGACGGCCGGCGCGCTGCCGGCAGCGATCGACCGGGCGTACGAAGCGGTTGGACTGATCACGTTCGAGGACGTACAGTACCGACGGGACATCGGCCACCGCGCGCTTGCGCGGCTGAAGTCGGCCTGATCCGGATGGAGGCGGCACACCATGAAGATCATCGATCTCACCGAACGCTCCGACGAACCGACGCGCGACCTGCTGCGGCCGGTCGCGCTCGCCATCAAGAACGGTGACCTCGCCATTCTCCCGACGATGACCTACTACGGTCTGTGCGCCGACGCGCTCAACCCGGATGCCGTGGGGCGCGTGTTCAAGGCGAAGAGACGTGACCCGTCGAAGCCGCTCATCGTCCTCGT
>Ga0180433_10002923_pt1 | contig 25717 bp, 22 predicted proteins | sample SS_ome_8_FD_132980 | JGI IMG/M metagenome (GOLD analysis project Ga0180433, IMG submission 132980) | Hypersaline lake sediment archaeal communities from the Salton Sea, California, USA - SS_1_D_1 metaG | ecosystem: Environmental > Aquatic > Non-marine Saline and Alkaline > Hypersaline >... | reverse complement strand
CGTAATGGGAGGGCCATGGACGATAGGTACTAATATTGTATCAGCTAATTTAAAAGCTCAAGGATTTGAAGTCATAAATGCGGGCTCAGATATAAGTCCAGAAGCTATTGCTAAAAAAGTAAAAGAATCAGAAGCTCGAATTGTGGCTTTTGCAATATATTTAACCCAAACAAAAGATGAAGTAATAAAATTAGAAGAAGAACTATGGAAATTAGGAATTCGGCACAAAATTAAAACTATCTTAAGTGGACCAGCAGCATCTCCAGTTATGGCTCAAAAATCCAATGTTGATGTGTTTGTTAAAGATGTTAATGAATTAATATTAAAAGTAATAGAATTTTCACAAGATCTAAAATCAGAAATGACCTCTTATGAGAGAGTCATGACAGCTGTAGCGCATAAAGAACCAGATCGAGTTCCTTTTATACCTTTCGCCCAAACATATTCCGCAAAAGTAGCAGGAATTCCATTCTCCCAATATGTAAGTAAAGCGGAAAAGTTTTTAGAGGGCCAGATGAAAGCCTATAAAATGTTTGGTTGGGATGCGCTCTGCTTCTCATCGGATGTAGGAATGTATGCAGAAGCATGTGGGGCAAAAATAGATTTTCCTTATGATGATGTTCCCCGAATAGTAAAGGCAGTTTTAAGTCATTCTTCACTTTATGATGATTTTAAAAAATTGGATCTCCCGGATCCTATGAAAGCTGGACGGCTTACTGAATCAATTAATGCAATTGCGATGGCAAAAAAGGAAATGAAGGGGTCTGTCCCCTTAATTGGATGGACAGAAGGACCATTCCAAGGTGTGACATTACTCTCAGGAGCAGACCCTATGCAACTCTTTTATGTGTTAGATCACCCTGATGAATTTAGAGAAATATTAGATTGGTATGCGGATTTTGAGATTGAAGTAGCTCGAGCTATGTATGAAGCTGGAGCAGATATTATTGGGGTTGGTGAAACCGCAGCTTATTTTATGTCTCCTAAATTCTTTGAGGAATTTTGTCTAAAACCAGAGAAGAAAGCTTGTCAAGCAATAAAGAAGATGGGGATGATTCCTTTAATTCACTGCTGTGGATATGTCCCGCAATGTATCCATTTCGCTGTTGATACAAATCCCGGAGGAGCTATCCAATTTGATTATCAGGTCGATTTAGCATGGGCTAAAAAAATCCTTGCTAATAAAGTGACTATTATGGGAAATCTCAATTATAATAAATTAACCAACTTAGATCCAAAGGGAGTATATCAAGATTGTGAGGAGCATATTAACATTGCTGCAAAAGGAGGAGGCTTTTGGTTGGCTTTTGGATGCGAAATACCTAGGGAATTACCCATAGAGAATATGAGAACGATAATGAGGGCGGCAAAAACGGTAGGAAAGTATCCAATACACTCTTAAATAACAAAATTTACCTAAATTGAATCAATCTGTAATATATAAATATCTAATAGATTTTTATTACTATAATATTAAAATATTATTCGATATGGTCTGTTTACTATTCAATTAATTGATAAAAATTGAAATGAATCAACTGTTATGTTAGACTTTAAAAATATTATGAAATATCTGGAATTTATTAATATAAGTACCGATGAGCAGTCCATCTTCGAATGGAAACCTCCAAATTCCTATAAAAGTTATATGCTTGATTTAAATATAGTTAAGCAAAATAGAATGAGCAATATATTTTTTCATCTTAATAAAGGGAATTTGAAAATTGTCCATATCCGAAAAAATAAATTGATCTACTCAGTTGGGGCAACAAACGAGATACAGTTTCAGCTTTTAGAGGCCTTAATTGAATATATCTCAGAGAAATTTTATGAAATTTGGGATGTAGATTATGTATTAAGTTATGAGAATTTTACTCCCACAGTATTTAATCCTTTTAAAAAAAACGTTCAAGAAATTATACAAAATTTCGAGACCTTAGATCTAATTAAAGTTATCAACGTAGAATGCATGGTATGCGAAAAATTGCTTCCTTTAACTGTGAAAGTAAGTTTAATTCATAATGCAGAATCATATCCAGTTCCTATTGTTTTCGATCATCTTGGGCATTCGATTCTATGCTATATAGACAAAAATTTTCACGTCAGAGGCGTAGAACTGGTGAACAAAACTGGTTAACTTATGTTTCATCCAAATAAAGCTTTCATTCTAAAACTTTTTTGTAATAGGCAAATTATTAATAGATCATTGTAATTAATAAATAATATGGCTAATAACGAACACTCAGAAGAGGATCTCTTCTTTGAAGAGATCGTGAAAAAGACTAAGACTGGGATTACTTTTCCCAAAGAACTACGAGACGTAATGTTTAATGAAGATGTTGAAGTTTATTTTAAATTAAAAGTTCCGAAAGATAAAAGCAAAATTATTTTAGAATTCATTTCTGAACCAGACGCAAAAAAATACACCAAGATAAGCCCTTCTACTACAAAAAAAGAATCTAAATCAAAAGATAAGTCCAAGGAAGAGGATGAGAAAACTCGAGCAGAATTAGCCCCAAATTGGGCAGAATATTTCGTCTACGACTTTAAGAGCCAAGATAAGGTAAAACCAATCTTAGAATCAGCATTCTACAAATTTGCAGAAACACCTATCAATTTAGAAGACGCTATGGGGAGAGTTAAATATGCATTAGTCTCATTTTTGAGTTCGACTAAGACCGAAAACGCTAAACTCTATTTTTCAGTTATCAAGTTTCTCATTGATGTAATTGAAAAATTTAATTTGTCTAATTTGATAGAATGGATTTTTGAGAAAATTGTTCCCAATATTGATAGCAAATTTCTTTATGAACAAGCATTATTGGAATTGATTGAAGTTAGCCTTAAAACCAAACGTTATGAAAAAGCAGAAGTATTTATATTTTATGTATTGAAAAATATTGATGATTATCCTAAATCCGAACTCTATAATATCTTTAATTCATTTAAAGAGTTAGTAAAAAAGGTGAAATACGTCGAAAGAACTGAAAAAATCGATACTTTACTTAAAGAAAAGCTCTTAGAATATGGTGCTGGGGTAACCGATCCAGATTATAAAATACAAATTGTAGAGTTTTTAGAAGATTTAAATTATATCGAGTTTGCTTATAAGCTAGCAAAGGAAATTCAAAAAGGATTACCTGCTAATAGTATTAAAATCCAAGAAATAAGGAAAATTATAAAGCGGTTATACACCACTCCAATTACTGAGAATAAAAGAGAATAGAATAATTTAAGTGGATTTTTCATTTGTTTCTTTTTCTTCTTTCTCAAAATATTTTTCAGCTCTTTCTAGTTCTCCTTCTAACAATTTCTTCTCTTTTTGCTTAATTTCTTTTTCTTTTAGTTCTAATTCTACTCGGGATAATTCATTTTCTTTTTCTATCAATTCTTCTTTTATTCGCAAAGCTTCTTCTTTCTTTTCAATGGCTTTTTGTTCTATTTCTTTTTCTCGTAGTTCAAGTTCAAGTTTCTTCTTTTTAATCTCAAGATCTTTCTTTTTTAATTCGAGTTCTTTATCAAAAATATCAGATTCTTCTTTTTTCATTATTTTTTTAATTTTTTTAGGTAGTTCAACTTCTTCCTTTTTTACTGGTTTTTCAGCTTCATGGTCAATAATATCTTCTTTTAATTTCAAAGCTTTTTCTTTTTCTTGTATAAATTGCTCTTCAAGTTGTTTTTCTTTTTCTTCTAGTTCTAATTTCTTCTTTTGTATCTCAATTTTTTTTTTCTTTAACTCGAGTTCTTTTTCTGATATTTCAACTTCCTCTTCTTCTAAACCTTCTTCTTCTTCTTCTTTTATTTCTTCAAGTCCCTCTACAGAAACTATAGATTTTAAAACCCTATCAGCATATTCCTTTAACTCTTTATCTTCTGGAAATTCCTTTACATAATTGGTAATAATTTTAGTCACAAGAGATGGTTTATCTTTTCCTATCGCAATTAATGCTTGAATTGACTTTTTAACCACGAAATCTTTTTCATCATTTAAGCTCTCCGTTATTGTTTTAATTAGCGATTCATCTTCAATACTCTTTTCACCACCTGCAATAAAAACTAATAACTGAAGCACCGCCTCTCTTACATTAGGGTCGTCAGAATTTAATAAATCTTCGCTATAAGGTAAAAATAAATCGCATTCATCTTCACACATTGATTTTAATAATAATAAAAATGAATAACGTAGCACAGAATCTCTTTTAGAGAGATTTTCTAATAATGAGGGAATATCAATGATTAATCGTTCAATCAGAAAACGAAGTACGGTTCTACCTCCATGAAGGAGCATAAGTGTCTCGATGATATCTTCAAGGCGATCCAAATAATCCTCATCAGTAGAATCTCCAAGATAAAGTGCAATGATATTTACGACATCATCAAATCTTTCATCTTTCATAAAATCTTTTATTTTACTAATTTCAGGATTTTCCTGCTGTTTTTCACTCAATTTTTTCTACTCCTTTTTAATTTAAATCCATATAATATAAAACTCATTATATAACCGGAAAATAATATTAAAGACTAATCGTAAATCTCGATATCTGATACCATTATTCACATCAAGATGTAATTCGATACTCAAGTTTTCCTTCCTATCTATATAGAGATTAATTTCTTTACAAAATTGGCTTAAAGCATCTAAATCATTTGCGAAAGTATTCCAAAAATATTGATCCTCCTTATTGTCCTCATTTTTTGGGGGTTCTTGACTCACACTGTTCAAAATATCCTTGGGAATATAGCTTTTAATTTCTACACATTCATTTGGAATAATACGACGTTCAATTTCTGGAAAATACAAGGAGGAAAATAAATCAGTTAAACCTTTTAATATCTCTAAGTTTGCTATACTCTCCCTATTGGCATTACATAGAGCGTATTTCTCATTTAAAAAGACAATATGTATTCTTTCATCAAATTTAAAAATGAGATAATTTTTATCAGCAGTTAAGAAATATTCAAATTCTTCGTCTCTGTTCTTAATTCTATCTTCGAAAATTTCAAAAACAGCTTTCATGTCTCCTTTAGATAAGAATTTATTTAATTTTCTGTAATCTCCATGAAAGAAAACGTCTAAAAAGTCGATTAAATAAAGATAGGTATCAAATGGTTTATAAATTACCGTTTTATTTCTAAAATCTCGTTGGATTATATTTTTATGGACACTATAACAGAATTTTGGTTGATCATCTATATTTAAACCATTTAACATTCGTAATTTAAGTAAAAATCTTTTAGAACACATTGGAGATAAGGTACATAATATTCTATCACGCTCACACTCCTCAAAACAAAGCTTTTTAATTCTTTCATTTAATAATTCCAACAACTCAGCTTTTGTTTTCGAGTCAGATTCCGTAGTGATAAACTTATCAATGTGTTCTGGCGTTAAAGGCATTTTTTTAAGATATCGTTTTTACTTTTTTTATTTAACCTATATGAATTAGTATTTATCCCATCTAATTTTTATTACTAATTTTCCATTTGATAAATTATTTTATTATCGTTTATAATTTTGATTTGTAAAAAAAATATATTAATCAGTGTTTTTTATATTTTTATTAAGAATATTAATAGAGTTCCTAATAAGAAAACATAATGATATAAATGTTAAGGCAACTTCACGTCTTTCTCAAAAAGGAGTTAATTTTTACTCATACATATGCAAAAGCAGTTGGAGATGGAGAAATAGAGAATATTAAGAAAATTCTCAAATCTTTTCTAGAAATGCCTATGCCAGGTAAGACTTTTAAGCTTCCTGGCTCTAATTTCCAGATATTTCATCGTTCTAAAGATAATTTGATCTTTGTGTTAATAACAGATTTAATAGATAACAAAGAGTATATTGATAACATACTTATTAGTACAATTGATAAATTTCATACTCTTTTTCCAAATAGTGATTCCATAGATCCTTCTAACATTTATAAGGATGATTTTCTTAATTTTTTGAAAGAGATCCAACATGATATGCATTCAAAAATTGCTATTATGGGGCCTTATAATTCTGGAAAGACATATCTTTATAATATGCTTAAAGATAATGGAGAACGTGAAATTGCAGATTTTGCAAAAGTTTCGACTTTTACAATAAAGGAACTCAAATTTGATTTGTGGGATTTTCAATTACCAGAAAATTATCATGGCTTATGGAATAAATTCATAAGAGGATCAGATTTGATTATCCTTCTATTTGACCTTTCCAACTATAATTTGAAAGTAATTGAGCACTTCTTACAATTATACAACCAAGAAAGTAAGCTCTCAAAATTATTAATAATTGGTAACAAGACCGACTTAGTCAATAAGGATGAGATAAAATTAAGCTCAAATCTATTAAAGATTGGGGGATTTGAATCTTTAACTTTAACGGGGCCAAATGCTAAACAGAAAATGATGGACATAATCACACGGTCCTTAGGATTGAAAAAAGAACTTCCTGCAAACTTTGATGAGTTAGTAAAAAATGCAGAAAGACTAGAAAATGAAGGAAATGATGTATTAGCCATTGCAAAATATAAGGAATTAATTAACATCTGTAACGAATATCAAGATTTTTATTATATCTCTAAATTTAAAGATAAATTAGATCACCTTTCTGAAAAGCTTGAAAAAGAAAAGGAATCAAGAAGAAAAGCAGGAAGTAAACTTAAATTTGAGATCCCAAATCAAATAAAATTTAATCAAAAAGTTAGTGTGAAACCTTTACCCGCTGAAAATCCACCAGAATTAAGCAAGCCTGTTCCCCCAAAAAAAGGATTTATTGAAATGCCTCTTGAAGATACGTACAAAAAAAAGAAAGTCGAAAGTCTTACGCTTTTTACCCCTGAAGAGATACAAGAGACTGAAGAAAAAGAATTTTTTGAACCAGAAGACATTAGTTTAGACGTTAATTTTAAACCCAGTGAAAAAAAAGAACTTCAAATTGAAAAAGAAATTACAAACAAGGACTTTCCTAAAAGATTACAATCTCTTATCGAAAAGTATGGGAGTTCCCTCAGTTTAAATTTATGTGAGCATCTAATAGATGAACTGAAAAAGACTCTCTCACACCCCCTAACTTTTGAAGATATTGAAACAGCAGCAAAAGTTTTTGTAAATCAAGAAAAACTATGAATCTCTCTATTCTATTAAAATTTTAGTATTAAAATGAAATTAATCCTAAATACCAATAGGGAGAAAAAGCATATATGAATAAATAACCTAGTAAGGATGCAATTAATAATATACTGAAACTAATTATTAAATTCTTATTTATTTTCACTGATGATTCTCTTTCTAAATACGAGACATTCGTACTTATATAGACTTGAATAAAGATGTGCGATATAAATAGAAGATAAATGAGTAATGATATTATTAATAAAATGATTGTTATAGTGGATATCAAAATAACAAGAGAGTTTAGTAGAGAGATTATTAATTCATAATAAAGAAATAGAGAATAGAAAAAAGTGAAAATTACTGGAAATATTAAAACCAAACCTGAGAGGAATAAAAGCAGTCCAAAGATTTTGTTCTCTTTCCAAAAGTTACCTAATAATCTAAAATTATCTTCATTGGACTTATTTGCGGTCACTATAAAGGAATAAGATAATAATAACTTAATAATAATTAAGCTTGTATAAAGGAAAATTAATAAATTGAGGAGATTATTTCTAATGGGTTCAGGAAATAAGTAAAAATTAGCAAATAAGAGTAAAATGAGATTTGAATCACAAATTAAACTATAACCTAATAACTTTTTTATAGAGTAGGTAAAGCCATCATGAGATGTATATAATTCAAGGATGATATAATAAATTGCTATAACTACACCTATGCCCGAAATAATTAAAATTATGAAGAGACTGATTGAATTTGAATTCATTATACTATTTAGCAATCGCATAATTATGATGGTTGAGATATAATTAAAAGTCATCAAAATAACAAAATGGAAATAATCTGATTCTTGAAAATATTTTTTAAGATGAAAAACGTAAAATGGAAATAAACCGCAAGGAACTCCTAACCCCAGAATAATTAGTATTGAGAGTAGATTACGCGCAATTTCTGATAGTGCTATATTCCCCAAACTACTAAATTCAAAGGTTCCAGTATCGATATATAAAATTAAAGCTGCAAACATAAGTGATATGATACTTATTCCGCAGGAAATAAAATAATTCTTTAATAGATTAAATTCCCTCCTAAATTCTCCGAAATAAAAGATCATTCCTATCATTATTATGATTAATATGAAAAATGATATTAGCGTAAGGAAATTTATACTACTGATTATTCCTAAAAGACCGAGAAAAATAAGAAATGAAAATGTATCGAAAAGAAAAGAATTTGGAAAGTCTTTTGATGTGTATTTGATAAATATTGAAAAAATAACTTGAAAAAGGAAAATGATACTCATTAAGAAATATTGAGTAGGTGAATAGAGTATATTAATAAAAATTACTCGATTAGGGAATAGAATACTGAGCATTATTACTATTAGACTTGTTATTAAATTGCATAAAGAGATTATTAAGTGAATTTTATCACGTCCATTATCACTTTTTATTACTAGTGAAACAATAACTCCAGAGATTAACAAAGCAGCTGGAAAAATAGCAATGAAAAATATTGGAGAAAGACTCATGAAGAAACACCTTTATTATGCTTGTTAGATTCTTTAGATTTTTTCATCTTACTATTACTAATAGAATTATCTAATTTCCCTAAAAATATAATTGGTTCTTTTTTTTCAATTATTTTAAGTTTCAAAATAAAAAAGAGAAAGTACAATAAGTTAAATACTAATAATATAATAAATATTAAACTGAAAAGAGGGTCAAAAACCATTACATTAGTGATAATCAAAATAAGATTCATTCCAACTGAAATGCGTATTTTATAATTGTCTTTCTTAATAAAAATAATGACCCCCATTAAGATAATCAATATTATAAATAATACAAAAAAACCTATTAATGAAAAATTCTCAAAATTTTGACTCATTTTGGATGAAAGATGAAATATATCTTAAGTTATTTAATATTAATTAACTTTCGAAATTTAAAAAATTTAATAATAACACTATAAATTATTTAATGTTAGAATTTAAAATAAAAAAAAATATAAGAACAAGCATTATGAGCGCAATAAAACAATTAAGAGAAGAATTTACTGAATTAAGACGATATCAATACATTTCCGCGTTATTAGGATGGGATACACAAGTAAATCTGCCCCCTGGATCATATGAAGGACGTTCGGAGCAAGCTTCTCTTATGGAAAAATTATATCATGAGAAATTAGTCTCTGAGAAAATCGGCAAAATTATATCTGAATGTGAGAAATTAAATGATTTAGATACAACAGATTCTGCCATGGTACGAGAAGCAAGGAGGAAGTATGACCGAGAGGTAAAAATACCTACTGAGCTTGTAACAGAAATCGCAAAAACTAGCGTATTAAGCCATAAAGCATGGGAAAGAGCAAAAGAAAAAAGTGATTTCTCCATATTTGAACCATTACTTGGAAAAATGATTAATCTCGAAATTGAGGTCGCAAATAAATTAGATACAGGTCCCACTCTATATTCAACTCTAATAGATTTATTTGAGCCAGGAGCTACTTATAATTGGATTAAATCTGTGTTTGACGATTTAAAACCTAAACTCATGAAGATAATAGATAAATTAACCTCTTCTGATGATAAACCTGATTTTTCAATTTTAACGCGAAAATATGATCCTGAAAAACAATGGAATTTTAGTGTCGAGGTAGTAAAGAAACTTCAATTTGATACCAATTTTGGACGGCAAGACAAATCGGTCCATCCTTTTACGACAACATTATCTTCAACAGATACTCGAATAACTACTCGCATTAAGGAAAACTTCTTTTCATCTGGAATCTTTGGCTCCATTCACGAATGTGGCCACGCTCTCTATGAGATGGGGTACAAAAAAGAAATCCATGACACAATATTAGCTGATGGCGCATCGATGGGAATTCATGAGTCTCAATCTCGAATGTATGAAAATATTATTGGACGAAGTAAAGATTTTTGGAGTTATTGGTACCCAATTCTTAAAAGCAACTATTTTAAAGATGCCTTAAGAGATGTGAAATTAGACGAATTTCATCGGGCAATTAATACTGTTCAACCTTCGTATATTCGGGTAGATGCTGATGAGGTTACTTATGCATTACATATAATTCTAAGATTCGAAATAGAACATGATATTATTGAAGGGAAGATTAATACTTCTGAAATTCCTTCCATTTGGAATGAGAAATTTGAAAAGATGTTTGGTATTCCAATAATGAAAGATTCGGATGGGATGCTTCAAGATGTGCATTGGTCAGGAGGGGCCTTTGGTTATTTCCCTACTTACGCCTTAGGAAATCTATATGCAGCACAGATTTATAATGACGCATTGAAAAAAAAACCATCATTACCGGTTGATTATAAGAAAGGAGAATATGGAAATATTTTAGCTTATCTTCGAGAAAATGTCCATCAACATGGAAGAATATATCAACCACGAGATTTAGTTAAGAAAATAACGAATGAAGATTTGAATCCCGATTACTTTCTAGAATATATAAAGAATAAATTTTACCCGATCTATCGCATTTAATTAATTTTTTTAATTTTTTTTAATACTTAAACTGATTAAAAATGATTTTAGGTATAAAGAGGTATTCTCCTTTCTTATAATATTCTAAAAAATTATTACACCCATTAGCAAGAAAAATTCGAAAAATTCCCGCTAATTTCATTACTTTGAGTGGATTATTTTTTGCTTTTTTATCTTTTATGGGGTATTTTTTAAATCTTTTAATACATGCAATTGTTTTTCTCTTATTAGCTGCAGTTTTCGATCAATTAGATGGGACAGTTGCTAGAATACAAGGAGTTACTAAGTTTGGTGCATTTTTAGATTCTATTACAGATAGAATAGGAGACTTTTTGATTTTTTTTGGAATATTTATAGGAGGATATATTTCATTATATCTCTTTTTAGCCGCATTTATCAGTGCGTTTTTGACTTCTTATTCTCGCTCTAAAATAGAATCTTTGGAAGACCTCAATTTATATGGTATAGGACTAATAGAACGATCAGATAGATTACCTATATTGCTTATAGGCTCAATGTTTCAAATTTGGTTCCAAAATACTCTTTTTTGGACTATAATTATTTTGATTATAGGGGGATTTATTACAATTATTCAAAGAGTATATTTTGCATATTTTTATTTGCATAATAAGAGAATAAGTGAAGAAAAGAGGGCTTAAAATTCTTTTCTTATAAAGATAATTTCTGAAATCGCTATTAAAGCTGGTGGAATTGATACACCAATAACAAGAGCGAATATAATAGGGTTTAAGGGCGCCAAAAATAATGAAGGTATTATAGAGAGAGCAGAAAGTTGATTTCCGATATATACAGATAAAATAGCTGCAACCGGAACTGAAGAAATCGTGACACCAAATAATATACCTATAGAACAAGATATTGCAATTGATGCGAGACTTATTGCTAAAGATTCAGAAAGTCTTGAGATAAATAGGATTGAAAGTTCACCGATGGTAAAATAATCAATTAAGAGGCCAAGACTAAGAGAAATGATTATAGCTATAACTAAACAAATGTATACCGCTACAAATTTAGAAATTAAAATTGAATAACGTTTTATGGGTCTAATTAAGAATAAGTTGTATACTTTTTGGTTGATTTCACTTGTAAATGATGTACTTAGCATTGCTGATGCAAGAGTTCCTCCAATCGTGGATAACACAATTGATACAAGTATCGAAAAGGGAAAATCTTCCATTTCTGGTTGGAAAAAGTGCATTATAATGCTTAATAAAGGCATTCCAATCCATAATACGATCATTACTTTAGATTTATAAAACCCACGCAACTCATCATAAAATAAGAGAAAAAAACTCAGGGTTTATCACCACGTATATATTTTAAATATATATTTTCCAGAGACGGTTTTAGTACTCTAAAACTTCGAATATGACTCTTTTGTTGTAGTATGAGCTCCAGAATTTTATGAGATATTGCATCAATATCAATATCATGACGTAAATGTATTAATTGCTTTAGATTGTTTATTATTTCTACTTTTTCAATCTCTTTAATTTTTTTCAAACCTCTACATAAGCTTGAATCGTTAGCATATATAATCTCGATAATTTTTCCCACTTGAAATTGCTCTTGTAATTGAGTTGGAGTATCAATTTTCAAAATTTGACCGCGATTGATTATTCCAATCTTATTTGCGACATCTTCTACATCATTAAGAATGTGAGAGGAAAATAAAATTGTGATTTCTTTCTGAGCTAAGAATTTTATGAGCGATTTTATCTGGTATCTACTAGCAGGATCTAACCCGGATAGTGGTTCATCCAATATGAGGATTTTAGGTAGATTTAATAATGCTTGTGCCAAACGAAGCTTTTGTATCATTCCACCTGAGAGATACTTTATCTTCTTATCTTTAAATTCATAAAGCTCTACAAATTTTAATATTGACTGGATCCTTTCTATCAACACATTTTTTTCTATACCTGAAAGCCTTCCAAAAGTATATAATGTATGATTGACGGTTCTCCATGTCTGAAATCCTGCATCTTGAGGATGGTATCCCAAAATATCATTGAAATTTTTTACTTTTCTTGTAAATAAAACATCATTGATGAAATAATCTCCAATAAAGTCTTTAATCAATCCTACCATAATTTTAATTGTTGTCGTCTTCCCAGCTCCGTTCGGACCGATATAACCCAAAATATCTCCTTTCCTGAGTTCGAAAGATACGTTATTTAGGGCAGTTACAGATTTAAATTTCTTAGTTACATTTTGAAATTTCAAACTCTGAAAGTTGCTTTCCTCTAAGCTTTTATCGTATATTTCCATAAAACTTGCTATATTCGTCGAATTGATTACCATTTTTAAAATTATATTTTTGATTGATGCTAAATTTTCAAGTAATGCATATAAACATGGCTTATATTATTTTTCAATTTAGTTTGATTATATAATGGAGAAGCTATGCATAGTTGAAATTATAATGTTTAGCTAGCATTCAACTATGGAAACTCAAATTTATATATTTCTGGATACATAATTTATTAAATTACTTAGATATTTTTGATAATACTTATGATGATTTCAGAAATTAATATTAAGCTTGGCATATTGGGGCATTGGTCATCTGGCAAAACCTCGATGGTTAATATATTTCTCAATAATCAGTTCCCCGATATTTATATTCCCACAATAGGTTCAAACATAGTCAGAAAAGAATATCAACTAGAAAAATATCAAATCAGATTAAATATTTGGGATGTAGGAGGTCAAAAAAGTTTTAATCCATTAAATCCCGCTTATTTTAAAAATTTAGATATTGTATTTCTAGTATTTGATTTGTCCAATCCTAAAGAAACGCTTATAGAATTAAAAAAGACCTATTTGAAATCATTAAATAGATCATCACCAGATTCCATTCGTTTTTTAATTGGAGCCAAATCGGATCTTATCAAACCTGAAGATTTAGAAATTTTACTTAATACTATTCGGCAATATGGGATTAAAGATTTACCAATTATGTTTACCTCAGCAAAAACACAAGATAATCTTATGGAAGCATTTGAACTAATTATTTATGAATTTTTAAAAGAACTAGAAAGTGATAATAAAAAACCATATATTCAAGGATTAAGCAATGATTTTTTACGGGTTTTAGGTAAAAATGAAAAAGATCTGTATAAATTATTTATCAATTTAGAAGAGATTGATTCAAATAATTTACAGCAAAAAATAACTCCTCAAATCGTTAAAAAGGTTATTAAGCCACGATCTAAAAAACCAAAAATAGCTAAAATAAAGGAAGAGCCTTCGGTTGGTAACCCTGAGGAATTTTTCGTTGTTGATAACATTAAATCCAATGTCATAAAATTATTTTATAATAATCTTAATATAGTTCAAGAGTTAATTTCAAGTTTAAAAAGTACTCCTATCAAAAATCTAGTTAATAGGATAGATTTTGTTAATGATGAGTTGAATGGGTTTAAAGATGATTTTGAAATAAAACTTAATTCGATCTTCGATCTAAAAAATAAAGGATTAGATTCGTATTAAAAAATTAGAATGAGGTGAAAAACGATTCCAAAAGGAGAAAAATCAAAAGGAGAGGACGAAGACCAACTAGAACTATTTAAGCAAGAAATAAAGCAAATTAATGTTAAGATCAACAACTTAAAAGAAGAATTCACTAAAAATCAAAATAATTTACTCCAGCGAATAGAAGAGACAATAAAAACTCAAGAAGAAATCATAATGGATATGATAAAGAAGTTCAATGATGAGTTTTATCAGCATAAGTCCAATATTTTAGCAGAATTAGAGCACTTAAAAAACCAGCAAGATGTTTTGAAAATTTCTTACACTATTAATGAAAATAAGCTTTTAGATAAAATCGAAAAAATTGTGCTAAAAAAAGTTCATAATAAGATAGATGGAAGAGAAAATGAGATATTAATGAAAATCTGGATTGAGGACTTTAAAGAGATAATAAAGAATTTTGAAAAATTAAAAGAAATAGAGCCGAATGAATTTAAGATTCGTTTAAAGGAAATATCTGACGTAATTGATCTTTTTAAATCTAAAATGCAAATTGAATAGTATAAAGCTTCAGTGCATTTTTGGTGGAGGGACATAAACCCTTCTCATTCCCTCAATTAATGCAACCGCGTTTTCAGGGCAAAAGTGTGCACATACTCCGCAACCTATGCATATCTTTTCGTTTACTATAGCGATATCTTCTGTATCCAATTTAATTGCCTCCACAGGACATTTTTCAATACAAATACCACAACCAGTGCATAAATCCTTATCGATAGAAGATAAAAAATTTGTAGAATTGATCATAGCCGTCATTCCTCCTCTCCACCATTCTAACGTACCACAACAACACTTACAGCAATTGCATACACTAGTCTCTTCTCTTTGGATATCTGAATGTGGATGAAACGCTTTATGTACTAATCCATCCTTTTCTGATTCTTTCATAATTTTCAGAGCTTCCTCTTTTGAGATTAAGCGGGCAAATCCTTGCTCAGAAACATACCTCGCAGATTTACCGAATGTAAAACAATTTTCACGTAATTCAGTTTGCTTACAAGGCTCTCCTAGTAGATCTTTATGATTACGACAAAAACAATGACCCACTGCAATATCATCAAACTTTTCTATCAAATCCTCTATGTTTTGAGTAGGTAAAATGACTTCTTCAGGGGTGTTTAGTTCTTTATTAACTTTGATCTGAATTTCATTTCCACTTACGTTTTGTTCTAAGATAGGTAATGTTCTATCAAACGGTCTCATCTTTTCGAACATAGGTATAATATTATCATAATTAGCTTGAATAAAATCTTCGACCTCGTCGAAGTATTTGGCAAATAATTCAGCAAGTGCTTTCTCTTCAGGAGTATGATGGATTCTTCCCATAAATGAATATTCAAACGCACCAACCATCACTAAGGGCATTAATCTATACACCATAACCCCTTTAGAATTTGGTTGATTAAAAATATACCCTTTTTTTGCTAATGATTTAACGTGTCGTAAAATTTGCTCATCAGACATCTTACTTGACTTTCGTAACTCTTCTAGAGTTTGAGAGGTTTTTCTTCTAAAGGCATCAATAAAGGCTAAATCTTCTTCATTAATCATTTCCTTGATAATATTCACTAATGTATCATTAATAGGAAATGGGAGTGAGCCCGCCTTAATAATAATGCGTGCTGCTTTATTATATCGTTCTTCTGACAATATGAATCATCTATTTTAATTATATTATTATTTCGATTAAATCATATATAACATTAATAAGTTTCAATTAAGAAATATTGGACTCCTAATATTATAAAATAAAATATTGTTTTATTCCTATTAAGAAGCTTTTTTCAAAACAAACCTTATATATAAAAATTTCTGATATATTCTCATGTCGCAATCTAATATTATTTTAAAATTAAAAAATGATGCCGAAGCGGTAATTGCATTTCCAAATAAGAAAAAGGAATTTTTTATCAGTCTCTTCAATTCTAGTCCAAATTATTTACCTCAAGCGAGGGTTCGAATAGAAGGTCCTCCACAACTTAAATATTTGATAAAATCTGAATGGTATGGGGGGGTACCCGCTGGAAAGCTTAAAAAACGACTCTTTAGTATTATTCCAAAAGAAGAAGGAATATTCAAACTGACTGCCGCTCTTACAAGCAAGTCACAACCAATTACTAGCGTTCCTATTGAAGTCCGAGTCGGAAATATTGCAATGACCCAAAAAGAATCACAAAAAGAAGTAGCAAGCAAAAAGGAAGAACCAAAAAAAGTAAATTGTCCTTTCTGCCATGAGTTAATTGATAATGACGCTTCTTTTTGTCCTCATTGTGGTTCTAATATTCAACAGAAATTAGAAGTATCAACAAAACCTTCGAAAGATACTAAATTTTGTGTTAAATGTGGAACTCAGTTACCTTCTGATGCAAAATTTTGTGCTAAATGTGGCACTAAGCTAAAATAGAATATTCAAATCTTTATTTTTATTGATCTAATACTTTTAATTGCACTAGCGCTCTCAATTTATTCGTGATGATAATTGAGCGTTAATAATATGTTAAAAATACTTTCCAATCTTAATTATTTAATAAAATATTTATTATGTTTATTTATGAACTCAAACATTATTAACTAATTAGGTGAAATGCTATGGTAAATGTATTGATAATTGGTCATGGAGCTCGAGAGCATGTTATTGCCGAGACTTTAGTAAAAGATGGTGCTAATTTATGGGCATTTATGAGCTTTAAGAACGCTGGTTTGGAGGATTTAAGCCAAGGAAAGTTGAAAATTCATTCTGAAACTGATTTTAAAGAGATAATATCTTATGCTAAACAACAAAATATAGATTTTGCGGTGATTGGTCCTGAAGCCCCTTTAGTAGTTGGTATTGTCGATGCATTAGAGAAAAGCGGAATAGCATGCGTGGGACCGAAAATTGAAGCCGCTCAGATTGAAGGCTCAAAAATATTTATGCGTAATCTTCTGAAAAAATATAAGATATCATCAAATGTTCAAAGTAAGCGATTCCTTTCATTGACAGGATTGGAAAAGTATTTAGATCAAGTTGGGGATGAGAATATTGTCGTTAAACCAGACGGATTAACAGGTGGTAAGGGTGTAAAAGTATATGGAGATCATCTTTTTTCTAGAAATGACATTCTAAACTATTGCCAAGAATTAATTACTCAAAATAGCTCTTTTTTAATAGAAGAGAAATGTGAGGGTGAAGAATTTACCCTTCAAACATTCTGTGATGGTAAAAATGTAGTTGGAAGCCCCTTGGTTCAAGATCATAAACGAGCTTATGAGGATGATAAGGGACCCAACACTGGTGGGATGGGCAGTTATTCAATGGAAAATCACCTGATGCCCTTTATTTCTAAAATTGATGTAGAAAATGCGCTTAGTGATATGAAAGAAGTGGTTTCAGCGATTAAGAAGGAAACAGGAGTTGAATATAAAGGATTTTTATATGGACAGTTTATGAAAACGAAGAATGGAATTAAATTGATTGAGTATAATGCACGGTTAGGAGATCCGGAAGCGATGAATATATTACCTTTGTTGAAAACAAATTTTCTCGATATATGTTATGGTATCATGCATGGGAATCTTAAATCAGATATTGAATTTGAGAATTATGCAACAGTATGCAAATATTTAGCACCTGAAGGATATCCTATATCTCCTTTAAAAGATCAACTCATTCAGATTAATAAAGCTAAGATTGAAAAGTTGGGTGCAAAGTTTTATTATGCTTCGGTTTATCGTGAGAATGGAAAAATTTATACCACTACCTCTCGGGCAATCGGAGTATTAGGAATTTCCAACTCATTAGAAAAAGCAGAAAAAGTTGCAGAAAATGGAGTAAAATGTATCTCAGGTAAATTATTCCATAGAAAGGATGTAGGTACAAGAAAGTTATTACAGAAGCGAATCGATCACATGAAATTCATTCTAAACTCTTAACAATCTTTTTATTGAATTATTTGGATGAGTCCCTTTAGAATTTTATATTTTATAAAGAATAAATTATAAAACATTTAAGATTAATTTTATGTAGTGAAATGGATTGGAATCATCGAAACGCAAATTTTAATGCGTTAATAAAGGAATTATTTCATGGGAAAGGATGGAGAAGCCGAGCAGATGCAGCTTTAGAATTAGGTCTTTTGAAAGATGCGAGAGCTGTGAATCTTCTTTGCCGTGCTTTAGAATCAGAACGAGATCCTGGAGTCATCAATAATATCATTGAAGCATTAGGAAGGATAGGGGATCCTAAAGCAACACTAAGGATTATCGAAAAATTGAAGGAAGAGATTGATAATTATGAAAATAATAAAATGCAATTTGATAAATTAAAAGTAATTATTATAATTGAAAGTTTAAAAAAAATCAAGGATAAAAGAGCTTTACCTTTTATCAGCATTTTCCTAAATTCTTCAATAGAGGAATTAAAAAAACTGGCCGAACAAGCATTTGATGTAATTGAACCCGATTGGCGTCGTATTGTTGATAAAGAACGCCAAGAAAAATCGATTCAAGATATTTTTAAGATAAGCTTATAACTTTTCGAAATTACTTTCCTCTATTTTTTTCTGAAAAATGTTCTTTATAGAATTTCTTTCCTTTTTTCATTGAATTTAATCGACTTAAACTCATGAAATATTGCATTAAGAAGCTAACTAACGATAAAACTATTAGAAACCAGATTGAAACATAAATCGCAGGCATAGATAGAAAAAAATTTCTTGTTAAATACATGAAAATTATCCCTAAAATTGAAATTAGTAAATTTAATTTTATACGATTGGATTTTACTTTCAAGTCTTTAATAAGTTTATGACTTTTAAGGCTTTCATAACAACTACAGCAGATTAAGGGGATTTCTATGTTAAATCTCTCTTTAAAATATAATTTCTGTATTACCGATAACATTCGATCAATATAATTACCACAAAATTTGCATATAAACATATGTCTTTTTGTTCTATCGATTTCGATTTTATCTATCTCTTTTCGAGGGAAATAACAATCATTATTAAGATAATGTTGGCATGTCTTACAAGTTAAAAGAATTTCCATTTGTTTCTCTTGGAGCATAGTTTTACTGGGCATAACGAAAAAGGAATAATTTGAGTGATATTGACAGATGACACGACCCTTTTCATCAATCTCAAACGATGGTTCTACGAAAGACATGTTTTATTATTCTATAGGCAATATTCATATAACTATTTATCTCTAATAGAAGTTAATTAGTTCAATATTTTCAATTAATAAAAAATAAATTTGATTTGTATATGCGTAAAATAAATATAATTTCAGTTTTAATATAGATCATAAATCCAATTAATTATTATTAATCGGATATGATCTTACATAGTATTATAATATAGATTAGAAAAATTGAACTTAAAGTTAAGATGACGTCTATTTCAAATAAGTTATATGATATAGGTGATCTTTTATATGAATTTCTTGATGATCTTATCTATGTTCTTAATGAAAAATATATTTGTGAATCTATAAATTCTACTGTTCATGAAAAAAGATTAGGATATAGTTCTCTTAACAAAAACTTTAAGGATTTTGTCCATTATCAAGATCTTAAAAAATTAAATAAGTTCTTCTTTAAACTTAAAGAGACTGGGGTAGCAAATGAGCAATTAAGAATCAAAGAGAGAGTTGATTACCGTTATTACGACATAAATGGGAAAAAGTTTTATGATGAGTCATCAAATCCTAAATTTTTTTTACACCTTAAAGATATCACTGAACTTAAAGCTATTGAAACAAAGCTTTTTGATAGAGTAAAAAAGTTGCAAGACTTGGCTGAAACTCTACCAGAGATCAGATTTTGGAATCTTATGCAATCAGACACATCAAAAAAGGCTTTGCAGCGCACTAGAGAAATGTTAGCAAAGGTCATTGATAATATTCCTCAATTATTATACTGGAAAGATAAAGATCTTAATTATATTGGCTGTAATCTCAATTATGCGTTGATTAATGAGCTTGAAGCGCCTCGAGAGATAATAGGGAAGAAAGCTGATGACTTACCGTGGATGCGTGAATTTAGTTCTATTGTTCAGGAAAAAGAAAGAAAAGTTATGCAAGATAACAAACCTCAACATCTGATTGAGTCATGGGATTTTCCTAATAATGAGATGAAACATTTTGAGATCAATAGAATTCCTTTACATAATTTAGAAGAAGAAGTAATAGGTATCTTGGTAAGCTATAATGATATAACTGATAGAATTCAAGTTGAAGAAAAATTAAAAAAGTCAGAAAAAGAATATAAAGAAATAATTGAAAGTATCCAAGAAGGATATTTTGAGACGGATCTTAAGGGAAACTTTACATTTTTTAACGATACATTTAAAGAAATGACAGGGTATTCAAAAGAAGCATTATTGGGAAAAAATTTTCGTGAATTGACAGATGAGGAAAATGCCAAAGAAATCGTGAAGTTATATAATGAAGTGTTTAAAACTTCCCAAAAGAAGCAAAATCTACAATTTAAGTATTACAATAATAAAAATGAACCTCTTATTGTAGAACATTCTGTTGATTTAATTTATGATTCTGATGGAAACAAAGTAGGCTTTTTTGGTCTGGGTAGAGATATTACCGAAAGATATAGTTTAGAGCAAGAGCTCAAGCAATCAGAGGCAATGTATCGCTTAATTACTGAGAATGCCTATGATTTAATTTCAATAATAAATCAAACCTTAAGATTTGAATATGTGAACGAGGGACCATTTAAATCAATATTAGGCTACTCTAAAGAGGAAATGATCGGGAAATCTATTTTAAGTTTAATAATTCCCGAAAAAAGAGAGGAAAATCTTAAATTGTTGAAGGAAGGTTTAAAAAGGGGAGAGGGAATCTTAGAAACAAGAATACAACACAAAAATGGTAAGCTGTTATGGGTTGAGGTTAAGGGAAAAACATTTCGAGACAAAAACGGTAAAATAAAAGGAATCCTAACGGGAAGAGATATTACTGAGAGGAAATTAGCAGAGGAAAAATTAAAAATATTAAATCAAGAACAAGAACTAATTATTCAAGAAAAAACTAGGGAACTTCGGAATTCGGAGGAGAAATTTCGACACCTATATGAGCGTTCACCTTATGGTATAATCTTACTTAATACAAAAGGAGAAATTATTGATTGCAATATTGCGATTACCAAGATATTCGGATACGGACGAGAAGATTTAGTGGGAAATAATTATCTTAATCTATTAAAGATATATCCTGAGGAAACTAAACCTCTATTAAGAAAAATGAGTCATTTACTTTCAAAAGACGATCAAGTGGAACCTATATTCAAACCTGAGACAATAAGAATCTTTAAAAAAGATGGAAGTGAATGTTGGGTTGATTCAGAAATTTCATCAATACGATTAGGTGATGAAATTCTATTACAGTTAATAATTCAAGATGTAACTGAGAAGAAAAAATCAGAAGAGATGTTAAAACAATCTGAACAGCTGCTTCGAACTCAATACGCAGAATTAAAAGAATTAGATAGGTTAAAAACGGATTTTATTAGCATAGCAGCTCATGAATTGAAAACACCACTGATTTCGGTGGGTGGTTATGTTGATTTAATATTGCTACGAGAGAAAGATCTGAAGAAGGAAATAAAGGACGATCTTAACCGAGTTTTGAATAATGTCCATAGGTTAGAAGAATATATTAATCGCCTTCTCGATGTCTTAAAAATTGACGCTAGAAAAATGGAACTTGTGATGAAACCCGTAAATATATCTAGAGTTATTGAAAATAGTTTACAGGAATTAGATTTTCAAATAGGTCAAAAAGACTTAGAAATTAACGTAAATGTAGATAAAGATATTATGATAAATGGTGATTCATTTAGAATTCAACAAGTATTTTCTAATCTAATTTCTAACGCAATTAAATTTACTCAAAAAGAAGGATTAATCGAGATTTCTGCAGTGCGAAATGAAGATTTTTATAGGTTTAAAATTGAGGATAATGGTAAAGGGTTAACAAAAGAGCAAATGAATCAATTATTTGGAAAATTTGTTAGCTTAGAAAAAACCTCTGAAAATTTCTCAACGCTAGAAAAAGGAAGTGGGTTAGGTCTCTATATTGCTAAAGGAATTATTGAAGCACATGAGGGAAAAATCTGGGTTAAAAGTGAAGGTTTAAATAAAGGGTCTAAGTTCTTTTTTACCTTACCAGCAATCAATAAGGATTAAATCATATAACAAAAATAAAACCGTTAAAATAACCGATTTTTCTTTAAAAATCTATAGAAATTTAGAGAACTATCCTTATTTAAAGTCAAAATTATCAAATAGAAATATAACTGAATAAAAAATTAAAACCAATTTGCTTTATGTCCATAATTATTATCTCTGAAAAGAATAAAGCAGCTCAAGCAATTGCTGAAGCGTTGGGAACTGTTAGTATTATTAAGAAAAATAAGTTAAATATTTACTCTATTCCCTCGAAAAGAATTTTTGTTATTCCTTTAAGAGGGCATCTTCTGGAGTATCGCAATACAGATAAATATAAAAGTTGGGAAAGACCTCCACCTCGCGAAATCATTACAAATTCTCAAGCGATAAAGAAAGTCCCTATTAAATATGCAAGCCCCTACATAAAGGTTCTTAAAGAATATGCAAAAAACGTACAAAAATGCATCATCGGTACTGATGCAGATATAGAAGGGGTAAATATTGGCTTATTTGATGCCTTACCATATATCAAACGAGTAAATCCCCATATTAAAGTTTCTCAGTTATGGTTAAGTTCTCTCCAAAAAAATGAGATACTCTTGAAATTTCAAAATTTGATTTCTCCAAAGTATAATTGGGGGGCATCAGGGGAAGCAAGAGCGATTATTGATGCCGTTATTGGATTTTCAGCCACACGTGAGGTGACTAACACGCTTAAGCCATTGTTAGCCACATATAATGTTAAATTCACTTCGATAGGACGTGTTCAGACAAGTTTATTATATCTTATCTACAAACGGGAAAAAGAAATTCAGGATTTTGTTCCTGAACCATATTTTATTATTGAAGCCATATTGATTCATAAAAATGGTAGCTTCAAAGCGCAACATGATTTAAATCCCTTCAGTAAAGAACAAGAATCCAAAGCAAGAATTATCTATAATAAGATAAAAGACCAAAAAATCGCTGATATCATCGATAATTCCAAAAAGGTTATTAAAAGAATACCTCCAGCTCCATTAAATACCTCCAAAGCTTTAGTGCTTTTAACACGAAATTTGAAAATTCCTGCAAATATTGCATTAAAAACGATGAATACTTTATATCTCAACAAGATAATAACATATCCTAGAACAGAAAGTGATATCTATAAATCCAATTTCGATCATTTAACAATATTAAAACAATTCATTAATCATACTCAATGTGGAAGTTATTCCAAGGATATAATTTCTAAAAATAGAATAATACCTGTAACAAAAGGCAAAAAGGATGCTGGGGATCATCCCCCCATTACGCCCCTAGAATCTTTGGAGTCGAATAGCAAGAAATTTGAAAATGCACTCCAACAAAAGGTTTATAACCTATTAGCAAGACATTATCTGGCTCTTTTTGGAGAACCCGCTCTTGAGGCAAAACAGATGCTTAAATTACATATTAAAGATGAACCATTCACGTCAAATATTGTTTCGTTGATTAAAGAAGGATACTTAGAAGTCGCGCCGTTTTTAAAACCCCATTATAGTACAGAGATACAAATTTCTGGAACTACTTTACCGATTGATGTAATTAACCTCGAAAGGAAAGAAACTAAGCCACCTCCTAGATATCAAGATCCCTCCTTATTGAAACTAATGGAGAAAAATCATTTAGGCACAAAATCTACTCGTCCTCAAATCATTAACATTTTGCAAAACCGGAAGTTAATTTATCGAAAAAAACGTCAATATGTTATTTCTGATTTGGGAATTTTTTTGATTGAAAATTTGATTAAAGTATGGTTACCATTTTTAAAACCGGATTTTACCAAAATGGTAGAAGAGAAGCTTAATTCTATAGTGAAAGGCACAAAAACAATGGATGTCGTTATAAATGAGGTGAAATCAATATTTTTAAGCCTCTTTGACAAGTTTCTAGCGGAAAAAAAGAATTTAAAATTTGAAATAAAAAACCATATCAAAAAAAATCCGCCAACTGCTATGGCATCAAGACAAAAAGCAACCCTAACTACGTCTAAATGTCCGTATTGTTATAAAAGTCCTATGAAATTTATAAATCTTAAAGGAAAAAGATTTTTAGTATGCGCTGATTCAAGTTGTAAACAGTATCTTTCATTGCCAAAAAAAGGGAGATTATCATTGCTTAAATCTCAATGTAATTTATGTGGATTCAACATTTTCAAAGTTTCTCTAAGAAAGCAAAACCGTAGCTTTACTTACTATCTTTGCCCAAAATGTTGGAATGAAGGTTTGAGTAAAAGAAATGGAAAAGGATTCTGTTCAAATTGTGAAGATTATAAAATAGTTAATGGAAAATGTGTAAAGAAATAATATTTAATTTGATGCTTATCTATAATCTCTAAAGTATTTATTCATTATTGAATCTATATTTGTTATAAGCTGCTCGTGTTAACCCAACATAGTTGTCTGAAATTTTATAATGAAGTTTTCCGTTCATTACTTTCTTCTCAACATAATCATTCTTTAATGAATGGTTGAGGGAGTTTACCATAGTTCCGAGAGTTACAGCACCCATATACTTCTGTTTCTTTTTGGCCATCCGTATTAATTCTAATTCAGAATGCCAATTTCCATCTAATAATCCCATCAAGATCCCATTTTTTACTGGGGTTTTAATATCTTTTATTTTGTTAAATAGATGGGAATAATCTGGTCGATAATACTTTTTAAACAAGTTTGGTTGTACAATATCACTATTTTCTGCTGGATCCATTTAATTTCTCACTTATTTATTTAATTCTATGATATAATATCGGAATAATATATTTAATAAACTGTAATATGCTTGTAATACAGAAATTGTCTAATAATTAGTATTCTAAATCATCATAATAAACCATCAGGAAAACCATCTCGAAAATATTGTGCTCGAGTTATCCAATTCTTGGAGAATTCAGGAATCATTGCTAAAATAGAACCACCTACCCATACTGAGAATATTCGTTCTCGTGGGGCGATGATTTTAATTGGTTGATTCTTTTTTTTCCTTTTTACTAATTCGACTTCTAATTCTTGATAAATTCGTGATTTGATGTTTGGAAACATAGAAGAACCTCCTGAAAGAAAAATATTATTCAACAATTCTGGGCGAATATCAAGATCACACATCTCAATAACATCTAATATGGCTTCTGGTAATGGAGTTTCTTCTAACTCAGGTGTGGGATTGAATAAAAGTTCCGGTACTTGAAACCTCTCTTTACTAAGAGTAATAGTCGAACCATCTGGAAGCGAATATGGTTTTTCATATTGTTCTATTCGTTTGAGATCTTCTTTATAATCAAGGGATACAAAACAAGCTTTTTCTTTTAGTGCTCTTACCAGTTCTCTTCTTATCGAAGAATCTGCT
>Ga0180433_10002922_pt1 | contig 25737 bp, 12 predicted proteins | sample SS_ome_8_FD_132980 | JGI IMG/M metagenome (GOLD analysis project Ga0180433, IMG submission 132980) | Hypersaline lake sediment archaeal communities from the Salton Sea, California, USA - SS_1_D_1 metaG | ecosystem: Environmental > Aquatic > Non-marine Saline and Alkaline > Hypersaline >... | reverse complement strand
CAAACCCAGGTAAGGTTCTGCGCGTTGCTTCGAATTAATCCACATGCTCCACCGCTTGTGTGAGCCCCCGTCAATTCCTTTGAGTTTTAGCCTTGCGGCCGTACTCCCCAGGCGGTCTACTTAGCACTTTTGCTTCGGCCCCGACGGCGTCAGAACCTCCAGGACCTAGTAGACATCGTTTACGGCGTGGACTACCGGGGTATCTAATCCCGTTCGCTCCCCACGCTTTCGTGTCTCAGCGTCAGATGGCGCCCGAGAAACCGGTGAGAGTCTCAAGGGCAACCATTAACAAGCCCAGTGCACCGTCTTCACCACTGGCGTTCCTCTTGATATCTACGCATTCCACCGCTCCACCAAGAGTTCCGTGCACCCCTGCTTGCCTCAAGAAAAGCAGTTCGCCGAGCAATTCCCCGGTTAAGCCGAGGACTTTCACACGACGCTTGCCAATCCGCCTACACACCCTTTAAGCCCAGTGATACCGAACAACGCTCGCCACCTTCGTCTTACCGCGGCTGCTGGCACGAAGTTAGCCGTGGCTTCCTTTGGATCAGATCAATCCGCACAAGGCGGACTTTCTCAATCTCGACAGCGGTTTACATCCCGAAGGACTTCCTCCCGCACGCGGCGTCGCTGCGTCAGGCTTTCGCCCATTGCGCAATATTCGTTACTGCAGCCCTCCGTGGAGGTCCGGGCAGTGTCTCAGTCCCGATGTTGCGGGTCAACCTCTCAGTCCCGCTACCCGTCTTAGCCTTGGTGGGCCGTTACCCCGCCAACAAGCTGATAGGAGATAGGCCGCTCCCACGCCGATAAATCTTTGATCATTCACCCGTCGGCAAATGATATTATCCGGTATTACCGCCCCTTTCGGAAATTCGCCCGAAGGCGAATGACGCTATTCCGAAGCACGGGGTACGTTACCTATCCGTTACTAACCCTTTCGCCACTTTCCGGCGCGATTCTGTAAACAAAAAAGCACCGGCTCGTTCGACTTGCATGTCTTAGCCACGCCGCCAGCGTTCGTTCTGAGCCAGGATCAAACCCTTCAAGTTGTTTCGTTGAAACCGCCGAAGCGGTTGTCTACGATAAAGGGCCGGCACCCCTACCGACCGGCACAAGGCCGACCAGATGCGCTCGGGATACCGTAAATGCTCAAAGGCTTCCCGCAGCGTCTGCGCGGACGCCCCGGGAACCGCACTTTTGCGGTTTTGCTGGTCTAACTATTAACTTTTTAAAGAGCTCCATTTGACAATTATATCCGGGTTGCGGCGGCCGTCAAGCCCCGGATATCAAAAAAATCAAAATTTTTCCCCGCCCGCAAAAACCCGCCAATGCCCCGTTTCCGGGACACGAAACAGGCCATGCCTTTCAGCTGGGGGGCAGGCTTCCAACCTGCCATTTTGGATTTCGAGAGTGGCTGGCGCCTGATCTGGATGAACCATCGCAAACCGAACGATAGTCGGACTTGCAGGATTTGTCGGACGGGGGTTGGGAATCGGCTGGCGCCGGAGCAAACAGACCAGGGCGTCAACTATTCTGGATTCTGAAATCCCCACAGCCGCGCCCCTTGACTGCCGGCCCCGCCGGCAATACCATAACGTTGTTTAATTTACGCGAGGTAAAATGAGCCATACCCGTCCAAGGGCGGCCGCACGGGCGGCCGTTGTCTTTTTGACCATACTGGCCGCAGGCTGCGGCGGACCGCCCGCTGAACAGCCCGTGCCGCAGGATGATTCGGCCGCCGAACCGGGCACGCCGATAGGAAGTCTTGCCGAGGTTTTCGCTTCCGAACCGGTGGCCGTGGAGGGTTACGGACTGGTCGGCGGACTGGCGAACACCGGATCCCCACAGTGCACAGAGAATATACGATCCTACCTCAGGCAGTATATCCTCCAGGAGCTTCCGGACAAGGAAACAAACGTTGATAAACTCATCGAAAGCAACGACACCGCCGTGGTGTTGCTGCGGGGCACCATCCCGCCGATGGCAGCCATGGGAAACCGCTTTGATCTGGAGGTATCCCCCCTGGAGGGCACCCAGACAACCTCGCTGGCGAACGGGTGGCTGTACAGGGCGGAGCTCAGACCAGCAGTCGCCGGCCTCGGCTTCGCAACCAGGGTTATCGCGCGGGCCGAAGGTCCGGTATTCATAGATTACATTCTTGACGACGGGGCCCCTTTCAATCCCTTGCGGGGGTTTATCCTCGCCGGCGGCCGCGTACTCGAGGAATATAAAGCGAATCTCGCTTTACGCCGGCCCAATTACAGGATAGCCAGCGACATACGCAACAAGCTGAACGAGCGCTTCGGGCCCGGAACGGCCAATGCCATCTCGGCCGGCCTGGTCGAGCTAAAGGTGCCCGCGAAATACAACAAACAAAAACAAAGGTTTATCGCGCTGGTAAAGGCCGTTCGCCTGGGACCACAAAGACCCGATATCGACCGCGAGATAGATTCGCTGGTGAGTCGTCTGGCGGCTCTCGAGGAACCCGACAGCGCCGAAGTGGCGATCGAGGCGGTGGGCAACAGGAGTCTGGGTCGGCTCGAGGACCTGCTGAACTCGCCGAATGAACAAGTCCGCCTTCGAGCGGCCAGATGCATGTTGAACCTCGGCGGCGGCAAGGCCCTGCAGACACTGCGAAACATCGCCCTGGACACGGACTCGCAACTTAGAATCAAAGCCCTCGAGGCGGTCGCCGCCTCGGCCGACCGCAGGGCCGTCAGTTTCCTTGCCCGCAGGCTGCTCCGGGACGACCTTCTCCCGGTGCGCCTGGCCGCCTATGAACAACTTCGCGCCGCCGGGGACGTTTCAGTAAACCGCCGGAGGATAGGCCGCAGCTTCGACCTCGAACAGGTCTTTCAAACGCCCCACAAGCTTGTCTTTGCCGCCCGCAGCGGACCGGCCCGCATCGCACTTTTAGGCTCGCCGATATATTGCCGCAAAAACATCTTCGTCCAATCCGACGACGGCACGATCACTATAAACGCCCCTCCGGGCCAGGATCATATTTCCATTATACGAAACTTCTCAGGCCGTCCGCAAATGGGCCCGGTGACTCTCAAAGCATCCTTCGAGCTCGATGACGTCATCCGGACCCTCTGCGAGGAGGTGGCCGTCAAGGAAGGCACGCCGCGCAAGCCCGGCCTGGAGGTGCCCTACGCCCAGGCCATCGCCCTGGTCAAAAAAATGTGCGAAAGGAACGCCGTTGAATCAACCTTCCTTGCCGGACCTCTCCCCAAAAGGGTAAATATCAAGAAATAGGAGGTTACCGGCCGATAATAACCGCGGGGAACGTATAAAACCTATACCCAAGGGGCTGAATCCGGTCGCGCCCGCTCCGGGACTGGGTAGTCTATGAAACTTGACAAAATCGTACTCGAAGGTTTCAAGAGCTTCGCCGACAAGACCGAGTTTGAATTCGATGCGTCGTTGACGGCCGTCGTAGGGCCCAACGGCTGCGGAAAAAGCAACGTGGTAGACGCGGTCAAGTGGGCCCTGGGCGACCAAAGCGCCAAGAGCCTACGAAGCGGCCAGATGGCCGACGTCATCTTCGGCGGCTGCAGCAGCCGAAAACCGGCCGGCACCGCCGAGGTCAGGCTGGTCTTATCCGACACGGACGGCCGGCTGTCCGCGGATGGCGGTCAGGTCGAGATATCACGCCGCATATACACCAGCGGGGAAAGTGAATACCGCATCAACAACAAGCTGTGCCGGTTGAAGGACATGCGCGAGCTTCTAATGGATACCGGCCTGGGCACGAAAGCCTATTCCATAATCGAACAGGGACAGGTCGAACAACTTCTAAGCGCTTCCAAATCCGACAGGAGGGTCATACTTGAGGAAGCGGCCGGTATAAGCAAATACAAGTCCCAGAAAAAAGAGGCCCTTCGAAAGCTTGAACGCACCGAACAAAACCTGCTGCGGCTGGCCGACGTGTTCAACGAGGTTCAGCGCTCGCTGCGCAGCATCAAGCTGGCGGCCGGCAAGGCGAGAAATTTCCTACAGTACAAACAGAGACTCAATGAGCTTCAAGCCGGTTACTCACTGGCCGAGTACCACAAGAACCGCACCGAGCAGGACCGGCAGCAGAAACGGGTTGACCGAATGAACGAACGCATGGCGTCCCTGACAGCGGCCGTACGGGACAACCAGTCGCTTCTTTCGCATATCTCCTCCCAGACGGCACAGGCAAGGACCCGGCTCGGCGAAAGCGGCAGCGCTTCGGTAGCCTTACAGGGCGGGATTGAGAAGCTGCTGCAGCAAATCGATTTTCTGGGTGCCGGAAATGCCGAGCTGGCCGAAAGAAAAAGGGCCGCCGCATCGAAGGTCGCCGCCCTGCGAAAACAGCAGGAGCTTTTGGAGGCAGAGCTGGTCCGCTGCCGAACCGACTTCGCCCGTTCCCGGGAAAGCCTACAGACCAAGACCGCAGAACTTGAAAAGCTGCAGCACCTCATAGAACGGATCAATGCCGCGTGCAAATCCCTTGAAACTCAACTCGACGACGAAAAATCCGGGATCATTGATGTCGTCAGGAGAACCGCCCAGCTCCACAACGAGTTACAGAGCATCGGGACATTCCGAAGCAACCTCAACAACCAGAAAAACCGCCTGACGAACCAGGCCCAAACGACCGATGATAAGCTCGAGCAGTTGTTGACGGAAAAGGCCCAGTGTCTGGCGCGGATGGGCGATGTCAACAAGGTACTCGCCGAACTTTCCCAAACCTTTGAATCAAAACGGATACAGTCCCGGCAGACGGCCAAATCCCTGTCGGATAACACCGCCCTGCTGGCCGTCCGCAAGGAAACCAAAAGCGCTTTGGCCGGCGAACTGGCCGTCCTGCGGGATATGGAAGCCCGGCGGGAGGGACTGAACGAATCGGTAAAGGATTTCATCCAGCGGCTGCCGGAGGGTCGATTCGACTATATCGAGGGCCTCCTGGCGGATATCGTAACCGCGGACATCGAACACGCCGCCGCCGTGGAGGCGGCCCTGGAGGGCTCGGCAGAGGCGGTAGTCGCCAGCAGCACCACAAGACTGCTTAAAGACAGGCAACACATGCAGAACAGCGCAAAAGGCGTAAAATTCATCTGCAACGACAGAATAAGGCCCTTCGCAGACAGCGCCGATATTTCGCGGTTTCCGCAGGCAATAGGCAGGGTCGTCGAATTCGTAAGATACAGCGACAGGTACGCCCCGCTGATATGGCACCTTCTCGGCAAGACGATTCTCGTGGATTCCATAGAATCGGCCCTTGCGCTCTGCCGCGGGCTGCCGGCCGAATACAGTTTCGTAACACTCGACGGCCAGATTCTGGCCCGCGACGGTTCGATAAAGCTTGGGCGGGCGGGCAAGTCGATGGGCCTCATATCCCGAAAGAGCCGTCTGCGGCAGCTCGAACAGGCCGCTGCACGCGCCGACGAGGAGATAACCCGGTTGGCGGACCAAGTGGCGAGCCAGAACAAGGCCGGCGAGCACCTCTCGAAACTGCTGGGCGAACTGAGAACAAGCATCTACGAAGCAAACACTGAAAAAACCCAACTCCAATCAAGGCTCGATTACCTGGCCGGGGAGGTCCACAGGCTAAGGACCGAACAACCCATGATAACCCGGGAAATCGACGAGTTGGAAAGGCAGGTCGCCACATCGGTACAGAAGGAATACGAGTCGCACCAGAAACTCCAAGAGCTGGAGACCGTCAACAGCCAGCGCAGCGAGCGCATCGAGCAGCTCCAGCGCGAATACGCCGCTCAGAAGGAGGACTTCAACCGCCGCAACGACCAACTGGCCGACTTGAGGGTCGCCGTCGGGCGAATACGCGAGCAGAACAAATCCTTTGAACAGGCCATAGACAGGCTCCAAACCCAGTTGCTGGAAAATCGCACCTCGGCGGAAAAAGCCCGGAGCGATATGAGCCGGTATGCTGACGAAACATCCGCTGCGACCGGCCGGATACTCGAATGCGAGGCAAAGGTTTCGGCGATTTTCGTCGAAAAGGAAAGACATGAACAGTGCTTGAGCCGCCTGCGAGAAGCCATCGAAGAGCTGGACGGCAGGCGGAAGGCAACCGAGCAGTTGATTGAGCAAAACCGTTCCGAACAGGCCTCCGTCGAACACGATCTGAACGAGGTTCGAGTAAAACTGGCCCAGCTGGAGGTCAAAAACCAGGACCTTGTCGAAAAAGTCAAGGAGCAGCTCCAGATCGACCTGGTCCGTGCGTACAGTGACTACACAGAACAGCAGGCCGACTGGGAGGCGGTGCGAGGGGAGATATCCGAGCTGCGGCAGAAAATACAGAACCTCGGCAACGTGAACGTCGGTGCCATAGCCGAGCAGGAGGACCTCGAAAAGAGACACGATTTTCTGTCCCGGCAGCTCGAGGACCTCAACAGCAGCCGCTCCGACCTGCAGCGGTTGATCGGCCGACTAAACAAGATCAGCCGGGAAAAATTCAGCCGAACCTTCGAGCAGATCAGAGGCAATTTCCAGCAGGTGTTCCGCAAGCTGTTCGGTGGCGGCAAAGCGGATATCTTCCTCGAAGAGGCCGAAGACATCCTGGACGCTCCGATAGAGATCATCGCAAGGCCCCCCGGCAAGGAGACCAGGAGCATATCGCTGCTGAGCGGCGGCGAAAAGTCGATGACCGCCATAGCTCTTCTGTTCGCGGTCTTCAAGACAAAACCCTCGCCCTTCTGCTTCCTTGACGAAGTCGACGCCGCCCTCGACGAGGCCAACGTCGAGAGATTCGGCCTTTTGGTGAGGGAGTTTATGGAAGAATCCCAGTTCATAGTAATAACCCATTCAAAACGCACCATGAGTATCGCCCAGACACTCATCGGTGTCACCATGCAGACACGGGGCATCAGTAAGAAGATCGCGGTTAGGTTCGGAAGAGCCCAGGAGCCGGTGGCGGCGTAACATGCTTGATCGACACACCTTGGCCAACGGTATGGTGCTGCTGGGCGAGCCGATGAAAGGCGTCGGCTCGGTGGCGTTCGACTTCATGCTGCCCGCCGGAGCGGCGATGCTGCCAGAGGGCTGCTGCGGCGCCGCTAACGTTCTGTCCGATTGGATATTCCGGGGGGCCGCAAACCGCGACAATCGCCGGCTCGGCGACGCGCTTGACGGGTTGGGCCTTCACCGGGCCGCTTCCGTCGAAAGCCGGCATGTCAAGATAGGCGCGGTTCTTGAGGCCGGCAACATCGGGCGGGCGCTGGAACTGTACGCCGATGTCGTCCTCGAACCGTCGCTGGATGATCGACAGTTCGTCATGGCCCGGCAGCTGGCCGCCGACGGGGTGGCCGCCCTCGACGACAACCCCAGGCAGAAGGTCCTTCTGAACCTCCGCGAACAGTTTTACCCTGAGCCACTGGGGCGAAGCACCGTGGGAAAAAACCGGGACCTAAAGGCCCTCTCGCCCGACCGCCTCAGGCGGATCGCAGCCGAAAGTCTTGACCCGGCCAATACGATCTTTTCCATCGCCGGAAAGTATGATTTCGAAAGCATATGCCGGCTGCTGGAGAAGCGTTTCGGCCCGGCGCCTGCACGGCGGCCGCGGGCGGTCCAAATCGGAACCAGGCCGGACCGTTACAGGCATATACAAACCTCCGCGGCGCAGGTGCACATAGGGCTGATGGCCGAAACCGTACGGCCCGCCGACAAGGACTACTACAATGCCGCTGTTGCCGTGTCGATCCTTTCCGGCGGGATGAGCTCCAGACTGTTCACCGAGGTCCGGGAAAAACGCGGGCTGTGCTACGCGGTGGCCGCAAGATACCACGGACTCCGGGACGCCGCCGGAATATTGTGCTACGCCGGCACCACGCCGGAAAAGGCACAGGAAACATTCGAGGTTATTACCGACCAGTTCAGGCGACTGCCCGAAGGCATCACCGAAGAGGAACTGCACCGGGCCAAGGTGGGCTTGAAAAGCTCTCTCATTCTCCACAGCGAATCATCAGGCAGCCGCGCTTCCACGGCCGGCAGCGATTATCATCTTCGCGGAAGAGTCCGCGGCCTCGACGAAATAAAGGCCGCGGTGGAAGGGACCACGGCGGAATCCATACTGTCTTGCCTGCGGGCTCATCCATTGAAGGACTTTACTATCGTTACAATAGGCTCGAGGGAGCTGAAAATTTGAAAGTGTATTTTATCCTGCATGAATTAAAGGCTTGCCATTGGCAACCGGCAGAGTTGCCGTGACAATCGGCATCAGGGTCGGTATCGAAACGGTGATTTTCGACCCCGATTCCGATACCGGCCCCGATTGAATGCTTGTCGGTGAAGGGTGGAGGCTAAACATATATGTCTGAGATTGACTTCAAGCAAAAGACATTCGACAACGGTCTCACCGTCATCGGCGAAGTGAACCCGGCGGCCAAGTCGGCGGCCGTCGGCTTCTTCGTCCGCACGGGGGCGCGGGACGAAGCCGCAGCCATAAACGGCGTGTCCCACTTCCTCGAGCACATGCTGTTCAAGGGCACCAGGACCCTAAGCGCCGCAGCGGTGAACCAGGCCTTCGACCGCACCGGCGCCGAGTTCAACGCCTTTACAAGCGAAGAGAACACCGTCTACTATGCGGCGGTGTTGCCCGAGTACCTCGGCCGGATCACCGAACTGTGGTCCGAACTGATGAGCCCGGCTCTTCGGGACGAAGACTTCAGCATCGAAAAGAACGTGATCAAGGAAGAGATCGCCATGTACAAGGACCTTCCCAGCTACGACGTGGCCGACAGGTGCAGATCCCTGCATTTCGAGGATCATCCCTGCGGCAAGAGCGTACTGGGAAGCGAGCAGACCATAACCGAGCTGACCGCCGAAGCGATGAGGAACTATTTCCACCGACGATACTTACCCAACAATATGGTGGTTGCCTGCGCGGGCAACTTCCAGTGGCAGCCGTTCTTATCGACGGTGCGGGAAAAATGCGGCAATTGGCCCGAACTGCCGGCGGGGCGGCAAGTCACTCCGGCGGCCGGCAGCGGCAAGAAGTGTCACATCGAAAAACCCAAGCTCGTTCGCTGCCATCTTTGCCTTATGAGCGGCGGCGTGCCGGCGCAGGACCCGAGAAGATTCGCCGCCTTTCTGCTGGCTGAGATCATCGGCGACGAGGTGGGCTCCCGTTTCTTCTGGGAGCTGGTGGACAACGCCCTGGCGGAGGTCGCCACCACACACTACGAGCCCATGGACGGCACCGGAATCCTGACCAGTTACATCAGCTGCGGCAGCGAAAACCTGGAAAAAGTGCAACACGTTGTCAGAGGTGTCTTCGACGACCTCGATCGCCGCGGCGTAACGGCCCCCGAGCTCGAAAAGGCCAGGAACAAGGTCCTCAGCGCCATAGTCATCAAGAACGAATTGCCCATGGGCCGCCTGCTGGATCTCGGCATGAATTGGACATACCTGGGCTGCTACAGAACCGTGGCCGAGGACGTCGCCGCTGTCAAGGCAGTCACGGTAGACGACGTCAACTCCCTGATCCAGGAACTAAAGCCGGGCCGCTTCACCCAGATGGCCCTGCTGCCGACGGCGGGTGGTAGTCAGTAGGTAGGAGCAATCCAACCTGGCCGCGGCCGGGTTGGGTTTCAAAGATGACGAGGTACGGGCTTTCAGAGATGACAAATCGAAAATTGAATTTTTATTTTTGATCGAGCCGGAAACCTCATGTATACTGCGATCCGGGAACGCGGGAGACCATCATGGGCGAAAACGTACCGGAAATACCCAAGTTCGACCTGGCTGATGAGATCATGGCTCAACAGCGCAGGATCACGGCTGTTAGGCGAAAAGGTCCGCTTCAGACACCCGCCGGCGGAACCACCGCCCAGGCGGGCCTTTCCGCACGCTGGCAGCTTTGCGCCAGACCGGTCGGCGCGGGCATCATCTGCGAGATCGTCGCCCGCGACATCGCTGAAAAAAGTTGTCATGGCCCTGTTTCCGCAGCCGAAAAAGGATCCTGATACCTTTTTTAAATGTTGAAACCCCGCTGCCGCTTAATCCCAATCCGGGGGTTGTATTTGCCGGAAATCAGTATGGTGTCCCCGGATTGTTAAGGGCCTTATATGAACTTAAATGGAAAATCCGCAGCGACGGCGGCCTTGAGCCTGCTGTGTTTCTGCCGCCCGGCCGGGGCGGTGGATTGGGAGAATCCCGCCGTTATCGGCAGGAACAGGCAAGCTGCGCACTGCACATTGATGCCTTATTCGGACATAAACTCGGCGAAGAAAGGCCGGCCGCAGGAATCTGAGTGGTTTTTGAGCCTCAACGGCCGGTGGAAGTTCAAGTGGGTCGGCAGGCCCGAGCAAAAGCCCGTCGATTTTTTCAGGCATGATTATGATGTCAGCGGCTGGGATGAAATCACTGTGCCGTCCAACTGGCAGTTGCAAGGTTACGGAACGCCCATTTACACCAACGTCCCGTATCCCTTCCAGCCGGATCCGCCGAGAGTAACCACCGCGCCGCCGGAGAATTTTACCAATTACGAAAACAGAAATCCGGTCGGTTCCTACCGCAGGGACTTTGTTTTGCCGAACGGATGGGCCGACAGACATGTATTCATACATTTCGACGGAGTGGATTCGGCGTTTTATATCTGGGTCAACGGCCGTGAGATCGGGTATGCCCAGGGAAGCAGAACACCGGCCGAATTTGATATAACCGCCCATCTACACCCGGGCCGCAATACCGTCGCGGTCCAGGTTTTCCGCTGGTGCGACGGCTCATATATGGAAGACCAGGACTTCTGGCGACTCAGCGGGATATACCGCGATGTTTATCTTTTCTCAACGCCGAAGATTCACATCCGCGATTTTTTCATCAAGACGGACCTGGATGAAAACTACGAACATGCGATCCTCAATATAGACGCAGAGCTGATAAACTATGATCAATCCGAAAGTGCAAGGCCTGTTTTGCGGGCGATCCTCTTCGATGACACCGGCTGTAAGATCGCGAGCCTGAAGAACGACAAAGGCCCTGCCGCCATATCTCCGCGGCAAAAATCAACCGAGCATCTCTCGGCTCGAATAAATAATCCCGACAAATGGTCGGCCGAGAAACCTTTTCTCTACACGCTTGTGCTGGTGCTTGAGGATCCGGCAGGTTGCATCGTCGAAACATTGTCAAGCAAAGTGGGCTTTCGCAAGGTCGAGCTGCGCGACGGGCTCCTGCAGGTCAACGGAATGCCGATCTACATAAAAGGCGTCAACCGTCACGAGCACGACCCTTATACCGGGCATTATGTGACACGCGAATCAATGATAAAAGACATCACGCTTATGAAGCGTCATAATATCAACGCCGTCCGCACCAGCCATTATCCCAACGCGCCTTTGTGGTATTGCCTCTGCGACCAATACGGCATTTACGTGGTGGACGAGGCCAACATCGAATCGGGAGGGCTCGGTTACGGCGATCAATCGCCAGCCAAGTTGCCGGAATGGACGAAAACTCACCTGGAACGGGCACGGAGGATGGTGGAGCGGGACAAGAATCATCCCTCGGTGATTATATGGTCGCTGGGCAACGAGGCAGGCAGGGGCAGGAATTTCGAGATAATAGGGACGTGGATAAACAAACGCGATCCGAGCCGTCTGGTTCAATATGAAAAGGAAAAGGTCGAGCCTTACACGCACATTTTCTGCCCGATGTACTGGGGCGTGGAAAATGTGATCGCATACGGCGAAAACGGCGGGCCGTCACCGCCGCCTTCCTGGAACAAGCAGCAGAAGCGCCACTTTCTGGAAACGGTTCGCAACAACCCCGAACCGCTCATACTCAGCGAGTATGCCCATGCCATGGGCAACGCCCTGGGCAACTTCAAGGAATATTGGCAGGCCTTCAGGCGGTACCGCAACTGCCAGGGAGGATTCATCTGGGACTGGGTCGATCAGGGATTGGCCCGCAAGGACGAGCATGGCAGGCCGTACTGGGCTTACGGCGGTGACTTCGGCGATGTGCCCAACAGCGGGGACTTCTGCTGCAACGGGCTCGTACTGCCCGACCGCCGGGTCCCGCCGAAACTTCTCGAGGTTAAAAAGGTACAGCAAAATGTGCATTTCGAAGCCGTGAATTTACCGGCGGGGGAAATCAGGTTGGAAAACGAGTTTTTCTTCCGCAATCTGTCTGATTTCGAGCTGCGATGGACCCTCGGCGACGGCTGCCGGATTCTGCAGTCCGGCCGGATCGGCAAGCTCGACGTCCGACCTCAGCAGACCGGGACGGTAAAGATTCCCTTACGCCGGCCGCCGTTAAGGCCCGGCGCAGAATACTGGCTGCGGGTGGGCTTGCATCTCGAAAGAGATACACTCTGGGCCCGGAAGGGGCACGAAATCGCCTGGGAGCAGCTCAAGATGCCTTTCGACGTGCCGAAGCCCGCCCCGGCGGCGGTGGATCCTTCCCTGAAACTGGCCGTCTCGCAGAACGACGATGAAATCACCCTTGGCTCCGGGGCGTTTGAGGTCTCTTTCAGCAAATCGTCCGGTCAAATCAACTCGCTTCGTTATTTCTCCAAGCAAATACTGGCGACAGGCGCCGCACAATGCGGACCCGTCTTGAATGTCTACCGCGCGCCGACCAGCAACGACAGGTGGTTCGCGCCCCGCGTGCGAAAGGCGGGCCTCGATAAGCTTGACCGCCGCCTTCACGAAATCAGACTCATAGAACACAGCCAGGAGCGGGCCGAGCTTTTGACCACGATAGACTGCCGGGCCGAAGAAGGCGTCGGCTTTATCCATACCGCCAGATACACCATTTCGCCCGATGGAACCGTTAGGATTGCAAACAGTGTTATGCCTTACGGCTCGATGGATATTCTGCCCAAAATCGGTCTTGTCGCCTCAATCAACAGCAATTTCGACACGTTCCATTGGTACGGGGCGGGACCGCACGACAGCTACGTCGACCGGTCCGAATCCTGTGCCGTAGGCCTTTACCGCGCCAAAGTCAGCGAGCAATATTTCCCCTATGTAGTGCCGCAGGAAACGGGCAACAAGACGCAGGTCCGATACGCGGCGCTGACCGACAGCGGCGGGGATGGTCTTATGGTGGTATGCGAACGGCCGTATAATATCAGTGCACTTCATTTCACCGAGCAGGAGTTGGACCGGGCCGAACACATCAACGAACTTCAGCCTCAGGACCGGATTGTGCTGGATATTGATTACGCCCACATGGGCATCGGAAACGGAAGCTGCGGCCCGATACCGCTGGCCGAATACATCCTCAAGGCGGCCCCGTGCGGCTTTACTTTCCAGATTCGTCCCTACAGCGCCAAAGACGGCCCGATCGACGAGTCGGCCCGTCGGCCGCTTCCAAGAAACGGTTAATTGCCAATTTCTTTCTTGACAATCCGGCATGCTTGCCTGTAGGATAAGATGTGTACGAATGGCTCACTCTGTCGGAGGAGGACACATGTCAGCGCCTGTATGCTGCTTGTCCTGGCGGCGCGGATAGAGGCAACAGACTTTCGCCCGCCTTCAAAAAACTCGGACAATCGGACAAAACGCCGGAAAATGTGTGAACACTCGAAACTGTCGCGAACAGAAGGAGGTTACCGATGAGCACCAAAACAACAGCAGTCCTGGTGGTATTGTTACTCGCTACATGTTCCCCCGCCGGCTACAGGCTGATCTGCGATGAGACCTTCTCCACGCAGTTCATGGACCTGTGCAGTGAGCTGGATATATGGGAGGTCTGTCCGACCGGCGTGCTGAACCTTACCGGCACCGAGCCCATCCAGCAGCGCATCTGCCTGGGGGGGCAGTTGGTCGTCAACGGCGGCACCGTCAACTGCGCCGACAGGTTCAACCATGACCAAGGCGCGATTGTCATGAACGGCGGCTCAATGCGGATCAACGGGGATTACAAGTTCCCTGACACCGGCGGGCCCTGCAGGTTGTACCTCAACAACGGTGTGTTTTCCGTCAACAACTGCGAGAACTTCGTCGACCGCGACAGCCTGATCGTGGTGGGCTACGGCGTCATGCGGCTCGACTCGATAAGCGGCATCGGGCGCAACCCCAACGATTGGCTCAGTCAAGGCGGCATCGTACCGGCCGACGGCTTCGGACCTATTATAATCAGAAGCGTCGGCGGCCAGACCGAAATAGCGGCCACTATCATCCCGAAGATCACGTTCGAATCCGAATCCTCGGGCGACTTGGAAAGCGCAAGCCCCGCCGTGATAACCGTCAACGTCGTTGACGCCCAAAGCACGACTTACACGGTAAACTACTCGGTGGTAGGCGGCACCGCCGACGGCGGCGGCGTGGACTATACACTGGCTGCGGGGACATTAACCTTCAATTCCGGCCAGACCACCAAGCAGATCAGCATCCCCATAAACAATGACGGCCTCGACGAGGAAGATGAAACCATCATTGTGGGCCTGTCCGATCCCGGCGGCGGCGGTGCCGTATTGGGGCCGATCAAGCAGCATACCTACACGATCGTGGATCCTCGGCCCACGGTGCAGTTCGCTTCGGCGGCGAGCACCGCCATGGAGGACGAATCTCCGCACGAACTGGAGGTGGTGCTGTCGGCGGGGCTGCAGAGCTCCTCTTCCGTGTCGTACAGTGTCGGCGGAGGCACCGCCGACGGCGCCGGAGACGATTATACACTGGCGGCCGGTTCTTTGACTTTCAATGCAGGCGAAACCTCCAAGACCATAAGCATCAGCATTGTAGACGACGACATAAAGGAGCTTCCTGAAACTATCATCGTTTCTCTGTCCAATCCGACTCCCGAGTCCTCCATGCGGCTGGGCACCATCTTCGAGCATACCGTGACCCTGCGCGACCCCTGGGCGACGGTGGCCTACGAGATGTTCAAGCTGGACCTGGCCTGCCCGGGTAACGCCGCCACTCTCAAGAACGGCTGGATAGCTTTTGAGGGGGTCTCCTGGTGCGACGGGTCTCCTCACGACGGCCGCGGCATCTCCGACATAGGCGGCACCGGAATCGATGCCTATGTTGACAACGTCTACGGAAAAGGTACCGTCAACCTCCAGGCCGCGGCTGGCGATCCCATCGCCAACACAGCCTTCCAGGATGTTTCCGGTGCCCAGGGAGACCCCGGCGGCAGTCTATACATAAGACTTTCGAACCTCGCGCCAGGTGAATACTGGCTTTACACATACCACAACTGGGGCGGCCTTGAGAACATCGAGTCGATAAACGCCGCGGGAAACGGCGTTTATCAAGTAGAACCCGTGCTCGACGTGCCCATCCAGAGCGTCAGCGTCGACAGTATGCTCGTGCCTTCATTGGTGAAGTTCTACACCGACGGTTCCGGGCCTGTCACGGTCACGTACGTGGCTGACCTCAACAGCAGGGCCGTATTCAACTCCTTCGAGCTGCACACGACCGAACAGCCGTCCCAGGCGTCCAACCCGTCGCCCGACGACGGGGCATCCGGCGTCAGCCCGGACGTTATTCTTTCCTGGGCTGCGGGGGCCGACGCACGGTCTCACGACGTTTATTTCGGCACCGATCCGTTGGCAGTAGCCGATGCGACGACAGGCTCAAGCCAGTACCAGGGCAACCAGGTGGCCACGACGTTTGATCCGCCCGGCCTGCTGGATTTCGGCCAAACCTACCACTGGCGAATTGACGAAATTCTGGACACCACTACGTCCAAGGGCCAGGTCTGGAAATTCCACGTTGACGACGGCAAGGCAAAGGATCCCAGGCCGACCGACGGCGGCAGGCTTAGGGCGGGAGACTCTCTGAGGTGGACATCGGCAGCGATGGCGACCTCGCATGATATATACTTCGGCACCGATCCGGTGGCAGTAGCCAATGCGACGACAGTCTCAAGCCAGTACCAGGGCAACCAGACCATGACCAGCTATGATCCCGGCGTTCTGACCGAGGGTGATTTCTACTACTGGCGGATCGACGAACGTGGTAGCGACACATTCGTGCCTGGTGATGTATGGAGCTTCCAGGCCACGGGGCCTATCCTGCTGCAGGTGGACCTGGCCCTGCCGATTTCCGAGGGCAGCACGGAACCCTGGCCCGGCACCGCCAAGCCCGGCTGGTATCCCTTTGTCGCCTCGCGATGGTCCGACATGTACGCCCACGACTGCGTGTGGGAGAAGGACAGTAAGGACCCGGACGGCATCGCCGGCAGCGGCGTGCACGCCATGCTCAGCTGCGGTTATGAGGGCATGGGCGGCCTTCACGCCAAGGACCTGTGCCGTGACAATCTTGGCGGCGGCGGTTCGCCCACCGGCTCCGTACAGGGCGATCCCATAGCCAACACCTGGTACTACGCCGTGGACTGGGCCGGATTGCAGGCGGGGGACAACGTGCTGATTCTGACGGATCTGCCGGCCGGAGTTTACGAGCTGGTCAGCTACCACAACTGGTGGGAGCCCGGCTCATATTTAGGCGATCAGGGCGGCCGCAACTGCCTCCGCTGCGTGCAGAACGGCCGGCCTCCGCTGCCTTCGGTAACGGCCAATCCGCTGCCCATTACGGGCAAGCCTCCTGGAAAGGACCGCTACAGGGGCCTGTGCCTTACCGGTTCGGGAACCGGTGTGACTGCAATCAAGAACGAGTACGATGTTCCTCCAAGCGCAACGCTGTCCGACAGCGAGGTGACCACGTCCTTGATCAAGTTCTACACGGACGGTTCGGAGGTTCTGGTCATCTATGAGGCCCCCGACTGGGGCTATGCGGACTGCGCGCGGCCGGGCAGGGAGGGCGGACGCGGCATCCTTAACGCCTTCGAGCTGATACAGGTGCCGTCCGATCCGTGCTACTTCGATACAACCGGCACGGTGGACAACCAGAACCTGGCTGTTTTTATACAGGAATGGCTGCAGCCCGGCGGAAGCGACTTCAGCGGTGACGGCATAATCAACATGGTCGATTACGCCATGCTTGCGGCGGCATGGATGCAGAGCTGTTTGTAGCGACAAGTTAATCAGCAATGCAAGGTGGAGATTTTGCCATGAACGGCAAGAGAGTTTGGGCGGCTGCGCTAATGGCGATGACCATGGCCGGTTCCGTTTCGGCCGCATACTGGCTCGGGACCGTTTCGAACGCCTGGAGCGATCCGGGCAACTGGTCCATGAGCATGGAACCCAGCTGCGATCCGCCAGTAGGGGCCAGGATACACCGTCAATCGATCGAACCCGTCATCACCGAAACCGGCGAATGCCTCGGCGCCAGATCCTATCTGGAATTCGACGCCACAGCGACCATGCTCAGCGGGGAGCTGGTGTGCCTCAGCCGGCTTCACCTGGGCTCCCGCCTGCATGGCCAGGGTCCGGGAACGCTTGTTATGAAGGGCGGCCGCATAGACATTCCCGCGGGCACCGAAGACCCCGGCAGGCTGAGCGTGGGCGACGAGGAGGCCGGCACGTTGAATATGCACGACGGCCAGATCTGGGTGACTTGGCCGACGGTGGATGATCCCAACGGTGGCGCCGGCATACAGTGGCCAGACGGGTCCGCCCCCGGTTTTATCAACATGTACGGCGGCGAGATCTGGACGAGCCAGTTCTCTTGGAAGTTCGGCGACGACCGGATCATGACATTTTTCGAGACGGCGGAGTATCCCCACGGCGGCAGGATCTACATCCACGGCGACGCCACCGGCCCGGACGAAGGCGGCGTTATTCAACATTCCATGTTCATCGCATACCACGAGGAAATGATCCTGACAGCCGTGCCGGGTGACGTCGTGCACATCCATTATGATGACAGCAACGACTGGACCGTCATCGAATCTGTCCAACCCGAGAACCTGCCCACTGCCTGCGGAATCAACGGCGACGCCACGGTGGACTCCGAGGACCTCAAGATATTCCTGGACAACTGGATGTGGCTTGGACTGTACGGTGATAAGTTCATGACGGACTTCAACGGCGACGGCCGCGCCAACTTTATCGATTACGCCGTGCTTGTCTCACAGCTCGGGCAAAGCTGCCCCTAACCGAACGGGCCGGCACACGCCCCCACACACCCTGAAGATCAGGGAAAACAGGCTAACCAAGTTTGGCCGAAAGGTACCATGACCCTTTAGGCAAAAAGGCGGCGTACCGGCGGCAGCATGCAGCAGTACCGCGACTTCGCGGCAAGCTGGCTGGCGAATACGCTTTGGCCGTGAGAAAGGAAGTAGTCGAGTAGACAATTAGGGGCCTGCGGCCCGTTTCCAGCGGGCCGCGGGCCTTTTTTTATATTCGGCGGTTTCTGGCGGCCGGCGGAGCCGCATTTCTAACTGGCCGTAAACGGGCCGTTTACGATGAACGCGCAGGCTCGGCGGCGATACACACTTTTGGCGCCTTCGCACAAAAAATAGAAAGGTGAAACACACGATAGCCGATCTCGAAGGCAGCGAGACAATCGCCCCCGAGCACCTGCTTTTCGCTATCCTGTTTTTATTTTTAAATCACCTTCTATGTAGCGGTGGATGATGCCCGAAATAAGGGTCTGGTATGGAATCCCCATTTCCATAGCTTTCTTTTGTATACCCATAAAATCGTGATCGTATAGACGAATGGTTATACGCTTATCTTTTTTGAATGTATTGCTTGCGGCTGTTTTAATGGATTCAATCTCTTTTCTTGATGGAGAAGACAATTTCATGTCGCCCCTCTCCAGTGCATCGAGAATATATTTTTCTTCTTTATTATATTTCATTTGAGTTCTCCTGTTCTGCTCTAAACATCCTTGTGGCTTTTCTGCTGGGGATAATTGTTTTCAAAAATATATACTCTTTTCGGATAACATGCGGAACGATATGGATAAAATTTTCAACAACGACAAAATACAACCTTTGACCAGGGTAGTTTTTCTGGTCCGGATGGTTTGCAACTCTCCAAAGATCGCCTCGTGAAAGATGAAAGATTATTCGTTCAAAAGATATATTTCGTTCTTTTTTCAGCCATTCATTTTTTTCTGGATTCCAGCAGTATTTCACGATCAAATCGTACATCTTTCGTGTGTACACGTCAAGAAAAAAATCTATGGCCGCAAAATCCGGTTAGATTTCGACCTGCCAAGACGAGGGCGACGAGACGATCGAGCTTGCCCTTTCGAGCATCCCAACCCGGCCGCGGCCCCGCAGGTATAGTGGAGAAACAAAGCGGAGCAGGCCTCCGGCCTGTATGTGTTTAGCCCGAGAGGCAGCGAACGCTGGTTAAGTCCGCGATTCTGCGGCGGCAGCCAAAGTGGGGCAGGCCTCCGGCCTGCCAATGGCAACCGGGACGGTTGCCCCACAGACGGTTGCCCCACTTCAAAGCTGCACAAAAACAGTCAAAACGTGCTTTGTTTCTGAGGAGCCGAGCGAAGCCCCGCGTCCATCGCAGCGTTGGAAGTGACAGGGATTCTCGATGACCGCTGCCACAGGCAGCCGGATCAATCGCCTTGCTATCTTACGGAAAGGTGCTTTTCTATCTCGCCAAGCAGAACCGATGGCTCAACCGGCTTTTCGAGATATCCCTCGACGGGGCACCATTGCGGGTCACCGGCCGCTGACTTGAAACCGATGCCCGTCTTGTCCCGGATGCCGGTCAAAAGCACTATCGGCATATCCTTGAACTCGGGGTCTTTCTTCAATTCCCTGGCTATCTCGAAACCATCCTGCCAGTTGGTCATCATCACATCAAGCAGCGCCAAATCGGGACGTTCCGCCCTGATTCTCTCCATGGCCTGCTCCCCGTTAGCGGCCGTGACAGCCTGGTAGCCGCCGCCTTCAAGAATGGCCTTCAGCGACTCGATCATGTCAGGGTCATCGTCCGCAACCAGAATCTTAGCATTAGCCATAATCCACCTCGTCAGATCGTGTATTTCACCGCAAGAAAGTCACAACTCGCGGGTTCGGCACAGCAGACCAAATCCCCAGCGAAATATCAAGCGATTTTCCGCAATGCCGGCCTGTTTGTCATACAGGAAAATTATTCCGCGGTAAAACCACCGAAAACGTCGAGCCCCGGCCCTGCTCGCTCTTTACCGAGACAGCCCCCCCGTGCCTGTCCACGATCTGTTTGACGATCGCAAGGCCCAGCCCCGTACCGTCTTTTTCCGTGGCCCGCGCATTGCCGGCGCGGAAGAACTCGTCAAACACACTGTCGATATCCTCAGCCGGTATACCTATTCCGGTGTCTTTGACAACCAGCTCGACGTGATCGCCTAAATTCTTTACGTCCAGGTGAACCGTTCTTCCCTCAGGCGTGTACTTGACGGCGTTGAAGAGCAGATTGACCAGCATCTCGGTTACAGACAGCCTGTCGCCGACGATCTCGCCGGCGGACTGCTCGATCCCGCTGGTGACGGTGATCGCCTTGGCGGCGGCTTTTTCGGCGACGGCCTCCAGGGCCTTGCCCGCAACCTCGGCCACCGGCATGGGGGCTGTTTCCATCTTGCCGCTCAATCTCATTCTGGTTAGATCCAGCAGGTCTCTGATAAATTCGCCCAGCTGCGAGGACCGCTGAAACGCGCTGTTCAGGAATTCCCTGCGTTTGACCGGCGTCAGGCTCGCCGAAGCGGTGGAAAGGGCGTACAGATAGTTGTGTATCACTGCAACGTGCCCCTTGATATCGTGCGTCAATCGGGATACGTATTCGTCCTTGATCCTGTCCTTCTGCCTGAGCTGCATGTTGGCCGCAGTCAATTCGTCCCTCTGCCGGGCGAGCTCGACCAAGAACAGTGCCTTCTGGGCGAAGTCGATCTGCCGGGCCGCGGCCTCTATGAAATCGAACATTCCCCGCGGTGTACGGCTTTCCGGCACATCAATGTACACCACGTCGATATACTCGCCGAAACGATTAACCCTGGCGCCGAAAACAACGTGCGGGTCGTGTTCGTCCACAACGGTAAGCGTCATTCCGCCAGCCGGCAACGGCCTGCTGCAGGCCATCACCGGTACGGCGGACGTTCGCGCAGCCTCGAGCAGACGCTTCGAAAAGTGCAGGTAGGACCGATTCGAAGGCGACTCGGACCGCCCGTCCTTTCCGAAACTGCACGCCAGCACCTCAGGCGGGCCGGTCCATGGTTTCCGATCTCCAGGCAGTCTGACCACACTGGCCAGGCAGTCGAACATCTCCGCAAGACAATCGCATGCCTGCCCGTAAAGCACCGCCGCCTCCGCGAGACCGAGCAGGCGGCTACTCAATTCGTTGAGACGGTGGACCAGCGCCGCTGAAAGAGCGGTGGCCCTGTCCGCGGGGTATGAAACGACATCCTGGGCCGGTCCCAGATCCACCACGGGAATGGATGGCGACGCGGCCGAGTCGTCGGCCAGCACGAGCGTATATTCGCATATCGTGATCCTCCGACCCGGCACAACGGCCCGGGCCTTGACCCGTTCGGTCTCGACGTACACTCCGTTGTGGCTGTCCAGATCCTCGACAATCCACCGCCCGAAAGGATCACGCCAAATGCGGGCGTGAACGCGGGACACGCTGTCGCTTTGGAGGGTGATATCGCAACTTTGCCCGCGTCCTATGGTAGAGACCCTGCCGTCAAGCGGCAGGCTCCACCTGCCGCTCGGACCCGATATAAGCAGCCTAATCCCGTTGGTTTGCGATTTGGTTGCCGTCATTTATGATAGTGGGCCGGTCCCTCTCCCCGTACTTCTTGAAGTGGGAAAGCGCGCTTTCGCGGTCAGGAAAGTCCTTCATCGTAAACATTATACTGGTCCTGCCGATGGTGATGTAGTCGTTGTCGTTGAGAGCGGTTTCGGCCTTGATCGCATTTCCGTTGACGGTTACGCCGTGCCTGCTGCCCATATCGTTGACGCAGTAGCGGCCGCTCTCGGCGTCGAAGCGTATCTTCATATGTTTTCGGGAAACGCGATCGTCCAGAATTTGGATCGGCAGGGACTCACTGCGGCCTATCACGTTGGTACGTCTGCCCAGCGGGTAGTAATCGCCTTTTTGGGAGCCGGTCACCACTATTATCGAAGCCATCGCATCAAACCCCAAACCAAAGCCAATGCATACCTGGCAAGATCATAACCGCCCCGGCGAGGTTGATCAAGGCGGTACCTGATCGGTTGAACAGTTGAGCAGTAGGCCGCAGGTAAGTTATGTTGTCGATCGGGCCGGGTCGCCGTCTCTCATACAGTTACGCTCTTTTACATGCTCTGCGGGCCGAAGGCCAGCGGCTACCAGTCCAGGCATCCGGCTTCCATCCAGCTCTGCGCGAGGATTCCGTAGTCCGCCAGGCCAACCGAACCGCTCTCGTCGAGGTCGGCAGCGTCGCACCAGTTGGGCGGCACGCAGCCGTCGGCCAGCCAGTTCTGGCACATCAGCCGCAGGTCCGTCCAGCCGACGCCGCCGCTTCCATCGAGGTCAGCCCCCCCGCATTTTTCGGTCCACACCACCGAAAGCGGCATGGCGAGATCGTTGTCGGGGCTCGAATCCGACAGGCTGACCGCATTTACGCTGATTTCGCCGGCGTCAATTTCAGCTATGTAGGGCTCGTAGAAAGGCGAGGCGTAGGGATTTGGTCCGTAGGGTCCTATCTGCCCGGACAGGATGTTGAAGCCGACCGCCCACAGGCGGCCCGTCCGGGGATTTTCGGCGATCCCGGTGACATGCTGCATTCCGGTTACGGTTACCTCGCGCGCCGGCGTCAGATCGGCGTCCGTGGCCAGACCGTATATGACGGTGGAGTTGACATCATGCGGTTCGTACTGCCCGGAAGACAGGTACAGCATATCATCGACACCGGATGCAAACATCGCCTGGGGCCCAGGCACATACACGGCGCTGTCGGGATCGGCCAGTTCGACGCGGTCTATCGTGCCGTCGGGGCGGTATCGCCAGAGCATGTCGCTTTGGGGCAGGTTATAGGCGTTTAGTACGTAGAGGTTGCCTTCACGGTCCAGTTCGATTTCGCGCAATCCGTCCAGACAGGGGTTGTCGGGATTTTCGGGATTGAACGTATCGGGATCGTCATAAAGCTTGACTACGCTGTAAGGCGGGGTCGCGGCGTCGTCCGGCAGCAGTTTGGCGGCGGCCGGGTAGGGGTCGTTCCCGTCCGGGATCACCACCACCGGAACCACGTAAATGTAGGTGCCGTCGAACGCCGCGTCCAGGACCGGCCGGCCCGCCGAATCCGCACCGTCGCCCTGAATTCCGACGGTTACCGTGGCGGTTTTTCCATAACGCGGCTCGCTCACACCGGCTATCTGCCCGGGGGGGATTACCACGTCCTCGGTGTCGCCGAGCATTACGACCCCATCTTCGCAGTTAAGCCGGTAGAATCCGCCCGCAATGTCGCGAAGCAGTCTTATGTTCGAACGGTCGGATACGGGCGCGAGCCGCCTGACAAAGCCCCCCTGGGCATCCAGCACGTAAAAACGGTCCTCCATCTTGGTGGCACCATCGCTGCCGCCCCGCTTGCCGCTTACCAACAGGCTGTCCAGCACCGTACCGGCCGAGGCCAGAAGCCGTCCCGCCCGGGCGTCCGGCGCGGTCGAATAGGCCGCCGCCGAGCCGCCGGCCATCGGTATTCCGTCGCAGAGGTTCTTTCTCGCCTCGGCCCCGATCGTCCAGTCCCAGGAATGCACGTCGTAGGCGTCGACGTAACCGTCGCTGCTGAACGCCCCGTCCAGGCAAGCGCGGCTGGTGCCGTCCGGCATGACGTCGGCGGTCAAGCCGCACTGGCTCAGGACCGTAAGAAAATCCACTTCGTTGGTAAGATCGTCCCAGGTGATATCCAGACAGATGCCGTCGCAGTAGACGTAAACATTAAGATCGTCCAGAAGCGCGCCGGCCCCTCCGGAGCCCGGAGAAGCCGCGTTGCCGGAATCCGCCGAGTAAAGCATCGGCGACCGCGGTCCGATAAGCTCCAGTTCCACCCTAAGCCCAGCCGAAACGTCCAGCCGGCCTGCATCGATACGCCTTTGAAAAATGCCGAATCGGCCGCTGTCGGGCGAGCCGGGCCTTCCCGAGCGCGGCGGCGCCACATGCCCGATGTATATATAATGCTCCGACCTGAGTTGGTCATCGTGGGCCAGAAACTCCGGGACATCCTTAAGATAGACCATTATCGCCGTACCGGCGCTCAGGTCGGCGAACAGGTAATTGAACCGCACCAGAAACCGGCTCTCACGGCTGCTGTCAAAAACCACGTCAGCGCGGGCACGTACAAGTTGCTGTGTATCCGGGTCCAAAAGGTTGCGCATGACCATCATCCCGGAGGGGTCGGGGTTTAAGCCGGTGACCCGCTCGATGTGGATCCTGGTAAGGTCAGGATTGATCGGGTCGACAAAGTTGTTGTTTGACACCCGGGTTTGGTATTCGGTCTGGTCGTTGACATCGAGAAGGTTCAGCGAAAACGCCAGCGGCCGCCGCAGGGCGACCACACCGGCCGGATCTCCCTCGAAGCTCTCGTAATAGACCCTGTATCCCTGGGTGTTGAGAACGGCCCCCTCGCCCAGTGTGATGGACTTGACGAACAGCACCTCGGCGACTTGTTGATCGCCGGGCGGTTGAAAATCAAAGCGGTTGGTCAGGGTAAGCCTGGAACCCGCCTCCAGGTAAAGGCTCCGGATGGTCCAGCTCTGCGTGCTGAAGGAAGGCACTAACTCGACCGGACAGAGTAATTGTCCGGCATCGCACGGCGGCGGCACCAGATCCCGCCCCCTAAGTTCGAAAAAACCAGGCGGTGCGCCGCTTTGTCCCTCGGCCACGGTAATGTGTATATCATTGCCGCTTATGGTGCCGGCAAAGCTCGAGGTGTCCACGTCCAAGTACCGGTCGCCGCAGGCGTGGATTTCGTTGCCGGAGAACGAGGCTTGCCCGGCAAGAATCAACTGGCCGTAAGGAGTGAACGGCGTGGTGGATATCACATTATCGATTATGGATGCCTGACCGTCGAAACGCGCGCGTACAAGCCGCATCCGCGTCGATCTTATCTGGGAGTTGTCACCCACCAACAGCAGCCCCCTGCAGTCGAGAAAACCGCCGGGGCATAGTTTAACGGTCGAACCGCCCCTGATCACCATGCAGCCGGCCGCCTTCACCACGAGCCTGCCCGTGCCGGCCAGCCACGAATCGTCGTCCAGGCACAAGCTGTCGAGAACAGTCTCGCCATCGGCGTAAACGTATGCCCCGTGACAGGAAAACCCGCCTGACGACGGGCTGAAGGCAACGTTGTCGGTGATGGTACAGCCGCCCACCATCGAGTAGCCGAACCACAATACGATCCCCCCGCCGTCGGCGGCCGCATTGCCGGTGACGATGCAGTTGACTATGGCCGGGCTGCTGTGGCGGCAGAAGATCCCGCCGCCGGCGGAAACCGCGGTATTGTTGCGTATGACACAGTTGCGGACGGTCGGGCCGCTTTCGTCCCCGCAGTAGATTGCCCCGCCTTCTGAAATGACGTAGCCGTTGGCGATAGTAAGGCCGTCAACAACCGACATGGTCGTTTCGCCGGAATGGAAATAAAACCCTCGGCCCGCCTTCTGGCAGTCGATGACCGTGGCGGCAACCATCTCCGGATCGGACGGGGCGGAGGACCTGACCGTGATTCCCTTCCCCCGAAAATCAATGTCACGGTTGCCGATGCCCGTATATGTGCCTGCCGCAAGGACAACCTCGTCGCCCGAGTCCGCAAGATCGATGCCCGCCTGCACCGTCGCCAGGGGAGTGCTTGCGCTCAGGCCGTCGTTGCCGTCTCCGCCGCCCGCGGCGTCGACATAGTAGGTCTGTGAATAACAGGCCGGTCCGGCCCCGAAGGGAATAACCGCCGAAAAGATAGCCGCCGCTGCCGCGCCGAT
>Ga0180433_10002921_pt1 | contig 25738 bp, 47 predicted proteins | sample SS_ome_8_FD_132980 | JGI IMG/M metagenome (GOLD analysis project Ga0180433, IMG submission 132980) | Hypersaline lake sediment archaeal communities from the Salton Sea, California, USA - SS_1_D_1 metaG | ecosystem: Environmental > Aquatic > Non-marine Saline and Alkaline > Hypersaline >... | reverse complement strand
CAAATATATTTAGTGACCCATGCACCACCAACAAAGGGTTCAATATAATCCATTTCAGAAGTTAAATAAGAATTTATAACTTCAGCTATTTTCTTCCCAAGTCTTGCTTTTCCACCAAAATATCTCATAAATCTACCTCAAAATTTGTTATCAAAACCTCTTGCATTTGATGTTTTGTTTTATTATCTGAATACCCTCCAACTTTGGCATTATATTTTTTATTTAAATAATAAATATTATACATTTTTCCAAATGATTGTAACAATTCATTTCTACGAACGTCTTTTGAAATAATGTTTGACAATGCCCATTTACAGTTCATTGCTGATAACCAATTTAAAAATTTCTCCTCTTCTTTTTCATCCCATTTTTTAGCGGTATAACAATCATTACTTAATAAATATGGAGGATCAAGATAAAGTAGAGTGTTATCTTTTATTTTGGTTTGTTCATAGGATTGTAAAATAATATTAAATTTTTGAACCTGACTTTCAAGATTTTCAAGACTATGCTTCACATGTCTTGCCCCCCAAGTCTGATTAAACTCGCCCTTAGAATTAAATCTTGCTAACCCATTTGTACAACTGCCTAATAAAATATGAAATAATGCACTCTTTTGAATTCCTTGTTCTAATTTATTAAATTTAGAACGCAACTCAATATAATATTCTTGATTATCTCTAATAATTTCTGGATTATATGAATTAATAATATTAATCAATTTTTTATTATGATTTTTAATATTTAACCATAAATCGATAACATGCTTATTAGTATCACAAATAGTATATGATTTAGCTTTAGTATTTAAACTAAATACAGCACTTCCAGCAAACGCTTCATATATCGAATTGCATTTTGCTTGTTTAAAAACTTCTTGAAGAATAGGTAATAAATTTTTTTTATTTCCAGGATATTTAAAAGGATAAAGAGGGTTTTTTATTTTTGGAAAAGAATTAATATTTATTTCATTTATCAAATTCTTCTTTTTTCTAACTTGTTTATTTTCAATAACCTTTTTATCAGACTTTTCCTTTGGTTCGATAATTTCTAAAGTTTCTTTACTGGCTTCATAAGCATCTTTTGTAACTAAATATTCCATATTTGTTTCTACATTTTTAACCCAAAATTCAGATTCTTCATATTTTATAAAAGGTTCTAATTCATGATACACCTTTTCCAAATCTATGTCTTTATAAGTTAATTTATTTTCAATAGCTTCTTTAATTGTGCAATAAAGTTTTCCTTTTCCAGCTTTACCAACTTTTGTGTTTTTAATTAATTCAATGTTACCTCTTTGCCCATCAAAATAAGCATTGCTAATTTGTGCTTGAATTTGACTGTTTAATTTATAAGATTTAGCCGGATTAACTTTAAATTCTCTAGCAACTAATTTTAAAATTTCTTCTTTTTTTAAGTATTCGTTTAAAGTGTTGTCTATAAATTCTCTTGAAAATTTAGCTGATTTTTTTTCTAAAATTTTTGATTTTAAAACCTCTTCATAAATTTTAATTCCTAGTTTCGTGGCATTGTTTTTAATAATAGGTAGCCCAACTAATTTAACATCTGATTCGTTTTTCTTGTTTTTATAAATATAAAGATAGTTCTTTTTTAAACCTTTTCTTTCTTTAATTAAACGATTACCTTCTTTTTTATTTTTTCCTTCCTCATCTTTAATAGGTTGTTCAGTAAAAGGACACATTAAATAATCAATATATGTTTCAATATTTAATTTAAAAGTTTCAACTGGAAAAGGAACATTATCATTAATTATTTTAACAATTTCTGTTAAACATTTTTCAACGTATTCTCGATTGTTATTTTTCTTATCAAGAGCTTTACAGAAAAGCGAATCAGTGTTATGAACTAAAACATTATTTGCATAAAATTTTTCATATTTAGGAATAGACAAATCATAAACATAATCATTATATTGTATTTCTTTTATTGTTTTAATACATCTTAATCTAAAATCGTTTGGATTATTATTCATGAATTTTTTAACATAACTATTAATTTTTTTATGATAAATTTCAGCATCTTGTGCATGAATATAACGAAAATCACTAAAAGTGTAGTTTTGAATTCTATTATTTTTCTTTTTACATGAAAAACCAATAATATTTTTATAAATTTCTTTATCCAAAACATTTAAATGAAAACTATAAGTTCCTGAATATTTTCCTTTATAATTATTCTGTTCAGTTTCTTTTATTTTTGATGTTGATATGCCAACCTTTAAAAACAACTGTTTTAAATCATCTATTAAATCCTCATTGATGCTAGTATATCGTATAATCGGACTGCTTTTACGAATGCTTACTGTCCCGTCTCCTGTCATACATCCTTTTAAAAACTCGCATATATTTTCTTTTGATTCGTTAAATAACCATTTTGGAACTCTTTTTGTATAAGAATTTCCTATTAACTCGTTATTTTTTAAAAAATTAACAATATCTTTCCCAACTAAACGAATATCTGTGGTTTTTTGCCGATGTTTAATTTTATAATTAAGATTAATATGTGAAAGAACATTTTCTATATATTCATTTATATATTCAAAAGATAAACTAACGGAATTTGATTCAAGATTTCCATTAGCAATAAACATCCCCATTAAATTATATATTTCTTTTTGATAATTTTTTGATTTGATATTTAAAATTGGGCTATTTTTATTGTATAATAAAAATTTATATTTTTTATCTTGAAGGTCTTTAGGAGTAATTTCTTTATATTGCAAATTTTCATCTAAAACTATTAAACTATGGTCTTCAGTAATACAAATATGCTCTTGATTTGTAAATTCAATTTTATAAATTTTTTTATTACATTTATGTCTAACAATTTCTTTCGGATATACAAATTGGTTTTTAAAATTAAAATCGCATGATAATATTTTATCATCATTCCAAATTTTAATTTCTTTATCGTTACGATATATAACAAAATTGTTATTGTTATTCCATAAATTTTCTATGGTTTCGATTTTATTTGGTAAAATAATATTTGTGTTTTTTGTTACACTATCTCCTTGAAGTATTTCAAATCCATATTGTTGCATCATTTCTTCAACAAATTCATGTATCTGCTGACCTAACCAACAGCAATCCCATCCTGCATTTGGAGTATGAACTTTTTCAAATATAGAAGACCTTATAATACCATAAAGCCCATTCAAAAAAATCTTTATAGCAAATATCAATGGATTTTTTTCATCTTTTTCTTTTAATTCAAATCTTTTCTTTAATAATGATTGAACATGAGAACTTAAAATATGTGAAGTAGAAATATCGTAATGCCCTTTAACTTGAAAAAAATCATTACCATACCAAAGATTATCAAATTTTTCAGAGTCTTTTTCAGCAAATAAATTAAACATACAAAAAATATGAGGATAAAGAGAAGCAAAATCAATATACCATACATTGTTTGCTTCTTCATATTTTGGAAGTAAGACTCTACCGCCCATTTCTTCTATTTTACTACTTTGTTCTGAATAAGTTGGTTCTTCATTCATAAAATAACACGCAGATTTATATGTCAAAGAAGCAATTGAACTTCTTATCCATGATAAATTTCTTATATCTTTTTCAGATAATAATTCAGTAAATGGCTTCCAATAATCCCAAAGTTTATCAAACATTTGTTTAGTAGCCATAACGTCATTTTTTAAATATTTTTTAATTTCTTCTGTTTCTTCTTTTGTCCATATATCTTTATGAAAAATATTAAAATCAATTTGTCCTTTTTGAAAATCAAGATTCATTACTTCCGCTATATGAGCTAACGAATGTTTTTTAAAATCTAATTCCATTAACTCACCACGATTTTTATATGCAAAACCATTACGATTTTTAGTTGTATTATTACCTAATACTTGCATACAATCAACATTCAAGTATCGAATTGACTTACTTGCGAATCCATTGTTTATTAAAATAGGAAAATCAAATTCATCGGAATTATATCCAATTAAAACAGAATGTGACTCTAAAAGATTAAAAATTTGTTGTAAATCTTTTTTTGGGTCTAAATAATATTCTTTATTTGTTTTATAAGAATAAGCTCCAAAATATTTTATTTGTGCATAATCAATATAATCTTCATAATGACTTCGTAAATTAACTTCTTTACCATTAGGATAAAAAGCACAGGTTTCAATATCGAAAACAAGACATTCATTTTTTACCTGATTTAAAATTTGAGAAATGTTTAATTTATTCATTATTCAGAATCCCATGCTTTTTGTCCATCTTCAATTAAATCATCAGAAATTACTGTTTCTTCAACTGGAATTTCACCTGTATAGTCAATGCCTCTTGCACCTTTATCAATTGTTAATCGTTTGAGTCTTGATTGTGCTGAAACTATCATTTGTTGAGAAGCCAAAAAATAACTTTTAAAATCTGCTAAATAATCTCTTACATCACTTACCTTTGACCTGGCTAGAGCCTTTGCCTGACTGGTATCCTGGGTTCTTACTTTTTCTTGGGCTTGATAAAATTTGCTTTCTTCATTATTCAAAACTCTTTCCATATAACTTTCTAAAGCATTTACTACTGAACAAAGTTTAGCATAAATAGCAGTAGATTTATCTAACATATAAGCTAATTCGTTTTCATCCAATAAATCTCCTGTGAGCATTTTTTCGCTCCATTCATCAATCCAAGCAAAAGATTTAGCAAATATTTTGTAAAGCTGGTCAACTTTATTTTGTTGTAAATAATTATAAATTTCTTTACTTGTCATTTTAAAATCCTTTATAAATTTTTTAAAAGTTCTTTATAATCCGCACAAGCTAAAATTTCTTCTCTTAAATGAGGATATTTTTTTATACAGTTTTTATATAATTTTTTATATAACCACTTATGATATGGTAAAATAATAAAATTTAAATAAGGAATTATTTTTGATAAAACAAAAATATCAAAAGTCATTAACCATTCTGGATAACCTGCAACTTTATAACTAACCCAACCTGGATGAGTAATATCAAATAAACAATGCCAACCCAAAGAACAATAGCATCTTAATTCCCCATATTTTTCTTTTGTTTGTCTTACATTAATTCTTCCCCATCTGCATAAATTTTTATGTAAATAAATTACACACCAATCTAATCCAGACCAATCAAAATTATCATCTCCCCATATATGAATTGACATTTTGTGTCTCCTTTTATATTTCTAAATAATCTCGAACATTATTTGAAATTATTATTAAAATATTTCATGTTTTTTTTGAACCAATGCACCAGCTACAAAACTGATTACTGCAATAAAAGCTGTAAAAATTATATAACTCATTTTATTCACCATCCTTTCGAATTTCATCAGATTCATTAGAATCATTTTCAATATTATTTTTTTCTTGATTGTTTTTTATTCCTTTTAAAAATATAACTCTTTGAGCTACAACAGAATAATAATTTTGTTTTGTTTCAGGGTCTTGCCGACAATCTAATCTGCCTTCAATAAAAATTTGACTGGCTTTTTGTAAATATTTATAACATTGATCGGCTAAATTATCAAAGGTCACAACATTAATAAACAATGCATCATAGTTTTTTCCATTATCAACTGCTAACCTAAAACGAGTAATTTTTTTTGTGTTTTCATTGATTTTATACTCTGGATTTGCAGTTAATCTTCCTAAAAACAATATTCTATTCATTTTTTTTCTCCTTTTTAGGTCTTCCACGACCCCTTTTCTTTTTAGAATTTAAAACTTCTTCGGAAATTTTATTTTCAACTTCTGAATAATCTTCTTCTAAAGTTTGGTCTAAATCATTTGCTTCATATTTTTGTGCTAATTTTTCACAACTATCTTTCAATATCTCTTTTTTAATTAACATTTCTTTTACTTTTTCCTGTTCTGGTTCGGGCAATTCAGGGTCGATTCTTATTTCAATCCCTTCATTTGAATTATAAACATCAACAAACCCTTTATCATAAAGAAAAGGTAAATGAATTTCACTTCCTTCTTTAGCGGATTTAGAAGATTTGGTTTTTTCTAACTTTACTACAACATCAAAACCAACATCCTCAGAAATGGTAGTATATCTTAATTTTCCGTCAGGGTCAAGAAAATAAGTTTTAAATTTCTGAATCGGTGAATCAGATTTTTGCCCTCTACGGATAAATAATCTAATATAAGCCCAGTGGCGAAGTGCCTCACCACCACTAACGTCAGCATGGGTAAAAAAAGAACCAATTCCTGCAATTCTAATTTGTCCTATCATTATAACACTGGCTTTAGCATTAAAAACATCTGGTGCAACAACTCTAAAAAACTTTGATAATGTCCTTGCTAATTCGGCTATTTCTTTAGAAGCTAGTTCTCTTTCTTTTCCTTTGTTTTCTCTTTCGTTTAAAGGACTCATAGCTTGAATACTATCTACTACAATTATATCAGCTACTTTTTCTTTACAAAGTTTACGAATAATTTCTAATGCCTGTTCGGCTGTTTCACATTTTTCTGCCAAAACTAATTCATTTAAATTAACACCCAAAGAGATAGCTCTTTCTTTATCAAATGTATGTTCTAAATCAATATAACAAGCTATTTGATTGTTTTTTTGGGCATTGGCTATTGTCTGTAAAACTAATGTAGATTTACCAACTTTTTCACCACCATAAATTACAGTAAATGTTCCTTTTTTAGTTCCTTCGCCAATAAAATTATCTAATTCTTTTATTCCTGTAGGAATAATTTCTTTTGTTTCTGATTCATTTCCAAATGATAGTATTTCATTTTTATTATCTTTATTAAAATTTTTCATCGTCTCTAAAAGTTTTTTCTTTCTTTCATTGTTCATTTAAATTCTCCTTAATCCCACAAATTAAAATAATATTTTTGAAATAATTTCCATCCATTATTATATCTTTTAATTTCCTCTGAAGTCATAACATGTTTATTTGTTCTTTGAATAAATTTCTGTAAACTTTTATTTCTTTTTTCTTTATAATTCCATTTATACCATTTGCTATTTTGAATTTTTTTAGTTACTTCAAATGTCCAAATAATTTCATTTAAAACATTCTTCCATCCTTCTAAATCTACTTCTTTTCCATCTTTGCTTGAAAAATCATAAGGAAATCCATGAACTTGATTTTTTAAATCTTTTAATCCTTTTATAATAATTTCTGATAAATAATAATCAAAATTCCAGACATCTTTATCTGAATATCCTCTTAATCCTCTTTGAATAAAATATTTACTTTCTAAATAAAAATTTTGAGGAAATTCTTTGATATGTAAAAAAAATCTATAAATATATAAATATTTATCTCTCAACCAACTATTTTTCAAACTTTTCATCATTTCTTCATAATCTTTATAAGAAGTGTTTTGTATATTTTTATTTAATTTTCTTTTAATAAAATAATATAAATTATCTATAGATACAAATAACCAAGAAAACCAATAAAGAATTATTGTTGAAATTAAAATATTTAATAACATTATTTCCTCCTTATAAATCTTTGATAAAAGAAATTATCTGTTTCAGTTTCGGGAATATTATTTGGAACAATATTTTTATTTTTAGAAAAATAATTATAAATCTTATTGAATATGTTTTTAAAAAATTTAATAATCATTTTTTAAACCCCTTTTATATATTTCCCAAAAATCTTCAAAAGATAAATGAACCATTCTTTTTTTATCTTTGTTTTCAGTAATAACCACTGCTATTTTGTCAGAATGTAATGGAATTTCTTCCTGACATTTATTGTACCAATCTTGATTATAGACTGATTTAATATTTCTTTGTTTACATTCAATATATAATTTTATTTTATTAGAAATATCGCCTTTAATGGTTGACCCACCTGATGCCTTAGTTGTATGAGCAAAGAGATCTTTTTCTTTTAATTTTTGAACCACATAATCTTCCAATTGTTGCCAAGCTTTATTTCTCATTTTCTATCCTTATAATATCTACATTGATTTTGATACCATTCACACCAATATTTATCGGAAATAATAATATTCCATCTTATATATTTTGCATAATATCTTAAACATTCAGCCCAATTAATCATTTCTTTTTAATGTTTATCTTTTTAGAAATTTCCTTTTTACTTCTAAAATCTAAATCTTCAATTAAACCTAAAATTCCAAGTACAATAGCATCTGATGCATCTGTATCATTTAATTCCATATCAAATGTTTCTTTTAAATAATTAGCAACTGATTCTTTTGGTTTTCCAGTAATCATTGTAATTTTTAATTTAGCTCTAGCACTTTTTGCTAAAATAAAATGATATGGTGTTTTTGTTTCTAAACAAACCGCTAATGCTAAAGTTCCAAATCGTGTTAATTTTTTAAAAACATCTGCTTGAACAAATTTTCCAAATCTCATTAAAAAAGAATCTTCTATAATAACAAAATTCTGTTTGTTTTTCATTTTAGAAATACTTTTTTTAAATTCAGCATACATTTCTTTATAAACTAAATTTATTTCTTTTTTATCAAATTCTAAACACCACCAATCAAATGTTGCATGTGTTTTTGTAGTTGTAATATAACAACATCCAGTTCTTTCGGCAATATCTAATCCAAGAGAACAAGTATTTCTTTTAATTTTTTTATTTAATTTGTTTTCTAAATCTAAAATTTTAATTTTCATCATCCCATCCTTCTTCGTTGTACCACCATTCAATACAAGGTAATTGTCTTCCTTCTTCATCTAATCCTTGTAATATTTGACAATAAGTACATCCTCTTGGAACACAATTATCACAACACGCCCAATTGTTTTCTCCTGGCATATAATACCAAGTAGCCATTTTTCCACATTTACATTTTAATTTCATCAGTCATTTCCTAAATACAAATAATAATCATAAGTTTGAATTTCTTTATCATAACAAACTCTAATTCTTCCTGTTTCTGCTGTGCCTTTAATTTCATAAGCAGATTTTTCTAAATCTTCAATACTTTCTTCTATCTCTTTATAAGAAGGAGATCTATTATCTAATCCCCATCTATAACCTTCAGCTTGAAAAATTCTATATAATAATCCAATTATTTTATTTCTTTCATATGACATAATTATTCTCCAGATCTAAGTGTTATTAATTTTGTTTCTTTATCAAAATATGTAGGAATGTTTATATATTGCAATCCAGATTTACTATCTCTCATTTTTTCAGTTTTAAAATATGTATTTTGATTATCATAAATTATTTCACCAGTTTTTTCATTTTTATGTTTAGACCAATAGTATTTGGCTACAATTGAAGCATAAGCATGAATCATTTGTTCTGCATACATTTCTGTTTCATTTTTCATTTGAGCAAAGGCTATGACACATCCGCCATGAATAGTTAATTGATTGTTTATTTTTTCATACAAACTATCTGTGATTGAATAATCACTGTCTGTTGGTTTGAGCCAGTCAATTATTGTCACTACATTATCTTCTAATTCAATTGAAAATGGTTCAATAAATTTATGTCTTGGTGGTAAATAAAAATCTCCTTCTTTTAATCCTAATGAAGCAGATATAATATCGAAATTACTGCCTGCTTCAGTTGAAATATAATATGGTTTAATTCCTTGATCAACAAATTGTTTAATAAAATTACAACTTAATGTAGTTTTACCTCTGCCACTTTTTCCGCCAATAACAATTAAACTTCCATCTCTAAATCTTGCATATTTATCAAAAAAAGGAATTATATATTCTAACGGTTTTCCTCTATCCATAAAATCATCAACCCATTCAATTTTATTTAATGCTTTAAACTGCTTACCTATTTTTTGAACTTTTTGTTCTTTTAATAAGTAATCTAAAGCATCTTCTATTTCTTTTTTAGTGTAACCAAGAGATTTTGAAATTTCTACTGTATTAGCAAATCTAACACTCTCCATTTTTAAATGTTCTAATATTTCTTTTGCTAAATCTTTTTTATCATAAGTATCATATCTGTTTAAACTATCGACAATTTTTTTAACCTGAGAAAAAGATAAAGATGGTTTACAAAAATTTTTATTTATAAATAACAAAACAGATAAAACATTAGAAGAATTCATTTGTTTTCTAAATACTCCGCCAATTTTAGTGAGCTCTGTATCACGTTGACCTTCAGAAATAAAACCTTGTAATTCAATTTCATCATTTTCAATTGCTTTTTGAATTTCATCATCTGGTTTTATTTCTTCTTTTTTATCTTTTTGTAATAATTCTAATAAAAATTTCTTTAGTTTGTCTGGCATTTTTGAAATTTTCTTGCCATTCCAAGTTCGAACATAATCATCGACAATAGACGGGGCTATTACTACATAAGAATTATTTGCTCTAAAATCAATTTTATATCCTTTTCGTCTTAAATTTTGATGATTAACAAAATCAAATTTCTCGTCATAACTATACAAATAATGCCAACCGTTTCGAGTTTCTGCTACAGATGTTCCATTCAATAAAACTTCAATTTCTTCTGATATTTCTTTTGTGTCTATATCAACAACCATCACATTGCTTTGTTTACCACAAACTAATCCTAATCCTAATCCAGCATCTACCCATTCTCTCCATCTTCGAATATCATTTGTAATATTTTTCTTCCAACTTTCTCCTTGAATTGGATCTTTACTTTTTGGTTGTAATGGTATTAAATAAAATCCTGAATTAGAATAAAGTTCCAATAATTTATCTATTTCTTCATTTGTTTTAATATCTAAAAGATGCATAATATAATCGGCGATTTCATCATCAGATAAATTTTTCATATCTGGTTCAATTTTTTTAAATATATCAAAAATAGTTCCTAATTCTCCGCAATTATAACAAGTTACTTTATACCCAAACTGCGGATAAATTTTACAAGAAGGTTTTTCATTATCCTGTGAATGATTATGTTTAAATGGACAACTAAATAATTTAGTTGATTTTATTTGAAGTTGTGGAAAATGATACATTAAATATTCTGCAACATGACTTTTAACTAAATTTCTTAAATTTTTATTCATAATTTTATTTATATTTTTTTGGTTTGAATCAACTTTAAAATTTCTTTTTTCTTTCCATGATTATTTAGCCATCTCCAATAAATAGACATAACTTCATTAAAAGAAATAGGTTTAAAATTATTTACATCTACTCCACAGTTTATACATAAAGCATATTGGTTTTTTTCATTTTTAATTTCCTTAGTGTGCCAAGCACAATGTACATGAGAATTTAAAGTTAAAGGATAATAATAGCTATCGTCTGAAATAATAGTATGAATTGGATTGTGAATTAAGTTTATATAAATACCTGCAATATTAAGAATTATTCTATGATTTTTCGTTTTTAAACTATTTGAATTATCATGATTTCCTTTTACAAATATATATCTACCAATAAGTTTTTTTAAATAATAATCTTTTCTATTTATTGTTCCTTCTCCTTCTTTTCCTCCCTTTGAATTTCTAAAACAAAAATCGCCTAAATGATAAATTATTGTATTGCCAGTTGCTCTGTTGTTTGCATTTTTAATTAATTTTGTATTCATTTCTTCAAGATTTTTGAAAGGTCTATTACAATAACGAATTATATTAGCATGTCCATAATGAGTACATCCAGTAAAAAGAATATCATTCATAGTTTCTCCTAATAATATTTTAAATTATTTTAATTCTCCAATAATGTCATCTGCCAATCCCATTATAACAGCCTGTTCAGAACTATAAATTGTGTCGTGAGAACACAATTCTTCAATTTCTTTTAAAGTAATATTTTTTCTTGTTTTTTTCATACGTTGATAATAAATTTTATACATTATTTTTCTAGTCTTTTCAGAAAATTTTGCCCATGTTTCAAAATCTTTTGAATGTCCATAATATCCTTCAGAGCCGTCATGAATTAACATAAATGTATTTTTTGTTAAAACTCTTCTCTCACCTGCTTGAATAATTATACTTCCCATTGAATATACTTTACCTATACCAATAATAGTAACAGGAGAATGTAAAGATTTAATAATATCATATACACCAATTCCATCTTCCCATGAACCACCACATGTATTTAATAAAATTGATATTGGTGCAATTTCACGTTGTTCAAGAATGTGTAGATTACGAATTAATTCTGCAACTGTGTAACTTGTTACTACATCACTATCTTCTTCATTGTTTTTACCGCCGAAATAAATTGTTCTTGTAGGTAAAAATAAATTATGTTCATGAAATTCTGAAAGTTCACTAAAAGAATATTTGTTTTGTCTCTTCATAATATTATTCTTTATAATTTTTTAATAATTTCATAAGAAATTTTAGATAAATCCACTAAAACAGATTTTATTTCATTTTTTTTAATTTTATCATTGGCGAGTAACGTATTAATTATATCCTTTGCTATCATGATAGCAGTTCTTTTGTCAGTTGATTCTTCATCACGATAAGAGGATTTTCTTGTAAAGGTTGAAGTTTTTTCTTCTATTTTTTGCTCGTTTGTTTTTTCTACAGTTTGAATTTGAGCAAATACAATTGTTTTAACATCTCTTTTTCCATCATTAGTTATTTTAATGTTAACTTTAAGAACATCACCTTTTTTAACATTTTCCAAATAACTTTTTACGTTTGGTGCAACAGTAAACCATTCTTTTTCATTAGCTTCATCAAAAAGATAATAGTCTCTTGTCTTAGAAATGGCTTTGACTGTATAAATCATTTCATCTGCTATTTCTTCTTGTGGTTCATCATTTGTTTCTGCTTCTTGTTCTGGTTCTTCACTAATAACTTCATCTCTTTTTTGAATAAAAGTAACACTATCCCCTATTACAGTTACATTTACAGGAGTATTAGCTTTAATTTCATCTAAAAATTCAATAACATTATTAGCCAATTTATATGTTTTTTCTTCCTCTTCAATAAATTTAATAATTTTTTTATTAGCAACTAACCATTTTACAGTTAATTCTTTCTTAATACCTTTTGATTTTCCTTTATAAATTTTCTTTTGATAAACCATTTTTTATTTCTCCTTTTTTAATTTTTACTATCCTCATTTATATTTATAAATATCTCTTTTTCTTGACATTTACAATCTGTTTTTGAACAAACGCAAAACTTTTTTAAACTAATTTCTTGATTGTTAATAATTAATTTAACATTAGCTTTTAAATTATGTCCTTCTAAATAATTAATAAATTCTTTTACTTTCATTCATTTCTTTCCCGTTTTTATTATTTTTTATCCATTATATATAATACGTTAATAATTTGTCAAAAAATTTTTGTTGTTTTTTATTTTTTGATGACAAAAGAATAGTTTCAATTTCATTTCTTTGTATTAATAAATTTTCAATATTTTCCATTTCATAATAAACCTTATTTATTATTTTTTTAACTTTACATATATCTTTAATATATATACCATCTCGTCTCACCGACACTAAAACATATTCTCCTTTTTTTATTTTTACTTTTTCATCTATAGCACATTTGCTATTTTTAAACATTTCATAATAAAAGTCTGCAAAATTCATTTTACTTTCCTCATTGTTGATGTTTTTTTTATTTTTTTCTTTTTGTTTTTAGCTATTTTCTTTTTTCTTTCTAATCTTTTTAGGCAATCTTCATAAGTGATGATTTTTTCCGTAGAATATATTTGAGGGAAACGTTGAGCTAGTGAATTTTGAAAAGGAAGAAGTGAAAAATCTATTTCTTTTTTTGGAAGGTTTCTCAAAATATCTTCTATAGGTTTTGTTACCCATTCTGGTAAATTAATTAAATCAATTATTAACTTTCTTATTTCTTTATCTCTTTCAGTATCATTTTCAGAGATAATAATATTGTCACTAATATCTCCACATCTTATCTTTTTTTCAAGAATTTTATATCCATTTTCAACAGGTTTATATACTCCAGTCCCGCCTTTCCACTTTGTATTCATACTAAAAATTTTAACATTTGGTCTCACGCATAATTGCTCTAGATCGCAGTCCTTGCTTATAATAATACATTCATTATTTTCAAAAACTTTTGTAGCGATAGCAATAATATCATCTGCTTCTATTCCAAACTCTGTATCAAGAGGAACATCAATTTCTTCTATATCCAAAAATTTTTTCCCCTCTGGAAAATTCAATAAATCTAAGTAATTATACATCCCACTTAGCCAAATTAAATGAAAATCAGTTGAATCTTCTATTTGGGAAATTGTTTTTTGAATTCCTTTATAATGAAAACCCCAATCTATCAAATCATGACTTTTCCTATAATCATCTCTCTGTGCCTTATAATTTTTATCAAACGCTTTCCTCCACGAATTTTTCCCGTCGCCAGCTAAAATTACAACCGTATCTTTATCTACTCCGATCCGTTTAAGCAAAGAAATCAAAGACATGAAATAAGAATAATTTGAAGGTAATATAAAACCTTCTTCATTACCATTTTCTATTTGTCTTTTCTTTTGTGCATTCCAACTAAATATAGCCTGATGAATAATAGAAGAATTATCCACAAGAATATAACGTATCATTTTTATCCTTTATTATTTACTAATATAAGGCTCATCTTCATCAACAGGCAAACAATCAACATGATAATATTTTTCAAATGTTCCTTCAATATCTTGATCACAAATAATTCCAAATTTTTCCATTATATAAATTTTTTGTTTGCATTCCACACAATACAAATTATCATTATAATTTGTTAATATTTTAATTTCCATTAGTTGAGTTCTCTTCTTTTAAATAATTTGGCATGTCATTTAATTCTTTTGACAATATACCTCTTTTAATCATTTCTTCAGTGTGAACATACGCCATAGCATTCCAAGCTATAGCTGAAGCATGGTCTTCATCTTTTTTACCTTCCAATAAACAATAAGCATGTCTTATTAATGAATCTAAATAACGTGATAAAGGTTGTCCCTTTTCCCAATTCCGATCGCCATATTTTTTTGCACCATTTTCAAAATGTTGAGCTAGTCTTTTTAATGCGATTGAGCTAATTAAATCAAATCTTCCTTTTCCGTCTCTTGAATCTCTTACACTTCCAGTATTAAATTCTTGTCTTTGACCGCTATCTTGCACTTTATTAAATTCTGACATTTTTAATCCTCTTACTTTAAGTATAACATATTTAAAAGTTTATTGTCAAGATAATTTCTTCTTTTTTAATTCATATTTTTCATCAAGAAATTCTAAAAGTTGATTTTGAGAATTAAAAAACTGACCTCTACTCCCAAACACCCAACCAACAAAACTTTCAGGATAATCTTCTCTTTTCATTGTTTGAATAACATAGATAGGTTTCTTTAATTTTCGACAATATCCAGCTTCATAAAATGTTCCACAATTATGCACGATAAAACCATTAGCAATGAAATTTCCTGATTCTGTGACTAAATCATAAACTGTATTATATGAATAATATTGTTTTTTTAACATGACATGTTTTGATGTATTATTAATTGTAAAATTTAATAATTTTCTTTTATAGTCAAATTGGCTTGGAAATAAAAAAATAAATTTTTTCGAAAATATTATTTGATAACCTTTATAATTTTTTATAATATTAGTAGTTCGTTTGATAATTGAAGATTTATATTTTATATTTAGATTATTAAGTATATTTATAACCATATTATAGTTTTTTTCATTAGCCATAGATTGACAATATCGAATAGTCCATTTATCATACCAACCATCAGCATCTATTGCACCTGTAATAAACCCACATTGTTTATTTTTGTTATTTATATGCATATTTATAATTTGTCTTAATTTTTTATAATTTATTTTATCAGTTATATATAATTTATAATAATATTCACATTGTGTTTTAAATCTTTTATCTTTAATTGATTTTTCTTTTTTAATTCTGCTCACTATATCAAATAAAGAAAATATTTCTTTTACTTTTTCCAATTCTTCTAGTTTATCTGATGTACAAGTTGCACAAACTCCGTATTTATCATTTTTAAAATTAAAATCATGTAAGCAATATCCTTTTATCCATCCTCGATAAAAATCTTTATTTGTATTAGAAAAATTAATTTCAAAAACCTTATTTTTCTTTTTAATAATTTCTTTAATTGATTTATATATCCCTGCATGTTTTTTAGATACTTTCATAAATTCATGATTTAAAGTACAAGTAATTTTATTGTTATTTCCTACAAATGTATGACAAAATTTTTTCCCTTGATTTATAATATCAAATACTTCAGATTCTACCAAATAGGTTCGTTTATTAATTGTTTTAATACCTAAAATTTTATCTCCTATTCTAATATCTTTAATTTTCTTTTGAGTATAATTATTCATTGTCACTAATGTATTTTCTCCTACACATGGCGAATCGCCAGGATTTATTTTACAAATTAAAAAATCAGAATTTTCAACATAAAAATCATCACCAGGAACTACTTTTAAAAACGGTTTTTTATTTTCATCAATATAAAGTATGTGTTTTCCTTCCCAAATTAAATCACTTCCTTCTGCAACTTTATCGTTTAATCCAGCATTAATCCATCCATTTACTTTTTTATGATAATCTAACGGATTTAAACCAACCTTATTTTGCTCTTCATTGCATGGATTAAATACATAAATAGGATTTCCATTTTTATCAACTCTTAAATCTAATTCTTTTTGTAACTCTTCTCTCCAGCCAGCACCCCCATCTTTAGCTTGGGTTTTTGACATTGCTCCAACTAAATAGGTTTTAATCCAATTGTTAATTATTTGTTCCATTAATAAATTGCTCCACTTATAGATTTATAGAGAATATTTAACCATTTCTTTTCTAAAAGTTCATCAACATCTTTAACAATAACTGAAACCCTTTTCATAAAAGGATGTTTCTCTAACATTTCTTTTTGTCTTTCGTTTCCAGCAATAAGTATTGTAGGTTTTCCTGAATACATTGCAATAGATATTTCAAAATCTGTTCCCCAATTAGGTCTTCGATTTAAAATTTTGTCTTGTAATTTATAAAAAGATTTTTTAAAATCTACATTTTTTTCAATTAATTTTGCTGTGATAATAAGATTATTTGTGTTTTCCCAATAATGAATTTTATCAATTATATCACCTTCTTTACAATTTTCATCTGAAATAATAGTTAATTCTTCTTCAATACCTTCTTCCATATAATCATTCATATTTGCCACTACAACATCTGCTTTTTGAACTGAAAGAATATCTTTGTCATATATGAGATTCGGAGAAATGGAAGAGGTTAAACCTTTTTTATCAATAGAATCTGCTTCTTTTGAATTTAAAGCGTCTAAAAAAGAAATTGGATAGACACCTCTTCCCTTATAATTTTTATAATAGTCAATAATTTTATGTCTCCATTCTAAACATTTATCAATACATTCTCCAGCTATACGACCAGCCAAATATACATACATAACCGGAACATCAACTCCTTCGCTATTTATAATTTTTTTGTTAGGATTTAACATTTATTTCTCTTTTTTAAACAATCACCATTCCATCTTCATCTTGATTATCTTCAGCAATATCTCTTAATTCATTTATCATATTTCTTACTGTTTCAATATCTCCAAAAATACCTAGCTCAGACCTATTCTCATCATACTCGCACATACACTTTTCACCACATTCTTCACAAACTTCATCACTATCTTTATAACCTACAAATCTAAAAATAAAACAACCCTCTGGATGTAAAATATTAAACCTTTTTATACTTTCAATTAAATCTTGTAATTCTGGCATTAAATTATTTTGCTGTTCCATCCGTAGAATAATTAAAAGTATATTTCCAATTTCTGCTGTCTCTCGGTCTTTGAAAATCGCAATAACCAAAATAATTACAGTAAAAACAACCGTTTCCTATTGATTTATGTTCACAAAAATTATTATTATCAGCACAGATTTTATTCATTTAAATATCTCCATTTTCCTGACGTGCTTTATCTTCTCTTTTATCTAAAAATCTTCTTCTAAATTCATCAGAACAATGTTGAATAGCATAAACACAATCATGCAAATGAGTATATTTTTGTTCTCTTGTTGACATATATTTTTTCATTAAAATAAAAGTCAAATATTCTAAATCACCTTTAGTTTCAATATCTTTTAAGTTTTGAATCATAAACAATAAATTTTTATATTTTTCTCGATGGTTTTCATTAATATAAGGCATTGATATTCTCCTATTTAATTAATATTAAATTGTCAACTAATTTCTTCATAATTATATTTTTTTGCAATATAAGAAGCAAAATATTTTCCAATTGAATCTGCAAAAATTAAATCACAAAAAATTCTTGGAATAACTTCATAATAATGATAAATTGCTCCTCTTGTAAATTCAATTTCTAAAATTTCAGATTTTATATCATAACCGATACTTTTAACACTTGAAGAAGTTACATTAATTCTTTTCATTTTTTCTATCAATATATAATTTTATTGTGTTTGTTATAAATTTTTCAATTAAATTTTTAGTGCATTTTTTCTTTTGATAATATTCCTTTATAAATCTTTCAAATTTTGAACCATATTCTATAGTCAATATTGCACTACCATTTTTTTGTTCTTTTACATCACAAATTTTTACAATACTTTCTGTTTTGTTTTTCATAATCTACAATTTACCTCCACTTTATAATTACTATAAATTTCATTTTTTAATTCTGTTGTTAATGCCATTTTAAAATCTAATTCCATCTCAGCGTTTGCTACAACTAACCCTGTTGATTTTGTAAATTTATCACAAAGTTTAGCAATTTTTTCTTCTAATTTATTTTTCTTTTTTATAAGAACGGTGTATTTTTTCATTTCTCCAAATCCTTTAATTCCCAACTTAATTTAAACAGTATATGTAAATCATTATGAAAATTTGATATTGCACGTTGAGCATGTTTTATAAATTCTTCTCTTTTAATTTTTTCTTTTAATTTTATTCCGTTATTAACTTCTTTATAATTTCTTTCTAAAATTTCAACTAAATCAGATGTAATTTCTAAATATCTTTTATATATATCAATTAATAATATTGAATCTTTCATTTTATTTTCTCTTGTTCTTTAATTTTAGCAATATATTTTTTATTTTCTGTATCTAATTCAGCTTCCAAAGATTGATTTATTTCTTTTCCTTCTTTTCTTGTTTTTTGAACAGCTCTGGCAACTTTTTTTAGTGTTTGACTTGCTATACCATAAACACCTTCAAACAATCTTCCTATAACAGTTCCAATAATTGTAAATGCCCCAGGAAAAAGAATACAAATAACAATTAATCCAGGAATTCCCCAACCTAAAATAGTATTAAAAAAACTTTTAACTCTTTCAACAATGGTCATTTTTCTTTCTTGTTTAATATATCCTTCATTATAACGATAATAACCTTTAGAGCATGATTTTATGTTACCTAAATCATCCCATTCTGCTTTGCCTTTGCAAATTTCTTTTGCTTTGGATTTATCAATATTTTGTGGAACTGTATTTGGGGTGTCAAAAGTAAAACGAGGCAATAAACTACATCCTGTTAAAAAAAATGACATTAAACAAATTAAAATTATTTTTTTCATTAAATTCCCCTTCTTACTTTAAGTATAACATATTTTATTCTTCATTGTCAAGAAATTTAACTAAATATTTTAAGGGCTCTTTTTTAAGCACCATTTGTTGGAGATGAAATTGCCATTTTAATTGCCCCCCAGAACAATTCTGGCAAGAAGATATTTTATTACAATTATCAACACAATTTGTTATATCTTTCCCTCTGCCCCAAAACGCTTTAGCAAAATCATGAGAAAATATTATTGTTTCATAATAATTAATAGGGGTAATCCAATAAGCTTCTGAAAATGAATAATTATTATATTCATCAAAATTGAATCCATTCTTTTTTGCTTTTTCTATTGATTTATATAAAATTTCTTCATCTATCATTATCACTCCCTTTTTTATAAATTTTATAATTAGATTCACCTTTTTCATCAACTGAAATGTCTAATACTTTTTTATCATGAGATAAATATTCTGTAATCATTTCATCTTTACTTAACTCACTATTTCCTATAGGTTTTTGACCTTTTTCTTTCATATACTTCAGAAAAATTGATGTCATATCGTCACCAGGATTTAACCCTATTTCTTTGCTTCTTTTAACAATTTCCAAATAATCATTAAAATTAATTGACCAAAGTGAATTCATTTTTATCCTTTCATTATAATAAATAATCCACAAATACCTAGCACAGAATAAGTTATGAAATCTACCTTCAATAAATAGTATGTTTTATTTTTCCATTTAATAATAAATTGCCCGTATCCGCCCCAACTATTGAAAGCATAAACTAATACGATACCAAGAGAACCTAAAAAATAAAATAACCAATTATTCTTTAAAATGGGTATAACTAAAAATGATGATACAATACCCAAACCAATTGTTCCTCTTGTAAAAACATTTGCCCAAAAAGTTTTATGTTCATTTTCATTTTTATTAAAAATATTATACCAAAATTTACCTAAAGTCGAACCTTCATCTCCTCCAGTATAATACCATTTATAATCAGGAATTCCATAACCCATTGAAAGACATGCACTTTGTATCATTAATAAAACAACCCAAAAACTTTTTAACTCAAGAAATGCACAAAATGTAAAGATTAAAGGTATAATTATTCTTCTCCAATTTTTTGAAGTACCTTCACTTCCTGCAAAAGCACCTAGCAATCCAATTAAAAAAGGTATTCCACTTACTTTAAAAGCGTTAAAAAAGTTACTTATCCATTTTTTTAGTTTTTCCACTTCACATCCTCCTTCTAGGACACCTACTTTATAGAGCAAATATTACTCAGGTTAAACTTTTTAGCTGAAAACGTATCTAGCTATGATTTTTAATTATCATCGTTTAGAATCAATCCTAGAGCGATTTTTAATATGTATCACAATTTAGATATAAATAAATTATATTATATATATAAAAAAGATATTTAATTTTTAATCTCTATTTTCTTTTTTAACATTTCAATTTCTGTTATCATTTAATTTCTCCAAATAGATAATCTTCTTGCCATTCTCATTAAATAATTGTATTTTCCTGTCAATTACTTTAAATGTTTTTGCTTTCTCCGTCATCCCTCTCTTTTCTAGTTCCACCACTTCATTTTGTGTAATACAAGTAAAATAAAACTAATTATCCCCAATATTCCACTAAGAGTTTGCAATATTTCTCTAAATTCTATTATCTCCATCATCCCCCTACTCCTTTTTTTTTTTATTATTCTATTATAAATATAACATATTTTAACCCCTGTTGTCAAGAGTTTTGCTTCTTTTTTGAAAATATTTTTAAATACATTCTAATTGTTGCATCACAGCAATCTACCATACCTCTAATTTCTTTAAAAGTATAACCTTCTTTGCATAGTTGAATTAGTTCTCTTTTTTCTTTATTTGTCATATTTACCTCCTTAAAAAGCTCGCATGTGATTGTTATTAAACAGTTTACATCAAAAATAACAGTCCGATAGCGTGATTTTGGTCATACATCCATACATTTATTTTTTTAACATAAATATAATAACTTCAATAATTTAGCGAAGTGAAACGTAGCTACCGCATTTTAGTTTTTTAAAAATGCGTATAATCTTTAGTTTATAATAGTTTAATATTTAGTGCATACTGTGTCACTATCTAATAGTGACATTATTTTCTAGCTTTAAATCTGAATCCATTCAATTTGAAGTAATCGTAGGTTCTTTTTTTACTGTGTTGATAATAACCTCTGCGAATATCAATAAATTCTTTTTCTTTTAAAATTTGTTTAGCCCTAATAACAGTTCTTGTGTTCATTTTTGATAATTCGGCTAATTGAGATATACTTTGATAAAACCATCCTTCTTCATCTGAATTTCTATTAGCCAGTTTACATAGGATTGTGTATAAATATCGAGAAGATAGAGGTATTTTTTTAAATTTAGGGTCTTCAAATACTTGATGAGGGCATAAAAAGTTATTACTTGTGTTAGTATGATACATATATTTATCCTTTCTTTCGCATCTTATTGATATTAAACAACTTATATAATTTTATATATAAATATCTTAAAATCTCGTATTATATTGAAAATAAAGAAGTTATGGTTTTATTTTGAATAATTTTAATATTCGTTTTAATGTCCATTCAATATCATTTTCTCTTACATATCCATCACATTCAACACATAAATCTTTTAAAATTTTTCTTAATCTATTAATCATTTCTTCTTCCTTTCTTGTTCTTTAAAAGCATTATGGGTTAAATTAATAATTTCATCTTGAGTTAAGAGAGAGTAAGCTATTGTTTGTTCTACATTTTTATGACCCATGATTTTTTGAACAGCATCATATCTATTGTTTAAAAGTTTTAAAAAGTAATGACAGGCACTATGTCTAAGTAAATGAGGATGAAATTTAATGTTAAAATTATCTTGAACGGTATTACAAATATAAGTTACACTTGCTCTTGTTATATTTAAAGCATTGTCTATTTCTTGTTCATATTTAAAATAGTTTTCCAACAATTCTTTAAGTTTATTAGAAAAAGGAATTAATCTTTCTTCGCCGTTTTTAGTATCTTTAACTAAAATTATTTTCTTGTCGAAATCAATATTTTCTTTTTTTAAATTAACTATTTCTTTTAATCGCATACCAGTATAAAATAATATTTTTAAAATTAATGACCATTTTTCTGCATTATTAGAAACAATATTTAATTTAACACAAATATCATTTAATTCTTGTTCTGTAATATAAGGTTTAATTGTTTCCTTTACTTTTTTAGATTTAGGTAGTTCTATTTTTATTTTAGAAAAATCAGAATATGTTTTGATACTATACAAATATAAATTAATTGTATTAGCAGAAGATTTATTTTCGATTTTATTTTGTATGAATTCATTTACAGTTTTTTGATTAAATTTTGAATAACAATTAAAAAAAGTTTTTATTTTATTAAGATAAGTTTTAACAGTATATTCAGAATTTTTATTAAGTATAAGCCAATTTTTAAATTCCTCTAAATCAATCATTTATTAAACTCCTTGTCTATTTTTTCTTTCTTTATCTAATATTTCAAATATTTCATTCCAAAAATCATAAATATCAATAACATCTTCATTTTCTTCAATATGAAATTTTTGTTTTTTCATACATCTATGAATAGCTAATCTTACATATTTTGATTTTTTTGAATATGGTATTGGTATAATAGCCATTTTCTTATCCTTTTTTAATTTGATTTAAAATATTTTTGCCTTTATCTGTAATAATACGTCTTGTTGTAATTGTTATTAATCCTTGTTCAATTAAATATCCTTCAATTTGATATATATAATTTTCTTCAGATGTTGCTAAATAAGAAGCCAATGCTTTTAATCCAATTCCTTTATTTGTTTCATTTAATAATTTTAAAACTTTAATATCTCTTTCTGTTAAACTATCTTTTACAATATTATAAGATTTTAAAACTTTTTCAATCGAACAATTCATAAAAATATAACTTTCTAATAATCTAATTGCTATACGTGGAGTGCCTCTACAATTTTTAGCAATTTTTAAATAAATATTTTCTTCAATCCGTTTATTTTGAAAATTTTTTTCTTTATATTGTTTTGTTAATTGTGCTAATTCTTCTATAGTATATGATTCTAATTCTTTATTAATTTTAAATCTATCTACTAAAGGTTTAAATTTTTTAATTAATGTTCCTAACTCTGTTGTAGCCCCTGCAAATGTAAAAGGTTTAATTCTTTGTCCATTACATTGATAATCTTCAATAATAGGCAGAATAAAATTAGCAAGTTTTTTATTTATAACTTGTAATTCATCAAAAAATAAAATTCCGCCATCAACTTCAATTAGTTTATCAATAAATTGTTGAGGAGAAGATATACTATTGGCAACACATTCAACAAAAGGCATATTAAGATATTTTGCTAATAAATAAATGATTGTGGTTTTCCCTGTCCCTGCTTGTCCTGAAATTAAAATATTAGGAAAGGTTTTATTAATCTCTTTACATCCTTTTAAATAAGATTGTAAAATATTTTTTAAATTTTCTTGTCCACAATAATCTTCAAATTTTTCTGGTCTCCAAAAATATCTTTCGTTGTTCTGTTTTTCCAAATTACTAAGGTCTAATATTTCAGGTTTAATTACAATTTCCATAGGTTTATCGTTTTCTTCATCAAAATATCCTTGACAGTTTAAACAAATATTATTTCCTTTATAATTTTCAAAAACTTCAAAAGATTGATTACATTTTTCGCATATTCTAAAAGTAGTAGTTAGCATGATTTCTCCCAAATTAAACAATGTTTACATAAATAAATTAAATGTTTATTTTTTCCAATTTCATTCAATTTTATTAAATTCATATCAACTAACATTTCATTCGTTTCCCAATCTAAACTATCTAATTCTTCTCTTGTAATTGAAAAAGGAGATAACTCTTTTTTGCATACATGACAAATAGGGAATTTAAAATTTTCATCAAGATTGAATACTTTATTTACATGAATTGATTTCATTTTTTATTATCCAAGTATTTACTTTCAAAATCTTCCATAATTTCATCGGGAGAAATAACAGAATATTGACAAAATTCTTGACCACTATTACCATCAAAATTTGTTAATGTTGCAAACATATATTGATGAAATTTCTTTTTATTATCTCTACATCTTCTTAATCTTTTATGAGCATTAATCCATTTACGTTCACCAAAATAAGATTCTATTTTTTCTTCTTCCCAAAATATATCTAATAACCAATTTTCTCTATCTCTGTTTTTACAATATCGTTTATATAAATAGGATAATCTTTTATATGTATCTTCTATTTCTTTTTTAGTATAATTTGCACCATGATGTCTTTTATACAAGGCATTTATAAAACCTTCTGGTAACATCATTTTTAATTTTTGCATTTCATTCCTCCGTTTCGTCAAGAAAGTTTTTAATAAATTCTTCTTTAAATTTATCTTTTATTTTTTTAATAGAAGCACCGCTTTTTAATTCAATTTCAGTAAATTCTATAATTCTTAATCCAAAATTAAATAATAATTGATAATTCATCTTTTCTCCTTTTTATTTAACCATATTAATTTCAAATGCTCTTATTCTTTTAAATCTTCCAGTAACATTAATTGCTTTATCTAAAATAATAGATACCTTTTTATCCAATCCTTCTAATGCGTCTTTTGATATTTGCTTATCATTCGCTTTACAATATTCTTTGATTTTTTTAATATTAATAAACATTATTATTCCTTTTTAAAATAAATTTTTATACTGTTTTGTAATAATATATATTTTATTTATTCTTTTTCAAACCATGTTTTAACAATTATTTCATTTTTTTCTTTTGATGTTTTAATTGCTTTTTCTTTTTTTAGTTCTTTATTAATAATAGATGTTGAATTATTTGTTTTATTAATTGTAATATTTTGTTTTGCTTTTTCTAAAGCTATTTCTTTATCATAATATTCCATAGGTACTGCATTTGCATTTTCACAAGAAGTTGAAAGATAATTAATTTTTTGACAAATCATGTCCTTTCCTTTTATTTGAGTTTCGCTTAATCCAATAGAAGCAATAAATAAAATTCCTATTGTTAGTAAAATTGTTTTTTTCATTTTTTTCTCCTTTTTAATTTGATTATAGTTTATTATTTCCAAGCTCTATTTCTGTATTTTGCTTGTTTTGCAATTTTCCAAAAAGCAGATTGTTCTATTTTCTTATACTCAGTCAAAGCAGATTGT
>Ga0180433_10002920_pt1 | contig 25738 bp, 32 predicted proteins | sample SS_ome_8_FD_132980 | JGI IMG/M metagenome (GOLD analysis project Ga0180433, IMG submission 132980) | Hypersaline lake sediment archaeal communities from the Salton Sea, California, USA - SS_1_D_1 metaG | ecosystem: Environmental > Aquatic > Non-marine Saline and Alkaline > Hypersaline >... | reverse complement strand
TCGTATTCGGGACCCTCGTCAACCGTCCCTGCCCACCTCCCCTTCTTGATAACGGAAACATGGGCGCATGTTATAGGGCAGTTCCAGCAAGGACGTGTTCCAGGGCTCTCCCTGGGGGAGTAGAGGTTCTCGGAAAAGGCATCACCGTCGACCTCCAGGACCCTGTCAAAGGAGCCCGTCTGGAAATTCCTCGTTGGCCATCCACCGGCCTCGTTTATCCCGTCGATGATGTTGCTGGTGCCCTTGTACACGAGCCCGCCGCCCTTCCTCCGGCTCGTCCTGTAATCATCCGCGACCTTCTTGTAGGCGCCCCGGATGGCCTTGCGAAATTCCGCGGGGTCGTGGACAAGGTCCTCTGGGCGAATAGAATCACCAACTACGACTATGGCCTTCAGGTTTTTCGAGCCCATAACCGCACCAGCGCCACCCCTGCCCGCTGCCCTGACATCCGATATGATGTTCGCCAGCAGGGCCATCCCCTCCCCGGCGGGCCCTATTTCAAGAAGCTTCGGATCCCCGTCACGGGAATGCTTGTCCTTGAGGAACCTCTCGACCGTGAAGGTATCTCCCCCCCATATCCATTCTGCATCCCTCAGCTCCACATCATCATTTCTGATGTAGATGTACCTTGGTCTATCCGACCTTCCCTCAACTACAAGTCCATCATATCCAGCCCATTTCAGGACGGGACCCCAGGTGCCGCCGCAGTGGGCATCCAGCCAGGTTCCCGTCAGAGGAGATTTGGTGCAAACACAGAAACGGTTACCCGTTGGAGCTCTGGTACCGGTTAATGGTCCCGTCATGAAGACGATCTTGTTCTCCTCGCCCAGAGGATCAGTCCCGGCTTTGAGTTCACGGAAAAGAAGGTTTACCGCGTAACCCTTTCCGCCGAGAAATTTCCGCGTTGCATCAAGATCGGTATCTTCCCTCTCCACCGACCCATCTGTAAGATTTATCCTGAGCATCCGGCCCGTGAAGCCCGACATCCTGTCTGCCATTAGGTGTGGGAAGCCCCCCTCGGCTAATAACTATTTGGCGGAATGAGGAATCAATCAGTAGGTCAAATTCTCCTCATCCAGGATCAGCAGGAACTTGAGGGCCGCCAGCACGACTCCGAGGACAATAACTACCAGAATCAGAAGCATCAACCTACCCATCTTGCCCCTGTCCCCGAACTCGACATACACCCTTGCCTCCACGGCGCCCGCGCCCGCAAAAGACCAGAAAACCGATTGGTCTTCTTCAGATCCCCTCTTGAGAACTGTGACGTTCTGTAGTGGCAGGTAATTAGACAGGACACGGCTCGTTGGCAGATGTACGATCACCTTTGTCTGGTTGACCTCCAGGTTCGAGATCGCCGTTACAAACGAGAACCGGTCCTTTTCACCACCCTGGCTGAGGAGGGGAATGGTTTTTCCCTTAACGCTCTCAACCATGCCCTTTAAAGTCATCCAGATCGTGATATCGATGTTCCTTGTCGCATTGCAGACATCCACTGTAACCACAGTCTTCTCCTCGGTTACATCAAATGAGTTACAACTATCGCACCCGGTATTTTCTATTCTGACCTTTTTTTCCCAGTCCAGTATCTCCTCAGGATTCGTGAAGAGATAGGAGGTTCCGAATGGATAGGTAAAGTTAATCACGCCCTCCCAGTTCTCCGATTTCCTAACTGTCACGTGGTGGGATAGCGAGGTGTCAAGGGAGGGACCGAACTCTATCTCGAAGATCTGCTGCTCGATGCAGGGCTCATCTAGGGCAATTACCGCCTGTACCGCGATCAGAAGGGATGCCAGAAAGAGGTATACTGACCTCAATTATATCTACTGCCCTTTAGGGAAGTGTACCCGAGGCATAAAAAGGGTCTATATCTTGTTGGATAATTTTCTCAGGGCCTCCAACAGGGCATCCTCCTTGAATTGGAGGGCTATAACCGGTATCCTGACCACCTTCTCCAGGGTGTTCGCTGCTATCGGGCCGCATATAATTCCCTTCATCTTCTCCCTCTCCGCCCTTATGCCCTGGATTATCTCCTCCTCTATCGTTGTGGCCGGGTACTCTCGAATCACGAGGTCCTCATCCCTTCCCTCAATTGAAACCAGCCTTTGCAGCGAATCCAGCGCTCCCCTGGATGTTATAACCCCGACGGCAGACCCGCTTCCCGAATCGATTTCCCGCATGGCCACTATCAGCCGCCTCATGTTAGAAAGCATGAAATCTCGCCGGGTCTGGGATAGTATCTTGTAGAACGTATTTTGTGGCATTCCGGATATCTCGCAGAATTCCTTGGCTGACATGTTCCTCTCTGCCAGGAAGGCCTTTATCGATCTCACAAGTACTTCCCTCGACTCCATCGAAGCCATTAGAACTTCATCTGCATCCAATTTTGCCGCCTCGGGCAAATTTACGCAATAATTATTAAATTTTTTTCCTTATATGATACTAATTTTTCCCCTTAATGTTTTACTTTTATACCGGGATCCCAAACCCCTGCCAGGTGAAATTATGGAGCCTGTTAAGCTATCTGCGAGCATTGGAATGGTGGCACTAGTAACACTTGCAGCCGCCTGTATCATGACCACCGAAGAGGGCGAGGTTCGCTATGGCGGACAGTACTACCCTGGGGAGTTCCTGCTCTTCGGATTGGGTGACGATATTTGGCAAAAGTACGACATTAACGTGACGCATACCCTCTTCACCTCTGCGGGTGAAAGCAACGAGGCTCTTATTTCTGGCACGATCGACATCAATGTTGGGGCAGATACGAGGACAGTTGCCCTTTTCAACGCGATTCCCGACCAGGCATTAATTATAGGGACTGTCCAGCGCGGTAATAGGTACTCAACCGTTGTGGGTGTAGATAGCTCGTACCAGTCCTGGGCCGACCTCAAGGGACAGAAGATAGGTCTCAAGCTTGGCACTGGTGCCGAGGGAGTCCTGAGGAAGTTCTTCGAGAGGGAGGGAATCATCTGGGAGGACTACGAGTGGGTTCCCCTGAACGTGGAGGATATGATAGCCAACCTTGAGCAGGGAACCATCGAGGCCTTCCACGCCTGGGAATTCACACCTGGGATCGCGGAGGCGAAGGGCGTTGGTAGGATTCTCCGGACATACGGTGATGTCGCGCTCGTTCCCGCCTCTATACACACAACGAAAGACTTCGTGGATCAGAACAGGGACCTCGTGGTTCGATTCCTGGCGGCCCAGCTTGAAAAAGCGGACATGATAGCCAACGATCCCGACGGAGCCGCCGAGATAGCCTCCCAGGCGGCGGCGGACAAGGGGCTCGATGTCCCGAAGGATGCCTTCATAAAGATATTCGAGAGGATCGACTTCCAGATTGAGTTCGACCAGAGCATCATAGATGCAATCGATGATACCGCCGATTTTCTACTTGAACAGGGCAAGATAGACTCGACCCCGACCTTGGCGTGGGATACATCCCTGCTCGAGGATGCCAAGGATTTATACGAGAATCAGAAATAGAGAAAGGGCTGGATTTTGAAGCTGGGCCGTGCGCGAGGGGCAATATACAGCCTGGGCTCCTTTATCCTGCCCCTCCTGCTTTTTTGCCTGATCTGGGAGCTGATTAGCCACTCGGGTCTAGTTAAACCCATCCTAATACCCCCTCCATCCAAGGTCTTTCTCGAGCTCTTCGAGGACAGGGCCGAGATACTGACCCACCTGGTTGCCAGCCTGAAGCGGCTTGTACTTGGATATTCACTTGCCGCCCTGGCAGGAGTCGCCCTCGGAATATCCATGGGGTACAACAAATATGTTCACGGTTACTTCCACCCAATAATAAGCACGCTTATGCCTGTGCCGGGCATAACCTGGGCCCCTATACTGGTACTAGTCCTCGGATTCGGCGATCCCACTCTGGTTACCGTCACCTTCATAGCCTCCCTTTTCCCCGTAGTCTACAACACCTCAGCCGGAGTGAGCAGCATACGAAAGGACCACCTATGGGCCGCCAGGATAATGGGCGCCTCCAGGTTTACGATTTTTTCCCGTGTACTCCTGCCAAGCAGCGCACCCTTCATACTGACGGGACTAAAACTGGGGCTCGCGAGGGCGTGGAGGACGCTCATTGCCGTTGAGATGATCGCGGCCACACTGTGGGGACTCGGGTTCTTCATATTCGATGCAAAGGAGTACCTGAGAACGTCGGACATCTACGCAGGGATAGTCGTCATGGCGATCGTCTTCATAATCATCGAGAGGACCTCCTTCGGGACCATGGAGAAGAGAACAATCGAGAAATGGGGCATGGTGAGGGACATTGGCTAATAGGAATGGCCTGAAGGGTTTTTTCCTCTTCCTCATCCCCATCATCTCCCTGGTAGCGATCTGGGAGGCGGTGTACCTTATGGACATCATTAAGGTATTGCCATCTCCAGCGCAGGCTTCCAACCGCCTGGTATCCCTGGCCATGACCCAGAGGGATGGCATCCCACTGCTTCTCAGGCATGTTGGAACCAGCTTCTACCGGATATGCCTCGGATTCTCGCTTGCTATGCTTTTGGGCGTGCCTCTGGGATTACTCATGGGTTTAAACAGGTACGTAAACTTCCTGCTTAAGCCCCTTTTCTCCCTGGTTCTTCCCCTTCCCACACTCGCCTGGGTACCAATCCTCCTCATAGTATTTGGCATGGGCGACATCACCATAGTAATCGCCATCTTCCTTGGCGGCTTCTTCAGCATAACCTACAATACCGCTACCGGCGTTAGGGGAATAGACAGGGACCTAATTCGTGCTGCAAACACCATGGGGGCAAGCAGGTTAACGATGTTCACCAGGATCCTCCTCCCGGGTTCCATGGTATCCGTTATCGCGGGCCTGAGGCTTGCCGTGGGTTATTCCTGGAGGGCCCTTGTGGGTGCCGAGATGCTTGCGGCGGCTGGCGAGGGTGTTGGTTCCTTCATATTTATGGCAAGGCAGTTCAGTGCCGTTGATGACATGTTCGCTGGACTGGTGATTATCATGCTTGCTGGTTTCGTGATGGAGAGGTTCCTAATCGAGCCACTTGAGAAAAGGACGGTGCGTAGATGGGGAATGACGAGAGATTGACTTCATCAATATCTTCAAAGTTGGAGACGAGGAACGTCAGAAAGGAGTTTGGGTCGGGGTCGCAGAGGGTTCTTGCCATCGAGGACATAAGTTTCAGGGTGGGGGAAAATGAGTTCTGCGTCATTGTTGGACCCTCCGGATGTGGAAAATCCACCCTGCTTTACCTCGCCGCAGGTTTTGAAAAACCCACCTCCGGGGAGATTCTACTCGACGGGAAGAGAATAGAGGGCCCTGGTCCCGATCGGGGTTTCGTTTTCCAGGAGTTCGCCCTCTACCCTTGGAAAACCGTTCTTGACAACGTGGCATTTGGACTCGAGATACAGGGTGTTGAAAGGAAAGAAGCCAGGAAGCGTGCCGAGAGACACATTGATGTGATCGGGCTCAAGGGTTTCGAGAACTCCTATCCCCACACCCTCTCGGGAGGAATGAAGCAGAGGGTCGGAATAGCCAGGGCACTGGCCTATGAACCTGAAATTCTCCTCATGGACGAGCCATTCGGGTCCCTGGATGCCCAGACGAAAAAACTCATGCAGCGAGAACTGCTCCGCGTCTGGGAGCATCACAAGAAAACCGTCCTGTATGTAACCCACAGCGTGGTCGAGGCCACATATCTTGCCGACCGGGTGGTAGTCCTAACGGCAAGGCCATCAAAGGTCAAGGGAATAGTCGACATCGACATCCCCAGGCCCAGGAGCTATACCGACGAGGATTACCTGCACGTCCGGGAGGAAATTCTTGGTCTCCTGGATGAGGAGGTTAACAAGGCCTTCGACAAGGAGAAACCCGCACTATCGGCGATGGACTGATTACTTGAGGAGGTACGAAAGCTCCTTTTCCACCACGTGGTTTTCCAGCTTCTCGTATCTCTCCAGGCTACCCACATCATACCAGAAGGAATCCGTGAGGTAGGACTGGACCTTGTCCCCCCGCTCTATCAGTAGCGGTATCAGCTCACCCGTCAAATCGACCGAAGGTTTCTTCCCATCCTTTCTCTTCCCTTCCTCGATCTCCTCGATGAGATCAACGGCCCTCCGGTTCAGCGCAAAGATCCCGATCGACACGGGTCGTCCCAGCATGGGCTTCTCGACGAAGCCCTTCAGAACACCATCATTGCTGATGTCTGCCACGCCCACCCTTACGGGGAAGTCCTTGGCCAGGGCAACGGTGCACGCTGCATCGTTATCGATGTGCTCATTCCACATCTTTCCAAGATCAATCGAGCTCAGTATGTCCCCGTAATATATGATGAAATTTTCCTGCAGTTCCTCCCTGGCGTTAAGGAGGGCACCCCCGGTTCCGGTGACGTCCCTGACATCCTGGATAAATTCGAAGTGGGCGTTGAACCTTGGACCTTCGTTGAAATAGTTCGTGATCTGGTTCGCCCTGTAGTTTGTAAGCAGAATTATATCCCTGAAACCGTGGTGGGTAAGCAGTCTCACCACGTATTCCAGAAGGGGTTTTTCCTTGTCCCCTATTGGTACCATGGTCTTCTGAAAGTAAAAGGTCAGCGGACGAAGGCGGACTCCCTCACCACCGCACAGCACAACTGCCTGCATCGCCAAGAAATGGCCATTTGCGGTTATAAAATATGTCCAACCTATCCAATGAAACCCAATCCAATGCGTGTGATTGGGGAAGATTTTTTCATTACATCGTACATTTTACCACATGGGAGAATCCCCTAGTGAGCGGGAACTGATTCCCGGCATAAGGAACTTCATGAACTCGTGCGAGGACCAGCTAGTACTCGATGAGATTCCAACACCATGGGGTCGCCCGGATATAATACTTGTCAATACAGATGGGCCCATCGATCGAAACCTTATTCCGCTGAGTAGGTCTGATCTGTCTTTGGCTTCACTGATATCCAGTTCAGGGCCCCTATCAAGGGCCAGCATCGCTAGAAGATCCGGCCTGACCGAGGAATATCTCTCCCATATTATCGACCGACTGGTTTCAAGGGGAGCCGTATCAGATCGAGGTGGGGTGGTAAGGGCCTCTGTCAAACCCCGTCTATTCGGCGATATAACCGCGATCGAGGTGAAAACCCGTGACTGGACCTCCGGCCTCAGGCAGGCGAAAAGGTACAGAACCTTTGCAGACGAGGTTTTCCTCTTCCTGGGCAGGAAGATCAGAGGGATGGACTACTCGATCTTCAGGAGGGATGGAATCGGTCTGGGCTTCGTGGGAAGCAACCCCAGTATCGCCATCCCTTCCGTTGACACCTCTGGAGAGAACGTGGAATTTGCCCGGAGGCTGGTCGAGGAGAACATCCTCAGGGCCCTATCTATTGGAAGACATTCCTAAGGTATTCTATGCTCCTGCTTGCGATGGTCTTTGGATCGGGTGAGAAATCAAAAACCTCGACTGATACGTACCCCTCGTAGCCAATTTCACGGAGGGCCTCAGCGATAGGGACGAAATCAGTTTCCCCGAATCCCGGACCCCGGCGGTTTGCATCATTGGCATGGACGTGACCAACCATGTTCCTGGCGCTTCTAATTATTTCAGGCAAATCCCTGCCCTCGCTGCTCATCGCCTTTACATCGAGTATGATCTTGAAATTGGGACTATCGACATCTTCGGCCATCCTCATAGCATCCTCGGCGGTATTGATGAAGTCCGTCTCGGCCTGCGATAGCGGCTCCATGCACAGGGTCACCCCGTTCTCCTCCGCGATTGGAACTATCTGCTTGAAGGTATCCCTTGCGAGTTCCCAGGCACGATCGAAATCTATTCCCTCCACGACGTTGCGCTGTTTGGGGGAACCTACCACCATGACACCTCCCCCGAGATCACCGCAGAATTTCGTAAGCTCCTTCATGTACCGGGTAGTCCTCCCCCTCACCGAGTCGTCGGGGTGGTTTATATACAGCCCCTCCGGCTTTACAAGCAGCCAGTGGAGGCCCACTATATCCATTCCCATGGACTCGGCGTCCTCCCGAATCTCTGTCCTCTTTACCTGGCTGACCTCCCCAACGTCATCACAAACTGTGAAGGGAGCTATCTCCACCCCATCGTAACCAACGGACTTGGCGTACTCGAGAACGTCGTGCAGATCCCAGCCCTCGAACATCTCATTGCATACGGAAAATTTCAAATTACCACTCTCACGAATTTCTGGCCAGAAGGAGAAATATCTTCCCTGAAATCAGGCCTTCCACATTTCCCTGGCGTAGTCGACCATTCCCTTGATGGAGCCATGCGGGGTGCCCGGTGGGACCTCGCAGCCCGTTGAGAAGATGAACCTGCTGACCCGTGACCTATCCCTGACGGTCCTGATGACCTTCTTGCTCTCCTCAAGGATCTCCTCCTCGCTTCCGAACCTCACGATTCCGGGGTCTATGTTTCCCTTTATAGTCGAATTCGGGGTCTTATCCACGGAATCACCTATCTCAACCTTGTGGTCAACGTCGACCAAATCGACCATTCTATCCAGGGTTCCCAGGAGCGGCGTTGTGTTCCCGCATATGTGCATCTGGACCAGCGCCCCCTTCTTCCTTATGAATTCGGATAGTTTATTGTCATATTCCGCCAGTGTCTCAATGTATGATTTGGGTGATATGACATCGGAAGACGATGAGGCATTGCCTATGGCTATGACGTCTGATCCCTCTTCTATCAGGATGGCCGCGTACTCCTGGCTTACCTTCAGGCACTTATCCAGCAATGGCTCGACTTTTTCATCGTGCCTCATGAGATCGACGATCATCTTCTTGAAGCCCCTAAGCTGGGTCGCTAGCTGGTAGGCACTCATCACCCAGGAAATCACCGCGTAATCCTCCTCTGAGAGCAAGCGGACCGCCCCAATTTTCATTGGGAATCTCCCATCCTCCAGGACGTTTGGCATTGGTATGTCCTCAACCGACATGCTGTCCAGGGCAGGTCTATCCAGCTTCGGGAACTCGTTCTCTGGCCTCATCGAGGTACTTCCCATCGTCTCCGCCTCGATCAATACGTCACTGGCAACATTAACCGAGTCCACATTAAATGCCCTTGCGCATTCAAGCTGTGCCCTCGCAAGGTCCCCGGCCACCTCGCAATAGCTCTTGATCGAAACGCCCGCAACCTCACAGGCCGTTGCCTTAAGAAATGGCGCAACGGATAGGTTTTCAATTTCCTCCCCGCTACAACCTTTCATGAACCTCTCTCTGGGGGTCAAATGTATCACTTGTCTACATTAGTAAAACCAAGACTTATTTCTTTTCGCATTTCAGCCCATCATCAAATAGTGGCTTTGCACCATTTTCCCCACCGTTTGAATTGAACGGTCGACCCCTGAACTGGCTAGCCAGACCGACCTTCAGCATGCTGAAGGGGGAACCGAGGCTTTACACCAAATACTCCGATGGAATACTCATCGAGGCTGGTCATTACCTTCTCCGCAAACGCTCCCTTCTGAGGTTCTTCCACGGCAAGATCGCGGCCCTGGATCCCAGAACGCCAATTTTCCAAGTGCCAAATGAAAGCTTCTACGACAAGAGAACCGAAAAAATCCGTACAAGCTATCTCAAGCTAGCTGCTCTTCACGGGGAACCGATCCTGAGGAAGTTCGTCAAGGGTGAACCCGTTGCTCCCGATGACTTCAAACCCGGGGACTGCAGAAAACTGGCGTTGAAAGCTAGTAGGCTGGAACGCACCGCCTCGCCCGAGATTATCCTCCCTCCCTACTTCTCAATCGGGGGTTCCACCGATCCCTGGATTCCCGTCAACATGGAAATTTTCCGGGAAATAATAAGGCTGGAGGGAGCCCCCAGGGTATATTTCCCGCTTGCACTTGATCACCGCGTTCTAGAAGACCGGGATGAGCTTGACGCCGTTTGCAGGATAACCTCCAAAATTGACCCATGGGGGTACGCTGTATGGCCAGTCGGGTTCGACGAATTTCACTCAAACGTCCGGGAACTCCAGGGTCTTGCACACCTCTTGTCCAACCTCACTGGGGACAAGATTCTGATGTACGCCGGTTATTTCTCCATCCTGCTCTGCGCGTTAACGGGTTCTTCTTTCAGCAACGGCCCCTGTTTCTACGAGAAAAGGGATATCACCATCTCCCCGCCCCTTGAATTCAGGCCCAGGTGTCGATACTACCTCCCGCCCATACACCAGAAGGTCGATCCGGTTGCCGCCCTGGCGCTTTACAGGATACTCAACGAGCTTGGAATTTCCCCGAGCCTCTGCAGGTCTTGTCGGAAATACGCCCAGGGGGATGATTTTACCCGCATTGCGGAAATGCCAGACATCGATATATTCGAGCACAACTTCCTGACGAGAAGAAAGGAGGTGGATATACTCAAGAGGTCCCGAAACCCCCTTGAGCTGGGACTTGAGAACCTGCTCTTCCTTCAGAGCATCAGGGATGAGATATCTCACATCCGCCAGATGAGGTTTTTAAAAACCTGGATCGAGGCCCTGGAACTGGTTCAGGAAATCACAAGAGATATTAGACCAACAGGGCCAGGGGTGTCCTGATACGATGGCGCCAATGATCGTGGTCGGTACCAGACCTGAGATAATCAAGATGGCACCCGTCATCGCCCAGTTCCAGAAGCAAGGCGTGGATTTCGACCTTGTCCACACCGACCAGCACTACGACGAGTCCCTCTCGGGAAGCTTCTTCCAGCAGCTCGATCTCCCCGAGCCCAACTACCACCTTAACGTGAAATCAGGTACCCAGGCCGAGCAGACGGCCAGAATTCTCATTTCCCTTGAACCCATTATACGGGATACCCATCCCGAGGTGGTTCTGGTCCAGGGAGACACAAATACCGTCCTCGGTGCGGGTATTACCGCCGTTAAACTGGGGGCCAAGGTTGGACACGTAGAGGCTGGCTTGAGAAGCCGGGATCTTAGAATGCCCGAGGAACACAACCGGCGCATCGTTGACCATGTCTCAAGCTACCTCTTCGCCCCCACGCAGTGCAGCGCGGCAAACCTGAGGAGGGAGGACGTCTGGGGAAATATCACCGTTACCGGTAACACAATAATAGATGCCCTTGATATGTTTCTAGAAAAGGCCCTGCAAACAACCGGTGTGGGGGAAAGGGTCACCTTCGATGAGTACGCCCTGGTCACACTTCACCGTGCAGAGAACGTCGATGATCCAAAGACCCTCAGGAAGATCGTTAAGATCCTCAGGGAAGTCATAGAAATACCGATAGTCTTCCCAATACACCCAAGAACCGTGGCCCGCCTTAAATCCCTGAACCTCTACAACTCCGTTGCGGACGATGAGCGAATACTGATGATCGAACCGCTGCCATATTTCGATTTTCTCGCCCTTATGGAGGGATCAAGTTTCATCCTCACAGACTCGGGTGGTGTTCAGGAGGAGGCCACCCACCCGAGGATAAGAAAGCCTGTAATAGTCGCCCGCCTTTCAACCGAAAGGCCCGAGGCCGTGGACACGGGCTTTGCCAGCGTCGTGGGCTTCGACCTGAGAAAGATCCGCGGGGCTCTCCAGGCGCTTGACGCAGAATCTCTACCCGGCAAATCCCCATTCGGCAACGGGAAGGCAGCTCAGAAGATATACAGGGCGATTCGCGGAATACTTACCTAGCCGAAAAACCATGCAAAATATCTTCGAACCAGCGCAAAAGATTTTAATCTGTGAAATGACCTCCCAGTTGAAGACCTTTAAGAACCCAGACGAACCCAAAACTAACGTTTTGGTAGTGCCGACCCGATGGAGTAGTTAACAATGGGATTTATTGATGCGTTCAAATCGCCGGAGACTCTGGAAAAGGAGGGCAAGTTGAAGGAAGCCGCCCACAAATACTGGCGCAAGAAGAAATACGAGGGCGCGGCCAGATGCTACGAAAATTTGGGGTGGTACGATTCTGCCGCATGGGCCTGGGAGGAACTTGAGACCTGGGACAAGGTGGCCGAGAACAAGGAAAAAGCAGCTGCAGAGGACAGCATGTACTGGAAGGATGCTGCCGAGGCATGGGAGAAGGCAGAGAGGTTCGAAAATGCCGCCCAGGCATACCAGCAGTACGCTGCCGAGGAACCCTGGTACTGGGAAAATGCAGCAAACGCATGGGCGAAAGCGGGAAATGAGGATAAGAGCAGGGAATCATGGTTACAATCTGCAAAGTACTATGCCAAGGAGGCCGTTGATGACGAGGGGATCTGGTGGGAGGACGCCGCCAAAGGCTTCGAGAACGCGGGCCAGAAGGAGAATGCGGTGAAATGCCTGAAGTACTACCTGCATTACTGCATCGAGCAATCCAAGAAGGAGAAATGGTACTACAAGGAAATCTCCCAGGTCCTGGAGAGGTTTGGGCAGACCGATGAGGCATCCAAATACATGGAGCTCTACGAGGAATACGAGAAGGAGCGAAAGGAAAAAGCCCTCCAGAGGCTGGAGGAGGAGAGAAAGGCCAGAGAGGCCGAGGAAGCTTCTCAGGGCGAGATACCTCCAGAAGCCGCCCCATAATGACAGCGTTTTCGCCCTGAAAAGCGATATACTCTAGTATGCTTTCAGTCTAGCTTGGCCTCGGTGTCTCATTGAAACTTCATGATCCAGATGAATTCGAGCTTAAACAGGCCCTCAAGTTATTTACCAGGGGTGATTCTACTCTTTCCGAGATATGTGAAAACCTGGGTATTCGCCCCGGTCCCATCTACGATGCTTATGTCGAGGAGATTAAGGCAGCCCGGGACATCCCCCCGGACCACCTGGTAAGAATTGAGATCAAGCACCATACTGGCTTTGACCGGATATACAACGATATCCCCCAGCTGGTAAAAATAATTACCGAGAGGTTTCCGGATTGCTTCCTATACGAGCTTGCCGACTACGAACCCCTTCCCGATACCGAGTGGGTAACCTTCTTCGTCCCCGAGATTGGATTTGTCAAGCTCTACACTTCCCTCTTCATCAAGCTGGAGTGCTACGTCGAGGTAGTCCACCTTGATATCCAGAAAAGCGGGCTTGCTAGGGAACTGGCCACGGAAATATCAGAAAAATTAGACGACTACTACAGGAGCAGGGTCGAGAGGATTAACTCACTATCATACACATGAGGGCCAGACCGTATTGAGATGAGCTACATCAGACTCTCTGTTCGGGTGTCTCCTGATTTATTCGGTCCCTTACGGCGGATGCCATGAGAATCAGCACACCCAACAGAATCAGTATCACGGAAAATCTCAAGTACCATGGAACAGAGGCAAGGACGAACTCATAAAGGCCGTACAAGACCGGAATCGTGATTCCCACCATCAGAAGTCCGAATCCCAAGTACCAGAGCTTCATCCGATCACTCAATTTTAACGGCGGTCCCATAGGCGAGCATCTCGGCTGCACCACCCATCACCGCGCTAGTCATAAAACGAACGTTAATAACCGCGTCCGCACTCAGTTTCGTGGCCTCTTCGACCATTTCGTTCAGGGCTTCCTCGCGGGACTCGGCTAGCATTTCGACATATTCATTCAGCTTTCCGCCCGTAATATTTCTGAAACCGGCCATGATGTCCTTGCCCAGGTGTTTTGCACGGATTGTACTTCCCCGCACCAAACCCAGAGTCTCCTTGATCTCCTTCCCGGGAATATAGTCTGTGTTCACCACGATCAAAAAACCATCTCCTACATGGGAAATTGCTAAATCGACTAATATATTGCGGTAAAAATGGTCTAAAATGGGTGAAATGGGGCCGCCCGGATTTCCATGGCGAGGCCAATTTGAACCGGAGTTCCGAGGACCCGAACCTCGAAGGGTGTCCTCATTGATATGGACCAGGCTACCCTACGGCCCCTTATTCGGCACTGAGTGTAACTCGGGGGTAAAAATCTTTTCGGGATGGGCTAGATGTACATGTCCCTGTTCGGTCTATCAGGCTGGCTGGTCTGAGAGAAACGTTTTGCCAGCTCGGATATCGCGCTCTGCTGGGTCTCCTTCTGGGAGACCACGCTCTTGATCTCCTCGTCTATCCTTGAGAAGTCTATCTCAAAGCCCACCATCTCGGATATCTTAGACATTACGTGCCTAACTGCCTCGATATCCAGGCGCACTCCCATGTGATCAGGCATCACTGTGGTTCCTAGGAAGAAAACGGCCGGCAGGTTCCTCTTCCTCGCCAACATTGGAAGGGCCGCCTGAAAACCCTGGCCTGCGTTGAGTATCTTGGCAATGCCCTCGACTTCCTGGATATCGTCCATTTTGGCTATTTCATTTGCCGTCATGAACTCCTCGGCCCTGTGATTATTTGGGCGACCCACTATATCGGGCATCTTCTCCTTGTTGGTCACACCGAAACCCCCAACTGATAGTATTAACGCATCCGAAGATATCTTCCCAATCACATCAAATAGGGCCTTGCTGGCGAAGTATGCCTCCCAGGACGCTGGCTGCCGGGGGCCAAATGCGAATAGCATGGGGGTGTTGCTCGAATCCACGTACCTCAGTTTTATCCCCGGGCTCTCGAAGAAGCCCGTGTTTTCATCAATAATCGGATCCGAGAGCATGCTCAGGGACGCGATCTCCCCCAGTTCGACGAACCCCAGGTCCTGCTTCATAAGATAGTATCCGGTCATGAAGCCGACCAGTCCTATTCCCGTGCCCGTGCAAACAACGGCAACCAAATTTTCGGCATTCGGCAGATCATCAGATATCTCGGCAATCGTGTATGGTACTTCCTGACCGTAATGAGATGTACTGCTCATCTTTCCCGCTCCTCTTACCGATCACATCCCGACATACTCTATAATAAATATCTTGATGACCCGGAAGGTACAAAGATCGTGACCAGCCGGTAACATATTATAGATCCTTCAGAACCCGGGAATTCTCGGTATAAATGGACTACCACAAGGAATACAGAAAGGTCCACGGGTACCTTCCCATAATCGATGACCCCGCAATATGTCAGCATATCAAATTCGGCCTCCTGACAATGAACGATGGTGAGGTTCACGAGAGCAATACCGAGGGCAACGAGGCCTGTCTCGTTATCCTCGGGGGTCAATGCAACGTAGAAGTGGGCGGGCAAAAATGGGAAGATATCGGAAGAAGAAGGAACGTCTTCGATGGCAAGCCCACCTCCATATATATACCCAGGGATTCGCCCTTCCGTGTTGAGGCCCGGGGTGAAATGGATGCAGGTCTCTGCATGGCCCCCGCAAGCGAATCCAGAAAACCCAGCCTGATCCCGCCGGAGGACGTCAAGTGTCTTGCCGTTGGTAGCTGGAACTGGACCAGGACGGTTTGCGACATAATGGGAAACGACTCGAAAATACCCCAGACCCTGATCGTCGGGGAGACGATTAACCCACCGGGAAACTGGTCCAGCTCACCACCGCATAAACACGATGTCGATGATCTTCCCAGGGAATCAAAGCTGGAGGAGGTTTACTTCTACAAGCTGAAGCCCAGCCAGGGTTTCGCCCTACAGAGGATTTACTCCGCGGATGGGGAACTGGACGAGTCCTACGTTATCAAGGATGGTGACACGGTTGCATTCCCCCGGGGATATCACCCGGTGGTTGCGGCTCCGGGCTACCAGCTGTACTACCTCTGGGTACTCGCCGGAAAGAAAAGGATAATGAGACCTAACGATGACCCGGACCATGCATGGGTAAAGGACACAGAGCCGATCATATCCGATATCATCGGGTAGAGCTAATCACTGTCCAGGAATCTAACAGCATCTTCGAATGCATCAACCGTCCTATCGAGATTTTCCATGCTAGTCGAACCTAGGTGTGCAATCCTTATCATCTTATCCCTGTAATCATCGTGCCCGGTTGCAACGACGACGCCGTGTTTCCTGTCCATATACTGCTGTATCTCGCTTGCCCTCAAATTTCTGGGTATCCTAATGGCAGTTAGTGTGTTCGAACAGTTCTGAACGAGGGCCGGGAACGGCTCCAATGACATTGATTCTATCCTCCCCCTCACATAGGCCCCCATCTCCCTGTGTCTCCTGAAGCGGGCCTCCAGACCCTCCTCCAGAATCTCGTCGACACCCGCCCTCAGGGCGAAAAGAAGTGATTCGCTCTGCGTGAAGGGTGTCTGCCCCCTTCCCCTGCGATCGCTGGACCTGTACCTTCTCAGGTCAAGGTAGTAGGAAACGGGTTCTGTTCTCTCAATCACCCCCCAGGCCTTTTCGCTAACGGATACCATTGCCAGGCCCGGTGGGCACCCGAATGCCTTCTGAGTTCCTGTAACGCAAAGATCTATCGAGCAACCATCCGTTGGAATATCATCGCCGCCCATCGACGAAACGGCATCCACGATAAATAGGGCCCCCGTTCCCCTGAGCAGGGAACCCATCTCCTCCAGCTCGACCCGCACCCCGGTTGAGGTTTCGTTCTGAACAACTAGGACTGCCTTGACCTCATCGTCCAAAACCGATTCTATCTGCCTGGCGATCGGGGCCTCTCCCCATGGAAGGTTAATATCGATGATATCGGCACCGTAGTTGGCCGCTATCTGCCTGAAGCGAGCACTGAACTTGCCGTAGACTGGTACTATAACCTTGTCCCCGGGCTTGATCCATGATGATATGGCAGCATCCATGCCAGCAGTTGAAGACCCTGAAATGACGTGGATGTCACTACTGGTCTGGAAGACCTTTTTGGTGTCCTCCCTTAGATCGAAAAGGAAGTCCCCGAACTCCCCCGTCCTGTGGGCCCGCATCTGGCTGCCAAGGGCCTCCAGGACCCTCTTCGAGAGCATCGTTGGTCCAGGTATCATCAGGAGTTTTTCCATCTGAAACCCATCTCAAACACCGACAGATAAATATTGACGCGAATATCTAATCCTAGTGAATATACTTGGACCCTGACAGACTTCCCCTCAAGGCAGCCATCCTCCTCCTCGCCCTTTACTTGGTCTTTTCACTCCTGCAGGCCACTTCCTATCCAAAGATATTCCCGGAAGGTACTATATGGGATGGGGTCACCTCATCCATCCTCTTCGCCGCCATTCTTTTCCCGGCGTCATACATGGGAACCAGGATTTCCCCGGCCAGGCTTCCACTCATTTCCCGCTTCTTCGTCGGAAACCACCGGGGAACTGCACCCTCCCGTGTTCTTCTCGGGGCACTCACACTGGCAGTCGTCGCCCTCATACTGAACGTCTCCCTCTCTATAATTTTCAGCTGGGCCTGGGTAGAGCCAACTTCCCAGTCCTATGTGGCGAATCTGACCCTGGCGGAAAAAATCGGGGCGTCCGTCTCGGCTGGGATATGGGAGGAAACCATATTCCGCCTTTTCCTAATCTCCGCGCTTCTGGTCTTCATCAAGAATAAAATCGTCTCGGTGATACTGGCTAATCTTCTTTTCACGCTGATGCATCTGGTATTTCAAAGCCCCCCCTACAATGCACCGGCCCTGATTATAGTCTTCAGCATCGGTCTTCTGTACTCAAAATGCTATGTTGATAACGGCCTGGAATCTGCCGCCATCTGCCATGCCGGTATGAATTTCCTAGTAATGATTCTCGGATCCCTTCTAGGTTAGCAGAATGAGTGCGTCGAAAAGCGCTGAACCGGTGAAGTGGGTAATCCAGCTTGGAAGGACTGAACGTGACCTCAGGTTTGCCCACCCGAAGATGATACCGGCCACCAGTGAATAGGGAACTTCCACCGCGGGTTTTCCGAGATGAAGAAAGGCGTATGGAAGGCTCTGCAATATAACCGCTCCCCAGAATGACCTCTTGCCCAGTATTAGAAGTACAAGGCCCCTGTAGAAGAACTCACCCCCGAACATTAAAACTGCAATGATCGTTTCCTCGTAGATGAACTCACCTGTCGACACCCCGGGACTAGACTGCCAAATTGGATAATAACTGGTCATCGATGGGAACATTAGTCCAACTATCGCCATCGTCCCAGCGAGACAAAGCAGCATTACTGTAGTCTTCAGTGTTACTTTACGTCGGCCCAGAGAAAGACCGACATCTCCCATTGACAGGCCCCTGCTCACTGTAAAAAGGAGGCTCAGGGGAATTAGGACCTGCAGGAGGAGTACCTCGACAACGTGCCATGGAAAGCCATGGGCGTGGATAATCTGATCCGCCATTGGGACAGCGAACAACATTCCCATTACCAGAGTCTCTTCCTCGGACAGGGCAAGAAGCCTCGATGCTGCAAGGCCACCCAGCAACCCCGACAATAGGAAAATGGTCTTGTACCTGGGTCCCGGGAAACTGGCCCTCAGGGAATAAATAACCGCGAAAATAATGAACGCGGTAATTATAGCCGCGATTCTCCTCCGGGGCATGAATGTATGTGATACTGACGTGGTAAATGTGTTCCTCTATTCCTCGCCGATGCTGGACCCGCAGTATGGACAGAATGACGCCCCTTTTGGCAGGCGGTTCCCGCATTCCCCGCAAATATCGGCGGCATATATCCTGGTCATTCTATACAGCTGTACGTAGAAGAATATGAATGCGGTCACGGCAGTCGCCACCATGCCCAGTACGAAGGACAGAAAAATAATCGCCAGAGAACCAAAAATCCCAGGTTCGATTGCGACGATGAGAAAATAGCCGAATGAAATTCCTGCCAGAGACCCGACTACCAAACCAACTATCAGTGGCCGGATGTAATGCCTTCTCTGGATATATCGACCCAATATTCCGCCGAAACCCATTTCCCTCAACGCTCGAGGCAGCTCCCTGGGATAATCCATGCTACTTGGATGATTCTTCCTTGGTCTCGCCGCCCTCTTCCTTTCCCCCTTCTCCGAAATTCTTCGTGAGAACGTGCTTGGCCTCTATTCTCTGCAACATCTCCTCGTTCTTGTAGATCTTGGCAAATCCACTGCTGTTCGATGATCCGAAGTGTGAGTAAACCGAATCCACGACCGTCAGGTCCGCCTTGGAATTCAGTTTCGCGCCCAGCACCTTTCGTATCTCTGTAAGGCCCGGTGTCGGCTCCCCTTCGTGGGTTACCGTGAATTCTACCTCATCTCTTTCCAGAAGAGGATTGAACTTCTTATCGACCACATCTACATCCATTCTAACCCACCCTCGATTTCTCGAGGAGAGATCTCGCGATGCCCTTGGTTTCAGGATCTACGTGTACTGCCACAATTCCCTTGTTGGGTTGTCCATAGAAAACCAGGGATCCGACGGGAGCCAACTCGATTATGGGCAATCCGAGGAGGTCCTCCTCGCCAGAGATCTTGAGGGCGAACTCCCCTGAAATGCTTATTAATCTTTTCAGCTCCGTATATGCCTCCTCGCTCAAAGTCCCCGGTGGATTTTTTACCATTTTGACCTCGTATCCGGCCAGTAATTTCTCTGGAAACCTGATCAATTTCTCTCTGTGGGTCTTTTCATCGAATATGATTATCCTAGGCCTTACTCCCTTCCCGAGGAAGGTCCGGGATACCACGTCGCCAACGGTAAAAAAATTATTTTTACAGTCTGCTGCGAGCTCTAGGGCAACGCCCTCTGTAACTAGACTTCCCAGTGGTCTTGCCAGCTGTTCCCTGATTGAAGGATCGGAGAACAAATGCCTAGTCGGCAAATATCGTACCTCATTGCACGCTTAACGCGTATTTTCCCCGGCTCTTTATCATTAGCTTCTGGGCTATGGTCGATTTGCTTGGATCCAGTATGACCAGGAGACCGTTCCACCTATTGGAAAAGGAGTTGCCCTTACAGTTAGGACAGACTGTGCCCTTGGGCACGATGTAGAAACAGTTCCTGCAGGCCCTTCCGCGCATTACTCAGCCGCCTCCCTTTTATCCTCTTCAATCCACTCGAGTTTGCCAAGGCCCGGTTGCCTCATGGTAAGTGCAATTTTCCCGCTGATCGTCGGGCCTCCCTTTATGCTTATCGCCACGGTCCGGGCCCGTACCTGGTCGCCCTCCCTGAGAACCCGATTGCTCTCCTTTCCGATGAAGCGTCTGTTCTTCTTATCATGTATTATGAAATCATCCGTGATCTGTGATACGTGGACCAGACCGTCGAGAGGACCCAGGCGGACGAAGGACCCAAAATCGACGATTTCCACCACCTGACCAAGGGTAATTTCCTGCAACTCTGGCCTGTATGTAAGGATATTGAACTCGGTGTCGTGATAAGTTGCCCCATCACCGGGAGTGATTATCCCCCTCCCGACATTATTTACACCGGTCACGCAGATTATCAGTCCAAGGTCCTTATCCAGAACTCCCTCGTAGTCCTCTCTAAGGAGCTTCTCCACGACGCCAGTCTTTTCGTCGCCAAACATATTTGGCGGAATTCTCACGGTGTCCCTCAGAGTCACGATCTTGTACATCCAGCTCCACCTTCCTAGATTGAAACAGTAACGAGGTAAAGATCATCATAAGAAGTCGAGGTGGGAAAAATCCCTTACCCCGATTACACGGGTCCCACGGGACTTTAATATGTTTTTTAGATCGACATCGTTGGTACAAACTACCACACTATCACCATATTTGTCCACCAACCAGATTATTGCCTCATCTGCATCGCTTCCGCGTCCCACAATTGTCTCGAACTCCGAGGCCATCTTCAATGCAAGCCTTGCGGCCACGGCCCTCCTTCCGTGCTCCTGTGCAATCCTCCCAAGCTCAGCTTTGACCTGCTGGGGAACCATGATCCTGTGTGCCACGGATAGGAGATCCGCAAGATCCTCAAAAATATCAAAGGATGATCCGTGGGCACTCATAAAAAATTGGTGTCGACCACCACAGAAAGCTCTTCACTGCACCGTGCCAAATCCGATCAATCTCCAGCGATAACCTATTCTCCGGCTGATGGCGGCCCTGGCATCCTTCCAAGTACATACCGGAAGATGAAGCTTGATCTTTACAGCCTGGGGCGTTGCCTCTCTTACAACTCCCGCCGTTCTCGCGGTTCCGATATTGAGCATAAGGAGTTCATTCGTCTTTATCGGGGTTACGTCCATCTCCTCTTCAGTGCCGACGACCTTCTCCATGAGTTCGACCTCAAGGGTGAGATCATCCCAGACCTCCGGGAGGTCACCTGGGTGGCCTGCTACATGTCCAACGAAAGAATCCGACTTGGTTAGTGAGGGATCCAGAGATGTTCCAATTCCTATCAGGCCTCCTGGACCGGCTTCCTCGACGGTCTTACTCCCCCTCATAATCGTCGATATGCTTGTCTCGATTGGAATCCAGACTGTCTTCCCCTCCGACTCTCTCCTCAGACCAGGACGTATCTGGATTTTATCCCCGTTCCTAAACTTGCCCTGGGACAGTGTTCCCCCGATAACGCCTCCCACCATCTTTTCCGCTAGTATTCCCGGCTTGTTTACATCGAAGGACCTCGCTATCATCAGCAGAGGTGGTTTATCCAGTGATTTTTCCGGTGGATTAAATCTCTCGTGCATTTCCCTTACAAGCACGTCTATGTTTGCTTTTTGCTGGGCCGAGATCGGAATAATAATGGGGTTCTCGATGCTAGATGTCGAAAGGAACTTCCTTATCTGGTTATAGTTATCCCTGGCCTGATCGGGTTCAACAAGGTCAATCTTGTTCTGCACTACGATCAGGTCCCTGACCTTCATTATCTCGAGGCCTCTCAGATGCTCCTTGGTCTGCGGTTGAGGGCATTCCTCATTTGCCGCTATTACCAGCATGGCCCCGTCCATAATTGCCGCCCCCGACAGCATTGTTGCCATTAGAGTCTCGTGACCGGGCGAATCAACAAAGGATACCTTCTTGATTGGTTCAGTCTTGCCCCCGCAAGCAGTACAGTTCTCCTCTACAGTGTAGCACTGGGGCTCGTCGCATTTTGGGCACTTCCTTATGACGGTATCGGCATATCCCAGCCTTATCGTTATGCCCTTCTTCAATTCCTCTGAATGTGTATCAGTCCAGACTCCTGAAAGAGCTGCAGTGAGGGTAGTCTTGCCATGGTCAACGTGACCCACCATGCCAATGTTCACATGTGGGACCTGGTCATCTTGATTTTTTTTAGGTAATTAAACTCCCCCTCTAATCGCCCTCCGTTTTTTGGGCATCCTCAAGGGGGGTCTTACCTTCCTTCACAACAATCATGTTTAGCTGCTCAATGTACTCCGATATCTGCTCTCCAGCAACCGTCTTTCGCTTGCGGACTCCGTTTCTGGCCTTTGCCATGCCGGTTCCTCCGCTGAGCAACAATGAGCTGCGGCCGGTTTTATGAATTCCTGGCCTCATGGGGAAACCCTGTTTGTCCGTTCCCCCGCTAAACTTGAGCATATAACCAGGAAGACCGATGAACCCTCCCTCGATCTCATCTCCGATTTTTTTGCCAACTAGACCGCCCATCTTGGCTTGATCAAGCTCAATTTGATGGCTTTTACCAGTTTTAGGGTTGCTTACAACGATCTTAGGCAAGAAAAACCTCCCAGAAGCCCCGTTCGGGCCATTGGAAGTCTAGCGACCCCAGAATAGGTCTTCCTGCCTTTTCAACTTGACAAATTCTTTAAATGTTTCTATCTCGGATGCCGTCAGGCTTGGCCTTAGTTTTTCCTCTATGACCTTTGCATCTGCTTCTGGAATGTCGACGAAAAGTTCCTCGTCCTCCCTGATGTTTCTTCCAACCACGGCTCCCTCGATAGAGACCGCGACCTCCATGCCCTCGCTGGCCCCGTCCACGTTCTTGGATTCGAGCTGAATCTCACGGACCCGGCCCACTTTGATACACTTCTCGTTAACCAGATTTCTTCTCGGTCTAACCTGTCCCGATAGAACCTTAACTCCACAGATCGCCGGCTTTGATTGCCGGAATATATATCCAGGCATGATTTGCAGTTTGCAGGGTGTGACCACCCTCTCCTTCAGAAGGTCTAGCTCCCTCTCCTCCCACTCGGCCTTCCATCTCTTGTACTCCTCGAACATCTCAAAAATTACCCTGCTTTCGATGATCTTGATCTTCTTCTCATCTCCATAATCCCGGGCATCGGGGGCGATGTTGAGGTTGAAAGAGAATACCACCCCCAGGAGCGGATCCTTCCTGCCAACAATTTCCGCGTCTATCACATCCCTTTTTGAGACATCTCCCACATCAGCGATCCTCACCTTCACAGAGCGGTTCTTCAACTGTTCCACAATTGCCTCAAGGGTGCCCAGTGCATCGGCCTTCACCACAACCCCCACGTCATCCGTTCTTACCCTGATCCCGCTGATTTCCTCCAGGATCATCTCGTCCACCTCCTCCTCCTTACCAGGAGATACAACGAAGAGTGGCGAGCCACCTATAGCCTCCTCGAGTCCAGGGGCCACGATCTTTACCCCGGCCGCCGCGGTGACCTCATCAATCTGCATGAACCTTTCCCTCGGATCACGCATCTCGTCCATTGGTTTTGGCAGCAGCAGTGCCCGGATCTTGGTGTGAATTATCCCCCTTCTGCCTGATAGTGCTACGTTATCATTCTTACGGATTATTCCATCATACACAATTGCGTCCAGGGTCGTTCCCGCACCTCTGGTTTCCTTTACCTCCAGAATCGTGGCCTTACCGGGGCCCTTGACCTCGATCTTGAGGGATTCCTCAAGAAACCTCTGGGCCACCCCCGCGATCGTGACAAGTAGCTCCGGGATTCCCTCCCCGGTCTTTGCAGAAATTGGAATGATGGAGACCTCCCGGGTGAAATCCCTGATTCGATCATAACGCTCGGACCTGTAGCCAAGATCATGCAGCTTCCCGATGATTTTGTAGATCCTTTCGTCCAGCTCGTCCAGCTGCTTCTTGCCCTGCTTGCTCATCGACTGTGAAATGCTGGAGAGAGAATTCGGTCGCCACCCGGGTATCTTGTCTATCTTGTTTAGGGCGATCAGGAACGGTGTCTTGAATATCTTGAGTATCTCCAGGGCCTCCCTGGTCTGGGGCATAATCCCCTCGTTTATATCGATGATAAGGACCGCGAAGTCTGCTATGGAGCCCCCTCTTCTCCTTAGGTTAGTGAATGCCTCGTGGCCTGGTGTATCTATGAATAGTAGGCCGGGAATGTTTACATCAAATTCACCAGTATCAAGAAGTGGACCGCTTACTGCCCTTATCGCCTCGGATGGCACATAGGAAGCACCTATCGCCTGGGTTATCGCCCCGGCCTCCCTCGCCATCACAGTCGTTCCCCTGATCTTATCGAGAAGCGCAGTTTTTCCATGGTCGACGTGTCCCAAAACCGAGATGACGGGCTGTCTAAGGACCATGAATAAGCATCTCCATCACTTGATACGAATCTCAGATTCTGTAGATCGACTCGGTAGGCAGGTCGTAAGAGTGAATATCATTATCATCGAAGAAAATGGAAATTTCCCGTGCTGCAGATTTTGGTGAATCCGAGGCATGCACCAGATTGAATATTACAGTTCTGCGCTCAATTGCCAAATCCCCTCTCATGGTACCAGGCTCAGCGTTAGCCGGATCAGTTGCCCCAACCAGCCTCCTGACCACCTCGATGGCCTTACGTCCCTCCAACACCATGGCAACGCTCGGGGCTGAAGACACATAATTTACCAACAGCTCATAGTAGGGTTGACCCTTATGCTCGTTGTAGTGTTTCTCCGCCAAATTCTTATTTACCCAGACCAGCTTCATTCCAGCGATCTTAAGCCCTTTGGCCTCTATTCTCTTGATTATATCCCCAACGAGCCCGCGTAAAACGCCATCAGGTTTTATCATCAGGAATGTTCTTTCCCGATGTTCCAACTACTCTGCCTCCTTTTCCGGGGATGATTCCTCCTCAGAAGCCTCCTCCTCAGAAGCCTCCTCCTCAGAAGCCTCCTCCTCAGAAGCCTCCTCCTCAGAAGCCTCCTCCTCAGAAGCCTCCTCCTCAGAAGCCTCCTCCTCAGAAGCCTCCTCCTCTACCTCGGGTTTGTTCTCGGCAACAGATGGCTTCTTTTTTATCTTCTTCTGAACTTCCTCGGGCTTTTCAACGGTTTCATCATCAACCTTCTTTTCAGGTTGTGGAGGTGTGGGACCCTTTTCATAAGAAGAAGTCCACTTGATTCTTCTGGCCCTCCGCCTAAGATTAAGTTGATTTCTTTCACACTTGTGGCTGCAAAAATAAAAACGCTGGTTGTCATTCCGTACAAACATCAACCCTGTTCCTGGCTCGATCTGCTTCCCGCAGAAAGAACATGTGACACTCAATGGCATTAGGCGGCACCCCTAGGGAGTTGATATCTCCCTTGCTTCCCTTTCACTTTCACGTAGCATAAGCACGTCCCCCAACCTCACAGGACCCTTAGTATTTCGCCTTATTATCCGGCCTTTGTCTCGGCCGCCCAGAACCCTGCATCTAACCTGAAGGACTTCTCCATATACTCCAGTTCTTCCACGTATCTCTATTACCTCTGCGGGAATGGCATCAATACTTTGTTCTCCTCCCAACCTAATCACCACTTACCCGCTTTAACCTGGCTGATACTATGAAGCCTCCTCGGACTTCTTACTCGTTTTTTTCTTTGGTTTAGCCTTCTTCTCGCCAGTTTCTTCCTCGCTCTTCGATTTGGTTTTTTTGGAGGTCTTCGGTTTTACTTTTTCAGCTTTCTTCTTTGTTGGCTTTTTTACCTGCTTCTTTGCCGGCTTCTCCTTGGTAGCCTCTTTCTTTACAGGCTTCTTCTCTGGCTCCTCCTTAGGCTCCTCCTTAGGCTCCTCCTTAGGCTCCTCCTTAGGCTCCTCCTTAGGCTCCTCCTTAGGCTCCTCCTTAGGCTCCTCCTTAGGCTCCTCCTTAGGCTCCTCCTTAGGC